>Ga0208198_1002631_pt1 | contig 13151 bp, 1 predicted proteins | sample AD_JPNTR2_MetaG_FD_184446 | JGI IMG/M metagenome (GOLD analysis project Ga0208198, IMG submission 184446) | Active sludge microbial communities of municipal wastewater-treating anaerobic digesters from Japan - AD_JPNTR2_MetaG (SPAdes) (version 2) | ecosystem: Engineered > Bioreactor > Anaerobic >... | reverse complement strand
CACGCCATTTATTGTTACATCCGCCTGTGCACCGCCAAAATTATAAGCGTGTGTATAATTTTTTGAACTATCCAGCCCAGAGGTTGCATCATCATTCCACGGCGCAAAAGACCAACCATTGGTAGAAACATTGATTTTAAAATTATCAACTAAAATTGTGCTATCTCCTTGAACATCGTTAATTAGTGTGAGCGTTGCCGTTTCTGAATTTGCCGTAAAATCAAAAGCGCCATAACGATATGGGTTCGAACCATCGACATAACTTGTTGAAAGACTTGTTATGAGCTGGTCATCAACTTTTATTTTTAGAACCGCATTTGTTGTTGCCGAGCCGCCTTTTCTTGAGTTGAAACGGAAATTAACTGTGTATTTTGTACCCTGTGTCAATCCAGTGATAATTGTGCTCAATGAAGAAGAACCATCCTTGAAACTCTGTATAAAAGCCACATTTTTACCGTCAGGGATTGTGCCATTATCCGCAAATGGACTTCCACTTGCCGGATTAATACCGACCCTATCAGCTGGGGTGCCAGTCCATCCTGTTATCGGGCCATTACCGCTTATATATCCCGGAAAAACAGTAAATGTATTATTTTCAAAACTTGGGTTTTGTATCACCTGACCATTTGCAGCCCCGTAAGCCAATAAGCCTATGATGATTATTAGATAAACCTTAGATATAATATTTTTTCTCATAAAATATTCCTGAGTATGGTTGTTTTTTGTGATGCCATTTACCAACTAACTAACACAATTATTTTTAATTGCAATGTTTTTTTAAAATATTTTCTCAAAAAAACAGGTAAATAGGTGAAATTATTAGATTAAATAAAAAAAGGCGACTGCAATTGCTTGCAGTCACCCGTGTAAACACCATATTTACTCGCTAACAATTCTGTAAAACGCTCTGTTTGCAGGCGGACTATTATCTACAAAGTCTATTATTCCATTAGCCGGAGCAACCTTAGTATCAACTGGTGTCCATACAGCCCATTCATCAATATCTGTTGCCCTCAATAATGTATATGTCTTCCCTGCTACGCCGTTAAACCGCAGACCAAAGACACCACCTTCCATCTTTTGTATCGCTATATGATTCTTCGCAGGAATAAACCCGGGTGTTCCAATAACTATATTCACAGTCGCAATAGCATTTGTCGTACCATCACTTACACTGTATGTAAAACTATCTTCACCAGCAAAGTCTCCACCAGGAGTGTATGTCACAACACCATTAACTATATCACTTAAACTGCCCTTTGTAGGCGGTGTCACTATTTCATAACTAATAACTCCTTTCCAGATGTCTATATTGCAAAGGCTGAATTCTACTGGCGTTTTCTCAACAACAGCCAACGGAACATCTACTACAACCTGAGACATCGCATTACCGTTTTCCTGTCCATCGCTTGCAATATAATAGAACACATCTCGTCCTGCTCCATTTGAAGGCGGAGTATAGATAACATTACCATTCTCTACTACTACTCTTCCACCGCTGCCAGTTGTCTCAGTTATCACACTTATATTCAAGTCATCTATCCAGTGCGTCTCATATTGACCGCCTGTGCGAGCAAATAGACCAAACCTGCCGCCAGCAAACGGTACATAGTTCGTTAATGTCACAGACCCGAATACATTCGTCCCATTTACTATCACATTGAGTTGTCCATCCGGCGTCAATGTAATTGAGACCGGAACATAATCCGTGCTTGTCCAAACAGGTGTCTGTTGTTGCGCAAGGATATTAGTCTGCTGCCATTTAACCTTCATACCAGCTGTATTAGCAGCCCCAGTGAACTTGTAATTATCGATACAAATTGATAGACCGCTCCCAATACCTTCCTCGGCCGGAGTTGAACCCGTTGCAGCATTAGGTATATCAGTCGCAAAGTTTAGACTGAACCCGTCTGCTGGTTCAGCACTGCCATCCGCTATCCTAATCTTGAATGTCGCTGTAAACCCGGATACAACCTTCCCCGGCGCCAATTCATCTATTACCATTGAACCAAACAGATTTGTATTATTAACTGTCAGTTTCAAACACCCACTACCATTAACACCGCCAGTTGTATCCACCGCAGCAACACCATACAGATGCGCGTTCGTTGGTAAACCTGACTCAAAGTCAGTCGCAAAGACTTGCGGATATACACCGCTCACGGCAATAACCGAAAGGGTATCACCCTCAGGATCTGTGTCATTTGCAATCAATTGAGCGCCATCAATTACAGTCTGTTGTCCAAATGTACTAACCACCGCATCGTTCTGCAAAATAGGTGGTTGATTATTTACAACTACTGTAGCCGCTTCGCTAAAGACCTGTCCACCTTCATTACCTACTACCACCGTGTAAACACCGGAATCTGAAACCGCCGCATTTGCAACCTGGTATGTAGCCCCATTCGCACCAGGTATATTAACACCGTTCTTCCTCCATTGATAAGTCACCGTGCTCTCTGGCGGAGCTGCAACTCCAACTGATAGTATTATAGGTTGATGTATCGCAATGTTTATATTTGCAGGCGACGGCTGCTCAATAATCGTCGGCGGCAACGGGAACATAAGGTCGCGGAACTCCGCCACAGCGTTGCTTGTCAGCAATGACTGATGATGCGACGTTAGCGCAAGCCCTACAAGTATCGTATCCGGATAAGCGCCACCAAAAGTTGCTGTATCCCGGTTTGTATATAATTGCCAATCAACTGCATTGGAACTCCAATAACAATTGAACATTGAACCTATCCTTTGTAATCTCAACCATGCATTCGGATATGGTGGAGGCGCTACTGGACCACCACTTCCATTGTGTATTGAACCACAACCGCCATTCTCAGTATCACGCCATTGGACTGCCACATTGTTTTGTCCATTTGACGGTGTCACAGCAGCCATAATGAACCTGCTGCCCGGGTTCGTCGAAACCCTCGCCATAATGCCTGCCTTTACCCATGCATCAGGTCTGGTCAGACTTTCAACGCGAACCTTGATGTCAAAGTTCCCCGTAACACTCCTATAAGCATAATGGAAACCATCGTCATTGTTCCAGATATCCCACCCGTTCGCTGACATTCGCATACCATTGTTCGTGAAATACCAGGTATAGCCCGGATACGCTGAATTAATCTTCGGTGCCCCTGCGGTGCTCGCAAAACCACTCGTCCCCTGTATCCCTATATCAGCCGCAGTCAAATGAGCCACTTTGCCAGCAACAATAACATATTCTAACATATTTGATTCATACGCTATATCATATACCCCAGAGATACTTATTGTGAATGAATTAGATAACGGCGTCATTGGATCTACGTATAACAATGCCGACTTATTATCAGGCCATGCAACTCCGCCTATTAACATACACTCATTACCCTGACTCTCAACATCATAGTTGAATGAATCAGTAGTAAACGCCGCATTCATTTCTTCACTGAATACTACCGCAATAGTGTAACCATCTAAACTACCTACGCTAACAACCTCTGGCGGCGTCGTATCTGGAACAACATTAATTGTGGTATCATACGCTATCATTGTCAATCCAGGAACTGTAACCCTTAATCCAATGACAGGAGTTTGAGTAGATGGAAGTATAAGTTTTGGACCTGTATAAGATACACCATTCGCACCAGGCACAATCACTCCATTCGTATACCATTGATACCAGATACCGGTCGCATAGTTCGTCGGCACAATAGAGTTCGTCACTGTAAAGACCGGCATAATATTCTCATAAATATTTGTTGTCGCTGGCAATGAAGCAATCGCAAAACTCGCCGGTGGCGGCGCATAAACCGCTACCATAGATGTCCCAATAGGCGATAAGTTAGCAGGCGGCGTGGAATCGCTAACAGGTTTAGCAGCAACCCTCACATAATCGCCACCCGTGCCCTCTTTATGAATTATTTCCACATAATAACTCTTGCCGGCTTCAACATAGTTAGTGAAAGAATCTGTGCCGTCAGCATAAGTCCCAACTCCGCCAGAAACATCCCTATTGAGCACTATAACCGCATTCTCAGGTCTATAATCTGGACTCATCTTCACCATCACCGCATCATCGTGCTGAACATAGAAAGAATAATTTCCTGTGTTTGTCGGCATAAAGTAGAAGACTATCCTGCTGCCATAATTGTCAAGATTAGGCTGCATATTGACATTCGTCATATACCAAGTAACATCCGGCTTGTTCCATAAATATTTATCCGAGTTCGTCAGGAAATTTAATGTCGAACCTGTTAAGTTGGTAAATATTTCAGCATAAACCGCATTAGTTGTCTTGTACCAGGCTACTGTGGTTAATGAAGTTTGAACAATCTGGTTATGCGCTACCGCCCTATCAATAATATTTGCTATCGTGACGTTATATGCGTCGCCTTCGGTCGGTAACGGGTTTAGACGCAATACTACATTGCTGCCATCTGGTAATAGCGCCACACTTTGAACCGTTAATCCACCATTAATTTGATAATTGGCAGGATTAAGCGCTGTGATTGGATCTACCCATTCCGAGAACTTGACAAGGAAATACGGCGTTCCAAGATAACCACCGTCAACACCTAAAACTGTCGGAGGATTGTTATCAGGAACCACAGTTAAATTCACTACACTGCTTGTGACACAATTAATTCGATTGCCCGCAACCACATAGAATTGAGCGCCGTCATTATCCATAGTTGCAATACCTGTATAATTTGTCCCCGTTGCCCCTGGTATTGCAGCGCCATTCATATACCATTGCAATGTAGCAGGCGGCCAACCAACTACTCCACTCGGTATTGTAAGATAATCGTTTTCTGCTATTGTTATACTTGCCGGCGTGTTTACAGCAACAGCCTGAGCGGGCGTCAACGTCGATAATTCTACCATAGTTGAAACACTGCCTGTTGCCGGAACTGAATCACCCGGTTTCTGCGCCGTTACACCTACATAGTCTCCACTACCACCCTCTTTATGTTTTACTTCAAAGTAATACTTCTGGTTCGCAACAAGCGAGATATCACCAGATTGATTATTAAGTCTCCCGGTGACTGAATTAGTCGTCCTTCTACCACCGGCATTAGACGTCCAATCACGCTGGTTGCCATACGATTCCTCCCTTGCAATTAATACCTTGTTCGCAGGGTTCGAATCTGTGCTTAACCATAGTTCGCTCTGGTCGTCGCTTGCAATATAGAATATGTATGTGCCAGTGATTGGCGGTATATAGTAGCCCCGAATATACTCACCGTAATTGTCAGCCCAGGACAATATGTCTATTAGTGAAATATATTTGACAATATCAGGCTGGAACTGAGTAAATTTAGTGTTGTTAGTCAATGAAGCTATATCTGAACCACCGATATTGAGAAATGCATAATACTCAGCAAGTCCTTGATAGATAAAGAACGATTTTGCTGTGGTGGTAATTGTGTTCGGAACAGATGCCCTATCTTGTATCCCGCTTACAGTCACAGTAATTGCCTTATCCATTTCCATTAACGGCTCAACATTTAAAATTACCGTCTTTAAATCACTCAACAGTTGAGCGCTCTTAATTGTGTATGTGGTGTTGTTCTCGTCAATAATCTGGTAGTTAGACAGATTCAATGCCGTCTCCTCTGATATCGGTTCAGAAAATACTACTTGTAATTGCGAACCATTCAGCCACTTCACACTTACAAGAGTTGGCGCAACAGTATCGGCACCTAAAACAGTTATCACCGACACATCGCTTTCCTTTGAGAGACTCCCCCAATATGCCACCACTTTATATGAAACAGGTGACTCTTGCACAGTCGCATATCCAATCACAGTATTGTTCGTCGCACCAGGTACTATTACAAACTCACCATTGTTTACCTTGCGATACCATTGATAGTTCATAAAACTATAATTCGTCGGCATCATTGTAGCACTCGCCGTAATCGAAACAGGCGTATTCTCTACGACACCCGCCGCCACTGGCGTCGGTTGTAATGTGAACTGTATGTTAGAAAACGTCACAGGATTATAATACGTAGATAGATAACTTGAACCGATAATTGGCAAACTGGCTGTCGCCGTAGTATCATAAGGTTCCCGTACAGCCACCATAAGGTAATCCCCACCACCTACTTCTTTCATAACAGCTTCAAAATAATATTTCTGACCCGCAACCAACGAGTTCGTAATCGAATTAACGCCATCTGCAAAGACATTTTGAACACTGCCATTCTGGAATATCAATTGCGTCAGATTAAATGGATTATCATCACTGCTCATATAAAACGCCCCGCCATCATCATGCATTATATAGAACACGTGATTGCCTGAAATCTTAGGCGTAAAATACCCGGATATCCTTGCACCGTAATTGTCCCTTAAAACCTGCGCATTGTTTGTTGGTCCAATATGCGCTGCATTGGTATAACTGAAATCGTCCGGATAATATGGCCATTTCGGACTTGTAAAGAAGTCTGTAAGATTAACGCTGTTGTTCGTAACCCAGTAGTATTCCCTTAAAACATATCCTTGTACATATACCATTGAATGGAATGTCTTGCTCTGATTATATGAATAATTAGGATTCTCTGCCATATCAGCTATCTGTGAGACTGTAACTGTATAATCTGTGTCCTCAGATTGCTGGCTGGTTGATAACAATACATTTGTCCCAGTTGAATCAACCTTAGCGCTTAATACCTTGATACCACCACTAATCTGATAATTCGCAATATTCGTCGCTACCAATGGATTGACTCTCTCATTGTATAACAACGCAATACATTTCAATGAATTTATGGGTTTGATACTAACCAGAGTAGGCGGAGTTTGGTCCGGTAGTGATGTCACAGTAGCCACCGCACTTGTTACGGTTTGAGTCACATTGATTCCACCCGGGTTCTTTGATATCCCACTAACAAGACAGCGAAATTGAGCCTGCGAATTCGCTCTCATATAAGAGTTTGTGAAAAATCTGTATGTCGCGCTTGGCACATTAGTAAACCCGCCACTGCCATCTCCACGTTGCCATTGATAGGTTATACCGCCACCATCAATGCTCTGAGCCGTCAACGATAGGATCCCTAACGCAGTCTCAGAAACAGTCATATCCTTTGGCTGAACAGTGATGCCTACTATGTTATCTTTATGAACACCGTAGAACAAACAACTGTTCGTTATTGAAACATAACTTCCCGAGTTTGTTGGCACTGCCCACGTTACAACGCCATAGTCACTACCACCACCTTCCTTATACATCGCAAGGAAGAAATACCACTCGCCAGCCTTCAGATACGGTCTGGCTGCGGCAGTAACTGTTGAGCCTGAAGCCGTAGTTTGAGCCATAAATTGCAAATTCTGTGGCTGGTGATTCGTACTTAAATAAAATATACCCTGGTCATCAGTCCGCCATTGGAAATAATATTCTCCACTGATTTCTGGAACTATAAAACCGGTCATCACCATTCCGTAATTATCGGCAACATTTGTCGGCGATGCCAATCCATAAGATATCGTTCCATAATTCGTCGGCGAGTACGAGATTAAACTTGGATTGTTGTTAATATAAGCTGCATTATTTGTAAGTAAATCAATAGTAGAACCGCTTATACCGTCAAACCGACTCCATCTTATAGCATTGTTCGTAACAGCATACCAACCCGATGTAAATGTCGCATAATTCGGTGTTAGCGGATTTGCCTGCTCTGATACATCGGTAATATTATTTATTGTGAGATTGTAGGTAGTCCCACCAGTAACAGCCCCAATACCTAAAATAACTGTCTTGCCATCAGATTGTAATGCAGCGCTGCTAACTGAAACAGTAGGATCTATTACATAATTTGCCGGGTTATTCGCAGCCGCAGCTACAACAGGTTCGCTAAATGTCACCTTTAATTTATTTATCCCTGATACATCATCGATAGAAACAATCGTCGGCGGCGTATTATCCTCATCAACCTGAATGGTTGCTGTATAACTTTGCGCAGAACTAAAACTATTGGAGGCTGTTACATAGTAGGTCATTCCGCTGTCGCTCTGTTTTGGCGTAAATGTATAATTAAATACATTTTGAACAGCTAAAATATCATTAGTGAACCATTTAATTGTGTATGGAGGAGTGCCTGCAAGTTCAATTCTTGAAACCACAGGCTGGCCACTCTGTATCCTTACATCCTGCAAATCCTTCGCAAAACTTATAGGACCAGGTGTGAACAGGTTCGTTATTAATATATCATCTATCCAGAAATTCGCATACGAACCACCGCATCGGGCATAAATTCCAAATCTGTTTGTATCCGGAACATAACCAGTAACAAGATTTGTGAATATCACATCACCACCATAGACAACATCAAGTAATCCACCCTGTTTGAGGTTAATTAACACATCAACCCACGGCGCCTTGCCATATATTGTAGTATAAACACGAGCAATCTCTGTCCCGCCGCGTTTCACCATAATATAATCACTGTTATATATCGGGAAACAAACGCTTAAACCTGTCCCAATACCGGTTTCACAAGGAGAAGGCGCGCCATTCTGAAGGTCTTTTGCCACGTTAAAACTGAACCCATCGGCTGGATTTGCAACAGTCCCTTCACCAATATGCATCCTGAATGAGGCGGTAAATTGATAGACCGGGATACCCGGCGTTAATTGGTCAATCACTATTGAACCTGCCATATTCGCCATTGCAGGTATTAATTGAAGATATGGTCCGTTGTTATAACTATCATTCGGATATATCCAGGCATTACCATATATCGCAGCCCCTGCTGGAACTGTCATATTGTTAAAGTCTGCCCAGAACCCGGGACAGTTCATCGTGAACTGCGTAGCGCTGTAATTAGAATCAACCAAATTACCTTTAAGGTCTTGTATGTTATTTACCGCAACAGAAATTGGAGTGTTCGCCGGAAATACTGTCGTCTTTAATATCACTGTCTTGTGGTTTGCGCCAAAACTGACATTGGTAACTGTTACTCCCGTTACCTGATAATTATTTATATTTAATGCAGTCGCATCTGATACATATTCCGAGAATGTCAACGTAATTGTTATGCCATCATATTGCGGCACCGCTGACAATAACCGCGGCGGAATTGTGTCAGAAATCACATCTAATTTCGCTGGTTGACTTGTAACAGTTGCCACATAATCGCCAACTATTGTGCCTGTGTGCACCTTCGTCGAAGCAATACATCTATATTGCGCATTGCTTAAAGAGGCAGGAACTTGCGCAACCGTTAGTATATTTGTAGAAACTCCGCTTATATCCTGCCAGGTCTGACCATCATCGGTAGATTGTTGCCACTTGTATGAAATGCCTTTCTCAATCGAATCTGCAATAATAGTAAAGGTTGCATCACCATTCTCGGTGATTGTTTGGTCAGACGGCTGCTGTACTATCTTTATCCGATTGCTCGGTAATACTGAATAAGCAAGGTTAGCGCCCGGTATTACTGCATAATTATTGTTAGCCGGCGTCCGCCAATACATCGTTAAATAATCCCCGCCTGTACCTTCCTTTAATAATGCCTCAAAATAATATGCCCTGTTGGCTTCCAATTTAACAGGCACGGATTCCCACCCAAAGTTGCAACAGCAATTATCAGGATAACCAATAATAAACCGCAAATTATCAGGAGATTCATCGCTACTTAAATAAAATTTGCCCTGATCATCGGAATTAATCCTAAATTGATACATACCAGGAATCGACGGTATCAGATATCCGTTAACCCTTGTCCCATAATTCTCAGCCCTGCCAGATGCTGTCGAAAAACTGCTTATATATTCAATTATATCCGGGGTGTTATTCAAGAATTTGGTAGAAGTAATTAATAAATCAACCAATGAGCCGCTAATACCTGTGTAAACAAGATTTCGGGCATAACCGTTTGTTAAAGCTGCGGCTATCTCAACAACTACATTTGTCTCAGGCAAAGCATTAAATTGAGATGCATCAAATATAGAATCAAATAAACTGATAGTTAAATTATGGAATGAACCCGGCGCAACAGGCGTGCTATTAGCGTCAATGTTAATCAAAACTGTTGAACTGTTAGGAGCAGTCACACTGCTAATAATTACATCACCATCATCAATTAAATAATTATATGGTTCTGTAACAGTACCCGAATCCATCGGTTCGGAAAAGAGAATCCTGATTTGATTTTGACTCCACCCAATAACCTGCACTACAGAAGGCGGAACATCATCAAACCCAGCTGTAACTTGTGTATCATAAGTAACTGAACTAAATAGATTGCTGATAGTTAGCCTGATTGTCATATTATCTGTGATTTGGTCGGGATAAACATATACAGAGTTCGTCGCACCAGTAATATCCGTGAAATTAACGCCATCGGTGGATTTTTTCCACTGAATAAACCATGGCAACGCCCCTGTTATCCCACCAGCCGTAAAGGTCAAACCACTCGTCCTTGATGGAACAGTAATATTAGATGGCGGCGGCGTTGCAAGGGTAATCGGTCCAACAGGTAGTTCAAGAAAATCAGCCGGTATTATCTGGTCAGCGCTTGGCAGGTTCACATCATTCTGCGCCTTTACCATAACCTTAGCCCCATCACCACCGCCACCTTCACGCCAGATTAATTCCATATAATATTTCTGCCCACCCTTTAAAAACACATTAGAAACCGCACCAGAATTATACCCATAGGGCGATGAATACGCAGTTAATTGAGTTAATTGAACCCGTCCCTCAGGATAGGTGCTATTGACATCATTTGTGTTCATATAAAATAGCGAACCGTCATCAGAAGAAGTGTAAAATCTATATAACCCGTTGCTCGGCGCTACAAAATACCCCGATAACCTCCCAATATAATAGTTCCAGCCCGTATCGGCAAGATTCGTCTGTAACGCAAAAATATTGCTATATAATAACATATCAGGAATACGATTCGCAATTTTTGTTATAGATCGGAAATCTACTGTCGTGTCATAAGGACTCCCTGAGCTGCCTGTCCCATTATAAAGTTCAAACATTGCCTTAGCCGGCGATGTCTGCAAAAACCACCAGAGAGACGAGTTTAAATTGCCATTTACATCTTTTACATTTGCTATCACATAATACTTTGTACCTCCTATAATTCTGCCATCCACCACAATTACTACTGTCCTGCTGTCGCCAAAGAAATAGGCACCTGTCACACTAAACGGAAAACCATACTGGTTCGTCACAACATAACTTGATACATCAAGGGCGGTGATAGGGTCTACTGGCTCTGAAAAGGTAATCTTAATGCTGTTCGTACTACCATAAGTGTTCGCATCTACTATCTCAGGTCCTATCGCATCAGGATTCGCCACAGGTTCCCACCTGCCCTCTTTGAACCCAAAGAAATCAATATCATAAGCGGCAGTCGCAGTCGAAACTGGCAAAGCCATACCGATATAATCGTTGATTGCAGCGCCGCTGGCATTGGTATATGCATCACTCGAAGTATTCGCCGCTGTTACATTATATACTGTCGGGTTTGTGCTGCCATTCATATAAACTTCGACTTTATGAGTGCCGCCACCGCTTGTATCAGCAGTAATTATTATCCAGAACTCGTTCCATGCCCGCGGGTCGCAAGGTTGATAATTCCTCGTCCCGTTAACAGGACCAGCAGAACCTGGCGATGTGCCATTTCTACTGTTCATCGTTAAACCCCACCCCGGATAATTAACCTGAGCAGTAGCATCGTTATCGGCTCTGTCCTCTCCGCTCCTTGCCAGCGAAAAGGAAATTAAACTGGCAGGATTGGATTGCCTGATGCCAAACATACCTTTGCAATCTCCACCATTGAAAGCACCGTTTGGCGCTTCTCTCAGATAAGGTAGTTCAAGCAATGGATCTGTCGGCGGCGTTAAACGGGCACGGAAAGTAATCGTAACATTGGTGAGCAACTTAGTTGCAATGGCTGCATCCAACCCATCTGCGGTTGTCGAATGCGAAAACCCAAAGCGGCGGTTATTACCATCACCGCTTGTTGCAACGGATGCATCCTCAATGGTGATATAATCAAATTGAACGCCGCTAACTACACCATTGGAGGCGCTAATGCCACCAACCGCGCCATTACCGGCGCCGCGTCCGTCACCACCCCAGGATGAAGAGCCACCCTGAGTGTATGACCAGGTGCCATCAAGCGCAGTACAACCGCCATTGCCGTTGCCTTTGGCACCGCCTTGAAAGATATAACGCCAGCCTCCATTCGGATCCTGATACGCAATACCTGCATTTGCCTGTGTGATAGCTAAATTAATAGCTGTCAGTCCGATTAACGCCACTGTCCCTATAAGAGACAGATTACTATTTAACTTTTTCATAACTATTACTGATTTTGTTTTTTTCTGGGTGGGAATATGTGAAATTGAAATCTTTTTCTTCTGAAAAGTTTATTCTATCTCGCAGTGTAGTTACACAAGCAAGAACAAATTTGCTGCTATATCTCATTCGGATTTTTCTTGATTATTCATTTTTTTAAAAAAGAGTCAACAACAAAAGTAAAATTTTTATAACTATTCTTTGGCAAGTTTATTGATTGCAGATTTGATTTGTCTGATTTGTTGTTTGGTCTAATTATCACAGTGGTTGATTAAATGAAAAAATTAAATATTTGTCAATAACAATTTTGAAAAAAAGTAACATCGGCATCCTTGCCGACAATCTTAAGGGTGGTGTCGGCATCCTTGCCGACAATCTTAAGGGTGGTGTCGGCATCCTTGCCGACAATCTTAATACTATCGGGAGCAGGGATGCTCCCACCACCTTTTACATCGGGAGCAAGGATGCTCCCACCACCTTTTACATCGGGAGCAAGGATGCTCCTACGAGACGATTGTTTGCGGATTTTAACCTATTTATTTTCGCAAACACATTTCTTGCATATAAAATTGGATATGCCACAATTAACTGTGTGAAGACTCTGATAAAATATAGTGGCATAATACTTGTTGGAATTAACCTGACGTTGTCCGCTGCGGTTTTTTATTGCGATCCACAAAAAGGCTCTCCACAAGGCGACGGTAGCAAGAATTCGCCATTAAGGACGATTGAAGAGGTTGTTAATGCGAAGATGATACAGATTGTTGACGCAACAGGTAGAATTACTAATCCGAACGCTATTATAAAACCGGGGGATACAATATTGTTGCGGTCGGGGTGGCAG
>Ga0208198_1002629_pt1 | contig 13162 bp, 15 predicted proteins | sample AD_JPNTR2_MetaG_FD_184446 | JGI IMG/M metagenome (GOLD analysis project Ga0208198, IMG submission 184446) | Active sludge microbial communities of municipal wastewater-treating anaerobic digesters from Japan - AD_JPNTR2_MetaG (SPAdes) (version 2) | ecosystem: Engineered > Bioreactor > Anaerobic... | reverse complement strand
TGATTATGATAATAAGGTATTTAAAACCATATAATAAAATGAATAATTATCATAATATTGTATAATCATGACGATTGATATTGGAGCTTATTATAATTGATATATATTAAAAAATATAATATAAATTGAAGCCAACGAAATGAAATTATTTCCTAATATGATTATTAATTTCCATAAGGTTTGGGATAGCAAGTGGATGGAAAGGGTTTTTCTTTTACTCAAAAATATCTATAATGTAGTTTCTCTGGAAGACATAGAAGATTATTATTATGAGGGAAAAGAATTGCGTAATTGCTGTCATATTACTTTTGATGATGGAGATAGAAGCTTTTATACCATTGCCTTTCCCTTAATAAAAAAACATCAAATTCCTGCATCTATCTATGTTTCGCCTCAAATAATTAAATCAGGTAAAAATTTTTGATTTCAAGAAAGGAGCCATTATAACCAAGAAGTTTTTCGATTTATTATTTATAAAAAATATCCCTATTTAAGCGACTAAATCCCAAGATACCATTGATTACCATATTGAACTCCTTACCCCTAGAGAAAATTTGGGAACTAATTAATGAATACCGGTCATTTATGCATATAGGTGAAGAGCAGAGTGTAAATATGAGTGAAAGCGAATTAAAAGAAGTGTACGATTCTAGTCTGGTGTTCGGACATAACCTACATCAAATGCCAAATGGCTGGCTTTATCTGGTGGCGGTCATAGATTGGTTCAGCAGATATATTCTTTCCTGGGAGTTGTCCAATACTTTGGATACTGCATGTTGTGTAAGCGCACTACAAGCAGCTTTGGAAATGGGAAAGCCTGAGATATTCAATACAGACCAAGGTTCCCAATTCACCAGCAACTTGTTTACAGCAGAACTATTGAACCGTGATATTCGAGTAAGCATGGATGGACGAGGAAGAGCTTTTGATAACATTTTTATTGAGCGGTTCTGGAGAACAGTAAAGTATGAAGAAGTATATCTCAAAGAATATCGGACATTTATAGACGCATATTCAGGATTGAAAGGTTTCATCAAGTTCTACAATGACGAAAGATTACATCAATCATTGGATTATAAATTTCCGTATGAAGTCCACCATCAATTCTTTACTTGACGAAAATGGGGATTTGTGTTCCAATGTTTTTGGAAGAAAAAATTGAGGGGAAAAAAGGTTTAGTCTTTGCCCTTTCTTCTTTCAAGAAATATGAAAAATACACCTTAAAGAATACGGGATTTTGCGAAGGTACCTCTGGTGACACATTCAGAAGCACTGGAGGAATCACAGACAGCGAGTTATTTTCCGGAGCCGGATCTGCAAGAGATACCGGTTTTAAGAGAGAAGAAAAATGAAACGCTAGTTAATAGAAAGAAGCTGGCAAAACTTATAGGTATGAAGGGTAAAGAACTTGTTTACAACGAATTCAATTATAAGGAAGTTACTAAGAATATTATTCGTGCTATGAAAAGATAACTACCATAATTCTTGTGCAGATAATGAGTAGAGAACGAGGTTAATATATTAATGATGGGCGAAAAAACAATTTCTATATCTTTTCTTGGAGACATTAGCTTAAATGCTAAATATAATGAGTTGTATGAAAAAGGAGAGAAACCATTTGATGAAATTGGAATTGTTTTAGCTAATAGTGATTTAGTTGTAGGTAATCTGGAATGTTTTGCTGAAAGCGAACAAGGTGAGAATCTACTAAAAAAAACCATGGCTTAAAACTAAACTGGAAACATTTAACTATTTAAAAGATATTAATCTTGGATTAGCTTATCTTGCGAATAATCATTTTTATGATAACCTGGAAGAAGGATTTCAAAAAACTATTGATTTTCTGACGACCAATAATATAAATTACATTGGCGCTTCAATGATAGGTAGGGAAGAAATTCCATTTATTTTTGAAAAAGATGGGATAAGTGTAGCTATTCTTAGTTATGTAACCCCCGATACAAATCCTCATCTTCCAGAAGATGCCAAAGTTAAACCAAATTGGTTTTATTTAAAAAAAAGTAGAGCAGGATATTGCAAATATGAGAAACAAAGTTGATTATATAATAGTCTATCCACATTGGGGCGGTAAAATGGAAGGAGCTTTACTACCTGATAAAGAATTAATTCCTATTGCTCATAAAATAATTGATGCTGGTGCTGATATTATAATTGGTCATCATTCTCATACAATCCAGCCTTATGAAATTTACTGAGGAAAATATATTTTCTATAGTTTGGGGAATTTTTGCTTTTCTAATATTCATTCCGATGGAAAAATTCAGAAAAAAGGGACTGAATCAATAATTCTTAATGTGGTGTTTAGTGAAAATTCATATACAGTTAATATGATCCCGATTAGGAATAAAAATCTTTACATTGAATTTGATAAAGTAGTGTTAGAAAGGTATAATAGAAGAATATTTTATTTTAAGATTATTAAAAAAATAAAGATATTGTGGGGAATTTATTATTTAAAATTTAGATATATTGACCCCACTGTTTTTTATTTTTGGAGGAATAACAGAAAGTTTTTTGCAAGATTAAAATTGTTAAATTTTGAGAAAATAAAACATTTCTTAAGAGGTTAGTACACCATGAAAAAGATACTTATTCTAACAGATTACAAAGGTCATTTTGGTTCCAAACACAATGATGTTCCAAACATCTCTATTGATATTGCTTTTAACGGAAATAAGTTTCATTTATTTGAGTTTCAAGCAGTCTATTTTGGAACAACAACAATAGCAGAATCCACGTTTTATTTTATGAAAGTCAATGATAGATGGGAAATGTTTAAAGAGAAGTCTGAGTTAGAAAAGGAATATGTTGATAGTATAGTTAAATTTATAAATAGAAAATTCGGAGGTTCAAACTAAATGAAATATTTAGTAACTGGCGGAGCTGGTTTTATTGGTCAAGTATCGTTTCAGATTATTAAAATATTTTGGAGGCTATTATTATGGGTTTAGTTTATATTTCTGCAATAGTATCTTCTGGAAATATAGAAAAATAAGATAAATTTTTGGTTGATAGTGGTGCAACATACACCTTATTAAAAAAGGATATCTGGCAGAGTTTGGGTTTGTCTCCTAAAAGACAGATTGAACTAATATTGGCTGATGGGACAAAAATAATAAGAAATATCTCTGAATGTTTTATAAAACTTATTTATGAAAATGTTGAAGGACATACCCCGGTTATATTAGGTGAAGAAGGAGATGATGAAAATTTAATAGGTGTTGTTACTTTAGAGATTTTAGGACTTATTCTTGATCCTTACAAAAGAGAGTTAAGGCCAATAAAAGTAATATTGAAATAATTTTTTTGTTTACAATATCTTATCGTGTGTCTAGATTTTAGAATTTTTAAAGTTAATACAAATCAAGGAATGATAAAAAATGAAATATTTAGTCACAGGCGGTGCCGGCTTTATTGGTTCTAATATTGTAAAAGAACTCTTGAGAAGAAAGGAACAGGTTCGTGTTTTAGATAATTTTGCAACAGGTAAAAGGCAAAATTTGTTTGAATTTAAGAACAATCCAAATTTTGAACTTATTGAAGGGGACTTGCGGAGTTTCCATATTGTCCGGAATGCTGTAAAAGGAATGGATTTTATTTTGCATCAAGGAGCACTTCCTTCCGTTCCTCGCTCTATAAATGACCCGATTACCACCAATGATGTAAATATTTTAGGAACCTTAAATATTCTGGAGGCTGCTAAGGAGTTTGGAGTGAAAAGAGTTGTTTATGCCTCTTCTTCATCAGTTTATGGAAATTCTGCGACTCTTCCCAAAGTAGAAGATATGCCTCTTCAACCCTTGTCACCTTATGCTCTTTCAAAATACACTGGCGAAAGGTACTGCCAGATTTATTATAAAATTTATGGGTTAGAAACAGTGGTTTTAAGATATTTTAATGTTTTCGGACCAAATCAAGACCCGACCTCAGAGTATAGCGCCGTTATTCCAAAGTTTATTAAGTTAATGAAAGAGAATAAGCAGCCGATAATTTATGGTGATGGAACCCAGTCTCGTGATTTTACTTATGTGGCGAATGTTGCTGAAGCTAATCTTCTTGCTTGCAATGCTGATAATGCTGTCGGAGAAGTTTTTAATATTGCTTGTGGAAAAAGATATACGGTTTTGCAATTGGTTGAGACTATAAATAAGATTCTTGGAAAGAATATTGAACCAGTTTTTGAAAAAGAAAGAATCGGCGATGTAAAGCATTCTCTGGCTGGGATTGAGAAGGCGAAAAGAATGCTTAATTATCAGTCATCTATATATTTTAATTAAGGTTTGAGAAAAAAAGTGGAATTTTTGTATAAAAGAAAATAAAATTTACAAGGAGATAAATTAATGAAAATTTTAGTAACAGGTGGATCAGGCTTTATCGGCTCGCATATTGTTGATGCTTTACTTGAAAAAGGGCATCAAGTAAAAATCTATGATGTGGATAACCCAAGATATAATCAGAAATGTGATTATATAAAAGCAGAAGTTTTAGATTTGAATAGACTTATACAAGAGTCAAAAGATTATGATGTAATTTATCATCTTGCGGCAGAGGCAGATGTAAACAGATTTTACAAAAGTCCATATTATTCTAATCTTATAACTTCTTGCTCAACTATTAATGTTTTAGAAGCTGCAAGGATAAATAATATTTCAAGAGTCTTACTTGCTTCAACTGAATGGGTTTATGGTAGTCCCGAAGGTGATGAAGATGAAATCATTACTGAAGAAACCCCCGTAACAAATAATCCAGATCATATTTATACCTCATCTAAGATCGCCGCTGAATTGTTTTGCAAAAATTATAAAAGGCTTTATAATGTGAATTACACAATTATGCGATTTGGAATTCCATTTGGTGAAAGAGCCAGAGAATCAACAGTAACCCCTATTTTTTTAGATAGAATATTAAACGATGAAGAAATAACGATTCATGGAGATGGAAGTCAAACCAGACAATTTATTTATGTAAAAGAACTGGCAAAAGGTTGTGTAGCGTGCTTGCATAAAAATGCTGAAAACCAAATAATAAATCTTGAAGGGAAAGAACGAATTAGTGTATTAGATATAGTGAGAAATCTTGAAGATATATTAAATAGAAAGGCAAATATTAAATTTGTTGAAGATAGAGCAGGGCAATTCAAGGGTAGATTAATTTCAGGAGAAAAGGCTAAAAAATTACTTGGATGGGAACCGAAGATTAGTTATAAAGATGCATTAAAAAATTATGTAAAATGGTTTATTGAGGAGAAAGGAATAAAAAATGAAATATAATATTCCAATAGTTAGAAAAGATATCTCCGTTGCCGAACTAATTCGCAGAATAGATAGAAGCAAATATTCAATGGCCTTTATTATTGATATTGATGACTCCTATATCTCTCAGATATCTATTTATTACTTACGTCGTTCACTATTATCAGGATTGGATAGTTCTGACTCTATTTCAAGTGTATTGACAAGCACTCAAATAAAATTACGAGAAAATGAAGTGAGCAAACCAAAAAGTGTAAAATCAATTTTAATAGAAATGGAAACGCAAGGAATTGAATTTTGTCCAATTATAAATAGCAACGGTAAAATTATTGATATATACAGTAAAAATGATTTATCAAATTTGATTTCGGAAACATTTAAGACAGGGAGTATATCTGAAAGGAAGGGGAATATTAATAATATATTAGTTGCCGGGGGGGCTGGATATTTAGGTAGTGTTCTTGTTAGAGAATTACTTGATAAGGGATATTATGTAAGAGTTTTAGATAAATTTATTTACGGTAGAAATTCATTAAATGATATAAAAAATAATAAATTATTGGAAATTAAAGAGGGAGATATACGGAATATTGAAACAATAGTCTCTTCTCTGGAAAATATTGATGCCGTAATTCTATTAGCGGCAGTAGTAGGAGATCCTGCTTCAAAAGCTCGACCTACTCAGACTATTGAAACAAATCTTTTAGCTGCTCAAGCACTTGCAGCCGCATGTAAAAGCCAACATATTAATAGATTTATTTATGCTTCAACTTGCAGTGTATATGGGAAAGGCGATGATATTATTGATGAAAACTCGCCTTTGAATCCTGTTTCTCTTTATGCTAGGACAAAAATTGCCTCAGAGGAGAGTATAATGAAAATGGCTAACGATTCTTTTTCTCCAACTATTTTACGAATGGGAACCTTATATGGTTATTCTCCAAGAATGAGATTTGATTTAGTTGTAAACACTATGACTTTGAAGGCTTTTTCTGAAAGGATTATACAGGTCTTTGGAGGTGAACAATGGCGTCCTTTATTGCATGTTAAAGACGCAGCCAGCGCGTATATACGGTGTTTAGAGCTACCCATTGATATGGTAGGGAATCAAATATTTAACTTAGGTTCGGACGAACAAAACTATAGAATATTTGAAATTGCTAATATAATCAAAGACGCTCTAAGCGACGATGTAAAAATTGTTGTTGAAAAATCCTCCACTGATGCAAGGGATTACAAAGTCTCTTTTGAAAAGATTAGAAATAGATTAGATTTTAATGTTCAATACAACATATCTGAAGCGGCGAAAGAAATCTATGCAAATCTGAAAAATAATATTATAAAAAATCCATTAGCAAAAGTCTATTATAATCATTACTTCGATTCAACTGAAGAATAGAAAGGAAGAATTATTTATGGATCCTATGAAATTTTCAATTGGCTTTGATAAGAGAGATTTACCAAAATTGCATAGCTATTGGGATAAAATAATCGAATCCCAAAAATGGACGGAAGGTTATTTTACTAATTTATTTGAAGAAAAATGGAGTGAATATAACAATCTTCCTTCAGTAGCGTTTGGCTCTTGGTCAGGTGGTGCATTAGCTACAATGCGATACTTCAAATTAGAAGGGAAAACAGTTTTATGCCCTTCCAATACATTTATGGCTACACCTTTGGCTATAGTTAATAGTGGAGCCAAAGTCGAATTTGTTGACTGCAATAAAAACGATTTATGTATGAGTTATGAAGATTTTAAGATTAAAGCGGAAAAACATCATCCTTCTGCAGTCTGGGTTGTGCATATTGGTGGCCATATTGCTTTTGATATTGAAGAAATATCAGCATACTGTAAGGATAAAAATATAATATTATTAGAAGATTGTGCTCATGCTCACGGAGCTTCCTGGAATGGGAAACGAACAGGTGAATGGGGTGATGCAGGGATCTATTCATTCTATCCTACAAAAACAATTTCGACAGGTGAAGGCGGTATGTTAGTTTCTAAACATAAGGAACTTATTGAATTTGCAAAAAGATTCAGAAATTATGGTAAACCTGATTATGAAGTTAGTGGATTAAATTTAAGGATAAGTGAATTTTGTGCTGCTATAGGAGTTGTAGAAGTAGATAGACTGCGTGAAATAGTAGAATATAAAAATGAATATGCTCAGAAGTTGGACACAAAATTTAAGCATAGATTGATATTACCAGAAGGGATGATTTCTGGTTATTACAAGTATATTGTATTTGAAGAAATAGAAAAATCGACTGGTAAAGTCTATGATGAGCCATGTCATAAAATTATGAAACATAATATTGAGTTACGGAATACAGATTGGGTTGCTAAAAATCATTGGTGTGTGCCGATATATTATAATAGATAGAAGAAATTATAGAATAATATGAGGATACTTTATTTATCTAGTGCAACTGATACTTTGGGAAATCATAATCACAAATTCCTTAAAGCATTAGTTGATAACGGTTATGATACTCACCTAGTTAGTTATCATCCTTTGCCAATAGCTAAAAATATACAAGAAATTAAAGGACTTAAAATTTATCATTTTCCTCCTAAAATAATTAAAAAACCTTTTTATTTTAATAGAATATTCCATTTTAAAAGATTATTAAGATCTATAAAACCTGATATAATTCATAGTGGGAATTTATTTAATGAAAGCTTTTTGGCTGCTCTTTCTCAATTTCACCCTGTTTTAGTTATGCCTTTTGGTTCTGATATTTTGATTTATCCACAAAAATATAAAATATTTAAATCAATAAATAAATTTATATTCTTAAAAGTAGACTGGGTAACCTGCGATGCAGAGTTTGTTAAAAAGCGGATTATTGCTGATTATAAATTTGATAGGGATAAAATAACAGTTTTTCCTTGGGGTATAGAGCTAGATCTTTTTAACTCAAATATCATTTCTAATGATATTAGAAAAAAATTAGGATGGGAAGATAATATAGTCTTGATAATGAATCGTCATTTTGAACCGGTATATGATCATGATACATTAATAAATTCATTTAGATTATCAATAAAAAATAATCATAATTTAAGATTACTTCTGGTAGGAGATGGATCTGGTAGAAATAGGATAGAAAAATTAATAATAGAATATGAATTAAAAAATTATATTAATATGACAGGAAAAGTAAGTAGAAAAAAAATGGTGGAACTACTAAATGCATCTGATATATATATTTCTACATCAAAAAGTGATGGGACTTCTGTATCATTACTGGAGGCGATGGCATGCAAAAAACCTGTTATAGTTTCTAATATACCTGTTAATAGAGAATGGATTAAAAATAATGAAAACGGTTTTCTCGTAAATGTTGGTGATGAAAGAATGTTTTCAGATTCTATTATTAAGCTTTCGAAAAATATGATGCTTCAAAAATCAATGGGCGAAAAAAATAGAAGAATAGCATTAGAAAAAGCTGATTGGAAAGTAAATTTTAAGAAGCTACAGGGTATTTATAATATTTTAAAAAATTTAAATTAATTTTTATTTGAGAGAAATACTTAATGCATCAACTCACCCAAAATATAAAAACAGGTAAAATGAAATTACTTGAAGTTCCATTTCCGGCGTTGAACAAAGGACAAATACTTGTTAGAAATCACTATTCTTTAATCAGTGCAGGAACTGAAGGAATGAAAGTAATAACTGCAAGAAAAGGATATATTGGAAAAGCAAAAGAAAAACCTGAGCAGGTTAAACAAGTCTTGAATTCTATTAAGACAGAAGGAATTTTGCCCACTTATAAAAAGGTTATGAATAAATTAGATGCACCTTCACCTCTCGGTTATAGTTGTGCCGGTGAAATTATAGATATTGCTAATGATATATCCGGTTTCAAAATCGGAGATTATATTGCTTGTGGCGGAGCAGGTGCAGTTCACGCTGAGGTGGTTTCTGTACCTAAAAATCTATGTGTAAAAGTTCCTGAAGGTGTAAAAATAGAACATGCTGCTTACACAACCGTAGGTTCTATTGCTTTGCAGGGAATCAGACAGGCAGATTTGAGATTAGGTGAATCTTGTGCTGTTATTGGTTTAGGATTGATTGGCCAATTAACGGTCCAAATGCTTAAAGCATCTGGAATAAAAGTAGCAGGAATAGATATTGATAAAAATGCTGTAGATTTATCATACAAATCCGGCGTTGATATTAGTTTTGTAAGAAATGATGAATCATTAGAGAGAAGTATCTTAGAATTCTCTAATGGTTTTGGTGTGGATGCTGTTATTATTACCGCTGGTACATCAAGTTTAGACCCTGTCGAATTGGCTGGTAGACTATGTAGAAAAAAAGGGAAAGTAGTTATTGTTGGAGCAGTTCCAACTGGTTTTTCCAGAGAAAACTATTATAAAAAAGAACTTGAGATCCGTATGTCCTGTTCTTATGGACCAGGTAGATACGATACTTATTATGAAGATAAGGGCATTGATTATCCTATTGGATATGCACGCTGGACTGAAAATCGCAATATGCAAGCATTTTTAGAACTAATTAAATCAAGTAAATTGAATCTTGATTTGTTAACAACACATATTTTTGATTTCACAGATGCGATAAAAGCCTATCAAATGATAGTTGATAAATCAGAACCCTATGTTGGGATTCTATTAAAGTATGATGTTAAAAATAAAATTGAAAAAACAGTATTTTTAAAAAAGGATAATTCAACATTCAACCCTGTACAGTCGCAGGCTCCTTACAGGGCAGGCATTCAATATTCAACATTAAAAATTGGTTTTATTGGAGCCGGTTCATTTGCCCAGAAATTTCTACTTCCTAATGCAAAAAAATATGGAAATATGGTAGGAATAGCTACTGCTACAGGAAATGATACAAGAAATATTGCTGATAAATATGGATTTCAATATGCAACAGGAAATGCAGATGATATAATAAATGATAAAAATATCAATACTATTTTCATTGCGACTCGTCACAATTTGCATGCTGAGTATGTTTTAAAAGGGCTGCAAGCAGGTAAAAATGTATTTGTTGAAAAACCGCTATGTATGACAGAACAGGAATTGGACAAAATCACGAAGGTTTATAATAGCCGAATTACTAATGATCAATTACCAATGACTAACCTAATGCTCGGATTTAATAGGAGGTTTGCTCCACATATTCAGAAGATAAAGAAGTTATTTTCAGATACTCAGCCTAAAGCGATTAATTACAGAATAAATGCGGGATTTATTCCTGCTGATAGTTGGATTCAGGATAAAGATATTGGTGGTGGCAGAATTATTGGTGAAGTTTGTCATTTTATTGATCTTGCGATGTTTATTGCCGGAGCAAGAATTAAATCTGTCTCGGCTTATGTAATGGATGATGCCAATAATTTTATGGATACACTTACCGTAAATTTGAATTTTGAAAATGGAAGTATTGCTTCTATTGCGTATTATTCTAATGGTTCCAAAGCGTTAAAAAAAGAGTATCTTGAAATATTCTCAGCTGGTCAAATAGCAATTATTGATGATTTTAAAAAGCTAAAAATATATGGTAAAAAAGAAAAAAGATATAAACTATTAAATCACGATAAGGGCCACATAAAAGAAGTTGAGTTATTTCTAAAATCAATTAACAATGGATTACCCTGTCCGATTCCTTTTGAAGATATTTATATCTCTACATTAGCAACTTTTAAAGTAATTAAATCCATTAAAACCAAATCAAATATTAAGTTATCATGAATAATCAAATTAAAGAGATTTCTGATAAACTTGAAGCCTATCTAAAATCTAATGATTTTATGGGCTATGACCCACACGATGCTCTTAACAGCCCAATATTAAAAACATTAACTTTTGGTAATAGATTCATCGGTATTATCTTTTTGCAATTGTTAAAAAGGTTTCCAATAAATCTAAGGCCTGTTTTAATGATAAAAAAAGGGATAAATCCTAAAGGATTTGGTTTGTTAATTTCTGCTTATGTTGAAAAGTATAAATTTTCAAATAATCATAAGGATTTAGAACAAGCTAAATATTTTGCTGACTGGTTAATGTCAAATTATTCCAAGGGATATTCTGGAAAGTGCTGGGGATATAACTTTGATTGGCCTAATAGGAACTCATATTTTAAAAAAGGTATACCAACAATCGTAAATACATCATTTATAGCAAATGGATTTTTAGATTTATATGAAATTACGAAAGAGAAAAAATATTTAGATTTGGCAGAATCATCCTGTGAATTTATAATTAATGATTTAAATAGATATAATGAAGATGATTCATTTTGTTTTTCATATACTCCTGTTAGTAATGGCGCTTGTATTCATAATGCGAACATGTTAGGGGCAGCTCTATTAGCGAGAGTTAATCACTATATTAATAATGATGAATATCTAGAAAATGCAAAGAAAAGTATGAAATATTCTATTAATCACCAGAATGAAGATGGCTCATGGTTTTACGGTGTTGGCTGGAAGCAAAAATGGATTGACAGCTTTCATACTGGCTATAATCTTCTTGCTTTAAATGATTATATTAATTTTACTAATGATAGAAGATATATTGAAAACCTTAAAAATGGCTACGAATTTTATTTGAATTATTTTTTCACTGAGGAAGGTTTGGTAAAATATTATCATAATAAACTATATCCTTTGGATTCTCATGCCTTTGCACATGCTATCATTACTCTTTCCACTTTAAGTAATTTATCAGAAAGAAGTAATCATATCTTGGAGAAAGTTATAAGACAAGGCATTAGGATTTTTTGGAATGAACATTCAGGATATTTCTTTTATAAAAAAGATAAGTATATTTTGAGCAAAATTAGTTATATCAGATGGGTTCAGATTTGGATGTTTTATGCTTTGATAATTTTGGTAGCTAATTATGAATAAAGCTATTTGGTTTGACCTAGATAATTTGCCTCATGTTTCTCTTTTTCGTCCTGTTTTCGAGGTATTGGAAAAAAGGAATGTGGATTATATTGTTACAGCGAGGGATTTTAATCATACGGTTGAGCAGCTTAAATTTTGGAATATAAATCACACTGCTATTGGGTATCATGGTGGGAAAAATAAAATTAAAAAAATATTGAACCTATTTGAAAGGTCAAATCAGTTAAGAAAATATATAAAATATTATGATAATATTAGACTAGCTGTGAGCCATGGATCCCGAACTCAAGTTGTTGCTTCTAAACTAATGGGGATAAAATCTTTGGTAATGATGGATTATGAATATACTGAGACGAAAATATTTAATTATTTTTCTACATATATGTTAATTCCCAGGTTTATTCCTGATTCACGTTTGTCTTCTGTGGGACTTAATTTAAAAAAAGTTATTAGATATAATGGATTTAAAGAGCAATTATACTTAAATAGTTTTAAGCCGGATGAAAAATTGCGTGAACTAATTAATGTGCCAGGTAATGCAATCTTAGTTGTGGTAAGACCTCCTGCTTTAGTTGGGAATTATCACGACCCAAGAAGTGAAAAATTATTAATAGATGGATTAAATTACTTCTCGAGTAAAGATAACACAATTTGTTTAATAATTAGCCGTACTTCTGGCGACAAAAATCTTATTTTATCGAAAATTCATACTAATGAAAATATAAGGTTTTTAGATAAACAAGTTGATGGGCTACAACTTCTTTGGGCGGCAGACATCGCTGTAAGTGGTGGTGGAACTATGAATAGAGAATCAGCACTTTTAGGAACTGAAACTTATAGCATTTTTACAGGAAAACGACCATATTTAGATGAATATCTTTGTGAACAAGGCAGGTTGAGGTTCATTGAGAATTCTAGTGATTTCAATTCTATTAAAGTTCAGAGAAAAAGTAAAAAGAATATAATTGATTTTAATAATCAAAATTTAGTTA
>Ga0208198_1002613_pt1 | contig 13209 bp, 13 predicted proteins | sample AD_JPNTR2_MetaG_FD_184446 | JGI IMG/M metagenome (GOLD analysis project Ga0208198, IMG submission 184446) | Active sludge microbial communities of municipal wastewater-treating anaerobic digesters from Japan - AD_JPNTR2_MetaG (SPAdes) (version 2) | ecosystem: Engineered > Bioreactor > Anaerobic... | reverse complement strand
CTGAGTCGTTGCTACGTATAGCATATACGGACCGAAGAATCCGTCTTGCTCACAAGCATCAACCATAGCCAGGACATTTGGATAAATATTATCAACAGTTCCCCAGTCGGCCGCACCAGTAGCGGTATTAACATCATCAAAGCTGGTATATCCGTCAAGTTGCTGGCCATTGATAGTGATGTTCGAAGCTCCTAGGAAAAGGATAGACTCAAGCGTCTCAGCCACCTTACGCGCGGCGATTTCAGCCTGTACCGTATCCAAAGATTCGCCAAGCTTACGAGAAGCTTCCAACTTCCGCAAGCCGATACGAAAATCCTTGTGAATAATCGGCACGGGAACGGAAATCAGCGTGTAATCAACAGCATCTTCCTCTCCCTTAGTAGCCCCGTCCATACTCACATCGGCACTGGACATGTCACTGGCCTTCTCATACTGAGAAACGGTCGTGCCAAGACCCCCTAGATCGTGCACCAGACCTGCCGCCCTAAGATCGTTGATTCCATTCAATCGTGCACGGGCAACATCAACTACCCTGGCATCCAAAAGAGCCCATTCATCATCACGAAGAACAGAATTTACGCGAAGCTTAGAGACATCGATTCCACTGGAAGTCATGGTGACAAGATCGTTACCGGAAAACAACGAATTAAACGTATTGATTTTCGCCATGTCTTCCATTTTACACCACCTCCACTTTGATTCGAGTAGCGCCGTCATGCGGTCCCTTTGCATCTCCAGCCGTGTTATCAACATCTTCCAACGAAACCCCTACAACAGATTCTGGATCACCACTAGCATATTCCACAAGAGTTCCATCAGCATTAGACATTAGAAACGTACCGATAGCCACGCTACCACCAGAACACAATAAAGCATAAACTTCGTCTCCAGGAGATGCTACAAAGTACTTAACGGTATCACCACTGGCATATGAAAAGGAAATTCCGCTTCCGATGAAGTCAGCCACATCGGCAAAAGCCGGGACTGCATTTCCACCGGATACAGAATGCCTTTGGACTTGCCCAGACGCATTAAGTTTGAGTAGATCTCCGGGAGTAACCGCACCACCGGCAACCCGTTCCTTTTGGATTGGCTTGCCTTTCAAAAGAATTACATTCGGCATTTTATACCCCCTTAAATACAAAAAACTCTAAGTTAATAAAACAACTCATCTTTCGTATATTCAATCGCAAATCGTGCATATTCTGTCCACTATAGCAATACAGAAGGTGGTTTATAGCCATCCTTATCGTTGGATTTAATCTTAGGTACCCTCCGCATAACTACACCGGAATAATCGGAATCGGCCTTAATAGCCTTAGATAGCTTCTCCAGCTTATCCACTGAAAAGTCTTTCATCTCACCTTCGGTCAAATCACTATGCTTTGCAATATTAGCAATAAGTTCCTTTTTGTATTCATTGACAAAAGCAACTGCAGAAGCCACTTCAGACTTCCAAGGATCCGGAATCAAATCAATGGCCTCATCCATGGAATTAACCTTTGGAGTTTCATCCTTAACTTCAACATTTTCAAGTACAACTTCATGTTCCTCGGTTACAGGAACTTCCTCTTCGGCTTCCTTGGAAACAACCTGTTCCTGAGATTTGATTTCCTCTTCAACAGGTTCGGCCTCGACTTCCGTCTTGACTTCATCGGATTTGTTGGAATTTTCAAAAGCAGCAATAAGCTTATCCAATGCAGCATCGTTAAGCTTATTCAAAATCTCAATATCGTCTTTTTCAAAGCAACCAAGTTCAATTAGTTTATTTACTTTATCATTCATAACTAAAACCTCTCCATTTCCTTCATCGTTATCTTCCTCAACGTAAATCTTGTCGTATTGGCAAGAACAATCACGTTTCGAAAGAGAAAACAATTTGGCTAGAAAATCAACAAATCCAAAGTCCTTAGCGGATTCTACATTAGTAAAGTGTCTATCCAAAAGATTCCTGGCTACACGTTGAATCGATTCCTGAGTCTCAACCGGAATATTTGCTTGCGGAGCTCTTGCAATAGCATTACGCAGTGCTCCCGCATTAAGCTTATTGGTATTAGGATTAACTACCGGAAATGCAATCAAATCATCAATAGTTTCAGCAGTCGAAGATCCGATCAGTGTCTTACTGGCAATCCATTGCTTCATCGCAGCGGGAGCATCTTGAACCCTTGCTGGAACATTCTCAGGCTTTTCGGCACCACTATGCTTATAATAACCGGCTACATAAGCCTCGAAAGTCTTATCAACAGAAGCCCAAGAAATAGTCTCAGTACCTTCAAAAGAAGGCGTTCTAGCTCTCCTCAAAACATTAACATTAATTTCATTCATGTTATTTACCCTCGGGATACCACACCCATCCTCCCAGCTACAAGCTCCTCTTTCCCCACCTTTAAGAATGGCCAAGTGATCCGGAATTATCACTTTAGCCATAACATCATATTTATTACCATCAAAAATACCGGAACTAAATTCATCTACTGAAAAGAAACCCACACTTACATCAAATCTCTTATTATCATCGATAAGTTGATCTACTAGGCTCAAACCGGAAACATTGCTAGAATCTATCCAAACCTCTCCAATTAAAGAATTAGCATCTCTATCGAATTCAACATTAAAAAAATATCCTACAGTAAGTGTTGAAATAATCTCAGGCACCCTCGCACTAACATATGTACTACCAATCTTAGGATGTCCTATTGTAACCGGAGAAAAATTCCAACCAGGAGCGGATACCGATAATACTTCCTTCGGAATATATAATCCATTCAACACACCTTCACGAATTGCAACTACTGGAAATACATAAAATATTTTCCCATTAAGTTCTCTCTCTTCGCGTTTAACAGCTTCATTAGTCAAGGAAGAAAATAAACGTATATCAGTCATAATCCCTCTGAATTTATATCGAAAAGTTTAGCAATTTCGTTCACCTCTATATAGTATTAGTCTTCCTCCTCTTCATTCTCATTGTCACCACTATCAATCTTAGAATCAACTTCTTTTATAGTTGAGAATCCCATAAGACCGGGAACGTTTAGAATCTCAAAGGCTTGTTCCTTAGTAATAATTCCTACCGAAACCGCATCGGCAAGTTTCTCGGCAGCACGAGCCCAAGTCCACACGGCCTGAGCCTGTCTAGCTTCATCCATCTCAAACAAAGACGGCCAATGGACATCATATACTCCATCAGGAGGAGAAATCACTCCAAGATCGATCATCTTATTAACAAAAGGTCGCAAAATAACCGGCTCGGCAAATTGTTCCTGCCGTTCTTTGATCCTGGAATTCCAGTTAACTTCATCCTGTTCCGAAGCAAGCTCACCACGCTCCGATCCAAACAAAATTCTTTTTGGAATCTTGGTAGTACCGGAGATTAAAGTAATGATAGCATCAAATACTCCGGAAGGATCGGCTATTTGAGAACGAATCGGCTTAACATCAACACCTTGAGTTCTTATTACCCTTCGAATCCCATGAATATATTCTTCAATCTCTTCATCCAATTCGGCAAGGCTATCATTGTCCAATTCACCTAACTGAAATTCTGGATTAACATCAACATGAAGCCCTCGGTAAGCTCCTTGCCAAAACATTTCAGCCGAACCCGGGACAGTCTTATCTAGATCATCCAGCAGATTAAATACGGCTTGCAATCTAGGCGTTCCGTATACTTCATCCTCCATAAGATCTTCTGCAACATGAATAACCCGACTGGCATGTACAGTAACATTCATATAATCCACCGAAGCGTATGACTCGGGAGACAATGTAATCTCATATAGCAAAGGTTTGCCGAAATCAGGATCGCTACGATCATCTACCAATTCTTTAATCCTTACGCTTCCTTCAGAAAATACGGATAGATGCGTTATTTGATTTGGATCATCAAGCTTCCCTTCAAGCTTCTTGGAAAGATCTCTCCCCCGGCTCCCACCTATTCCAATCATAAGAATACCGTATCTTCCTATTCCAGAAATACGATCAACTCGTTCAAAATAATGTAATACCCTAAGTCTTTTATTCAATGCAACCCAATCTTTCTCAAAAGGAGTATCGGGATTTTTTGAATTATTTTCATATACAATAGGAGGCCTTCTCCAAGTTGCACTCGACGGAGCATCTACAATGCGCTTTGCAATACCACCTCTTGTATATTTTGCCAAATAATCATTAAATGAAATAACGGATTTGTACCCAAGAACTTTGTACAAATCCCTGGCACCGCCAAATTGCTTGCCGAGATATTGTGCCAAAGATGCACGAGATACTATAGATGCAAGTACCTTCAGCTTATTCTCGTCAAGTCTCTTTTCGACACTAACAGCATTAGATTTATTTGGATTTTTAGAATTCCATTTCTGTTGCATGGATTGAGATATCTTCAACTTAGCTTCTTCAGAATGCTTACTACCTTTCTTCATCTTCGGATCTCCCAGATATTGAAACAATATTCCTACCAAAAGATATTCTAGGTAAAATGCTTTTCTTATTGCTCTTCCTGTCACGTCCCCAACATAACTTCCTAGTTCCTCGCTGTAACCGTAGTAGCGCTTGTGTAGTTGAATCTATCTGGTCCCAGTAAGCCCCGCCGCCTTCCGGCGTTGCATTAGCGAATTCCTCAATATAATCATCTACCCAAGCCGCATTACGTGGAAGTAAAACATTACCTGCCTCGATGAATGGGACTATGGCATTTAATCTTGAAACCTTATCGTCATGACCGGGATCAAACGGAATAATACAAGGGATCCTGCTCTTCAAATATGAAATAACTGCAGGACCATTAGCCTTTTCTTCAACTAAGATATAGTTACAAGGCCATTTTGCATACATCATCTCAAGTGCCCTTACCGACTCGGGGAAGTCAAGCCGCTTACGTATCTGATGAAGCAAATAACGATTGGCGTCTTTTGCGGCCCATACCTGGCCGACTACATAAGACGAAGCACTAGTTGACTTAAATGAAAAATCCCATGAATGAATTACAACATCGAATTTCAAATTCCCGGAAGAATCTTTGGGAAGCTCATTCCAATCGAAATAACGCCACCATTCCTTTTTAACGATACCTCCCTCGGGCGGTACCGGATTCTGCTGGTACTGAGAAGCCCAGGCATATGTACCGACCACCTTCTTTATATGCTCAACGTCTTTCTTATCGTACATGGAAGGCCACAGGAGCTCCCCGGCAAATGTTCTCGGATCTTTGAACCCTATTGATGTAGTCTTCGATCTACGAGGCTCATATTCCATTGGAAGCTCCAGAACTTCCCACCCTCCTTGCTTCATCAAGTAACCTGCCAGATCTTCCTCGTGGACTCTTTGCTGAACAAGTATCATGACTCCGGTTTTTGGATCGTTTAAACGAGTACTCATGGAAGTCGTCCACCATCGTATAACGGCTTGCCGTTTGGCTTTCGAAGGAGCCTCTTTGACATTGTGGGGATCATCGCAGACTATCATCGTCCCACCGAGGCCGGTACCGGCACCACCAACTGAAGTAGCTATCCTATATCCTGTCCTATCATTTACAAAATATGTCTTAAGGTTTAGGTCACCGGATAACTTAAACGTATGGCCCCAATTCCTCTGATACCAATTTGAAAGAACAACATTACGGCAAGATACGCTGTGATCCGTCGAAAGCGTCGACGAATAAGAGGAAAACAAGAATTTCTCGGAAGGATCTTTAGTCCAGGCCCAAGCCGGAAAAAATACCGAACACAATCTTGACTTTCCGAATCTCGGAGGAATGCATATGACAAGACGTTTTATGTCACGATTGTAAGCCGCCTCTAGATGATCGCATATGATATCGATATGCCAATTGGAAGAGAATTTAGTCGTAGGATCCGTGACGTGCCAAGCCTCTTCAACAAATTTCTTGAATTTGATTTCAGGGCCTTTTGCAGACACGAGTCCCTTTTCAACCACTTCAAGCAAAGAAGATATATCGTTAGAAACTTCCATAGTTTACTATTATAGTATCGCATACTCTTAACAAAATGTCCTTAAATATTACTTTTTAACACTATTCTCAATATCTTTAACTACAATTCTTACTTTCTCAATAATTCCCTGATGCCTTTTCCATACCGAACTTTTAGACCTTCCCAGGGCTTTCCCGACTAATCTATATGACATTCCTTTTACATAAATCATCTTAACTATTGACTTTTCTTCTTCGCTAAGCATCGGCATTACCGAATCAATTATCTTGAAATTATCTAATTTCCTATTTAATCTTATTTCTTCGTGTTCGTTGTTTTCCTCAGATTTGATCTCGTCATAAATATCTAATATCCCAGCCTCGACAATCTCATCTAACGAATCTATCTCAACAACATGATGAAACTCTTTTCTGACATAACTTATGATCCTCCCACACATTTTTATCGTAACATAGCTTCTAAATGTATTGCGTCTAGCCGGATCGTACTTCTTAGCGGCATCAAGCATCCCCAGCATGGCTTCTTGTACAAGATCATCCACAATAGATGAAAATGAAAAGCCGAACATGGCGGCATAGCGATATGCAAACCTTCTGGCAAATCTCATGTACCAAGCAATTTCTTCTTCGGAAAATTCGTATTTACTCATAATAAAAATTATAACACATGGGGATGCAAAAATAGTGGACACTTTTTTCGTTCCCTGCGATACTATAAGAGAAGATCACAAGCATGGTACAATGAATTTTAAAAAAAGCAGTACTTAGAGGTTGAAATTGGATTTGACTTGTGGTAGAATAGAACCGAACACAATGGAACTTAGAAATTTGCATACGCACGGACAACATGATACAATGGACATGATGGAAGTGCGTAGTTTTAACAGGTTGGGACAAGGGCGCAAGCTCACGGTAAACCACGACTGGCACCGGTGGCTAGAACCGTCGACGGCTGCCGGGCTCGTCCGGAATACTGTTGGCCCGTGGGTTAGGGTGAACGGCGCCGTAAGGAGTTATCCGTCAGGGGACTCCGATAAGGCACAAGGAACAAGGGTAGGAGTTCTTTCCTATTCGGGTTCCGGAAGCTCTCTTTGTCGGTTTCTGGACGCCTCCAAGCCCCCCCAACCATTGGCGATTTAGTTGCGCGAAACTCAAAAAATCGCGGGTAAGGGAGAAGTGTGTCTAGTCATTTCTGTTCACGAACTTTTGTATCGTGAAGAGATAGAAGAAAGGTTCTTAGGGAACTTTGATTTGAAAAGAAAAATTCTTCTGGAGTCCCTAGGAAATGAAAAAGAAAAAGAGTTTTGACTGATGAAAGCAAGTTGAGATCTTGGATCTCAACGCAGGTTTCATCAGTATTCCCGAAGGGAATATCAAAAAATCCCTCCACGAAAGATTCGAAAGGTTCTTAACGAAAGGTCCGAAAGGCTAGTAAGTCCCTTACGGGACAGAAAGAAAGTCCCTTACGGGACAGGGACAAAGGACCTGATAAGCACTAGGGCAAAACAAGATCTATCAAGATACGAACAAAGTGTTCAAAGGTTAAATTGGGAGAAGTGTGTCTAATTTACATTAGACCATTTTGGTTTGCTTTCGTATCGATGCGCTTACGCGCCATTTTCTATCAGGACTAAGGGACTATAGGACTGAACCCTGTGCTTCGCACATGGAGCATCTCAGATAGGTTCGGCACTATCGTGCCTCACATCTTTCGATGCTCCATATTTTTTTAATAATTCTGATAAGAGATCTGATAGAAGTAACCTTTCCTCAGAAGTATTTGACTTCTGAAGTGAAGATAGGTAAGCAGAGATCATATCAGTATACCAGTTACAATTTCTCCGGGAAGGAATCTATCGTCAGAACTTCTGGAGCTGAAAAATAAGATAACCCGTTTGGCTATATTCCCAAATATGAAACTAGTAATATTGTAATGAACGGATGCCAATCGTCTTGCGATTTAATATATGTCTCGATTGATTTTTGGTTAAGTCTGTGATATAATGGTTCAATCGTTTTTAAATGTTCTGGAAAAAGACTCCTCAAATCGTTACTGTTTCCATAGTATGAGGTCTTTTTGTCTTAACAAGTACTAGTTGATAATCTAGAGCGGAGGTTAGGTATGAATGTCTTCAGCGATCCCTATTCCCAATTCATCTACAAAAGGACATATGCCAGGTGGCTTGAAGAGGAATCCAGGAGAGAGGGGTGGAACGAAACGGTGGGAAGATTTATGACATTTATGGAGCAAAAGCTACAAGATGCTCTTACTTTAGAGGAATATTACGAAATAGAAGAATCTATCATGAATCTAGAAGTTCTTCCTTCCATGCGTCTATTGTGGACTGCCGGTAAGGCCGCTGATAAGAATAATGCATCTGCATATAACTGTTCTTATGTGGTAATCGACGATATCAAGCGTTTTTCTGAAGCTTTATTCTTATTGGCATCGGGGGTTGGTGTGGGGTTCTCGTGCGAGAAAAAGTTTATTTCGAATCTTCCTACGGTAAAAGACGATAAGTTTAGTAAACCTGACGTTTACGTTATAGAAGATTCCAGGGAAGGATGGTCTAAAGCTCTATTATATGGGATGGAACGTTGGTATAATGGATATGATGTAGAGTTCGACTATGGAAATATCAGGCCTTTTGGTTCCAGACTAAAAACTTTTGGTGGAAGGGCCTCGGGACCGGATCCATTAATTCGTTTGATGAATTTTACAAAGCGGTCTATACGAAATGCCTCGGGGCGTAAGCTTAGACCCATTGAAGTCCACGATATCATGTGCATGATTGGAAGTGTTATTGTTTCAGGAGGAGTCCGGCGATCTTCTCTTATTTCATTATCGGATTTCGACGACGATGAGATGCGAATGGCAAAATCTGGATCCTTCCCGGAGTATCGCTACATGGCGAATAATTCCGCCGTATACGAAGAAAAACCGAATTACGATGAATTCCATAATGAATGGACTTCGCTGGTTGAATCGGGAACGGGAGAAAGGGGAATTTTTAATCGCGAAGCCGCTTACCTAAAGTCTCCCGAGAGACGTAAGAAGTTCCTCGATAAAGAACGTATCGGAACGAATCCTTGTGGTGAGATCGTCTTAAACAATACTCAGCTATGCAATCTTACCAATATCATAGTCAGGTCTTATGATGATCGTCGTAGTCTTTTCAGGAAAGCCAAGCTGGCCACTATTCTAGGGACGTATCAATCTACCCTTACGAATTTCTCATATCTTAGTGAGGAGTGGAAGAATACTTGTGAGGAAGAACGTCTTCTTGGAGTATCTCTTACAGGTATTTATGATAATCCGGATCTTGTGATTGATAGCAATCTTCTTTCAAATTTAAAGAATTATATCGTTAAGGTTAATGCAGAATATGCCAAGAAAATGGGAATCAATCCATCAACCGCAACTACTTGCGTCAAGCCGAGTGGAAATTCTTCTCAGTTGGTTAATTGCAGTTCCGGCTTACATCCACGGTATTCTAAGTACTATCTACGTAGAGTCAGGGTTGGTGCTGCGGACCCTATCCTAGATGTACTACGTGTATTCGACGTTCCGATTTATCCCGAGAACGGGAGTGGGGAATCCCCTACCGTATATGTTGCTGAATTCCCGGTTGCATCTCCCGTTGGAGCTATTACTAGAAGTGACATAGATGCAATTACTCATTTAGAGCATTGGAAATGTTTTTCCGATAATTATGCAGAACATACTGTATCGGCTACGATATATGTTGGGAAAGATGAGTGGGATAAGGTTGAGCATTGGGTTTACGATAATTTCGACAAAATCGTAGGGCTCAGTTTCCTCCCCAAGGAAGATGATTCGTTGAAGTATGATCTAGCTCCGTACGAAGAGATAGATCGTGACGAATACTATTACAGAATCAATCAGATTGAGAGTTTGGATATGGGATTGCTAAGACTGTTCGAATCGTCTGATTTTACTTCGGGAGCAAGAGAGTATGCCTGTACATCAGGGACTTGCGATATAATATAAGTTGTGGTATAATGATAGATGAAAAATGCTTTTTGTAGATTGTTTAGACTTGTTGTCATAACAGTAGCAATTGCTTTTATCGTATTTATGATATATGTTGAAACCGGGGTCTTTACATCATGTATCATAGGAGCAATTATAATATGGGTAGTCGGGATTTCTCGTTGGATAAACAATATAGATATTGTAGTTGGTTTAATTTTAAGAAAAAGGAGTAAGAATTGATACTAAGCATTTTAATTTGGACATTTCGCTTGTTGTTCATGGCGATACTTTTTGTACCGGTAATATGGTCTATTGCCACAGGAAATATTCTAGTACAAGTCTGTGGAGTAATTGCACTGTTGTTTCTATTGAGTATATTTAGGGGACTTCTTGATCTCGACGAAGAAGAGTAATTCGTGGAGGAAATATGATTTCTAATTTGTTACTTAATATCGGTTTGATGCTTGGTGTACTACAACAGTTTCCATCCCGAGACTTTATGTTGCAATGGGACTACTCGGATGAAGATTTGGCAAGGTTCGAAGTAACTGAATTTCGTCTGTACGAGGCTTTGTGGCCTAATTGCGGTACTCCTGACGGACCTTTGACTTGGAATCAAGCTCAGTCGATTGCTCCTCCATTGCGATCAGCTCAGGTTACAATCGTAGGGGATGGTATTGGAAGATGGTATGCAGTAACGGCAGATCAGGGAGACACTTGGTTTTATCGAGGTTGGGGCCAGGCACTCTCCACGCAGGTGCCGGTGTATGAAACCGTCCAGGAGGCTCTTCAGGGCGTTGGGCCGGACGCCATCCTCACAGCAGTCAACCGACATGTGAGGAACCTTGAGTCGACCAAGTTGAGAAGGAAGCTCGCTCCTGTTTCGACGATCAGCAAGGCAAGACGCCTTGCGAAGGAGCATCCGGAGGTTGAGCGAAAGGTGAATGAGTTTTTGGATAGTCTCTTGAAAGATTATTCAGTCTAGTGCAGCTGGGAGAAGGAAGAGAAGAAGAAAGAGGAGAGATGGCAATGAAACTCCAAATTGACCCGATCAACGACAGCATCTATTTCCTTGATTTTACAAGTGACCGCCGCCCGAAGGACGACTACCACTCCATGTTGGTAGGGCTTAGAACCTACCAATACAGGCGCGAGGTGCCGAAGCCGGATTTCTGGTGGGTATCTGAATCTTGTCGCATCGGCAAGGTTTCGCTGATGATCCCCGTCAGAAGTGTGCCGAACGGCGAAACGGGTAGGCGATGGAGCTACAAAGTAGAAGAGAACATTCAAGTAGAAGCAGGCCTCACAATTAGGCATTTTGATTGTAGAGTGCTGCGGGAGTTCACTGGCTTGACACGAGGAAGCGACGGAAGGTTGTGGTTCGTCGACGTGCCGACGGTTTTTAATTCATCAAGTGTTCTTTTTTTCGATGGAGCGCTTGTATCGATGGCGCGATGCCGTTGCCCGATTGCCGGCGACGAGGTCGAAAGGATCTTGGCGTATGCTGGCGTAAAAGCCGTGTACGTTGATGAGGATGAGATGTTCAAGCTGTATTGTGAGCGGAATGCAGGAAGTAGGATCAAAGATGAGAAGATTGAAGATCCGCTGGTAGGGATGCTGAGGGGGTTTCCGTTCGCGGACGGCAATCGGCTGATGTTTGCAAGATTTATCTGAGAAGGGAGAAGAGAAGGGAGAAGAGAAGGGAGAAAGCGATGAGCTACTATATTGATCCGCAGAACAAAGATATCTATTTCCTACAAACTCTTGGGAACCATTTGTGGGGCGTTTCCTACGAGCTGGTCGGCCTCCGATATTTTCGCTTCGATAGGAAGAAGCCCCGCTCCGGCTCGTGGTGGGTTGATGCTCGAACCTGCGAGGACGACGTCGTCCTCACAATCCCCGTGCGGATTGCTTCGGCTGAGGAGGGGGCCGACGCCCAGAAGCTTTATGGTGCTGCCGCTTCAAAGACCTATCAGACCGTCGTGAAAACTACAATCAACTCAGGTCCTGCGATTACCTGCTTCAACCCGAACGTCTTTCGAAAGAGAGCGGGTTTGGAGTGGTGGCGGGAGGACTTATGGTTCGTAGCGGCTCCCGCCGTGTTCGAAGCTAAAGACGTCGTTTTCTTCGACGGGGTTGTTGTTGGGGTGGCAAAGTGCCGCTACCCCAACAAGGCGGAGGCCGATCGAATCCTCGCACACTGCGGGATCCACGCCGAGTATCTGTCGGCGGAAGAGATCGACCGCTGGTGCGACGAGGTGGAGACGGAGCACGACCGCTATCACAGGATGCTGTTGTGTGGGAATGTGAATGAAGCAAACAAGAACAGGGATGAGATTGAGAAGGCGATCCTGGAGGGCTGCGGGTTTGAGAAGTGCGAGGGATCTAACTGGAAGATCTGCGGATTTCCGTTTGTGGAAGAAGGGGAGTTGACATTCGCGAGCTTCATGTGATATACTCTGATACAGAAGATGGAAGGAAGAAAGAGGAAAAAAGGAGAAAGGAGGGGAAATCATGAGGAAGCAAGTGGTGTATCGATATGACTGCGACGCCGGAGACTTGAACAAGCAAGGATACATAATCTTGCTGGGAGATCCAGTTCCAGCCGGTACAATCATTACCAATGCTGTGCTAATCGTGGACAGAGAACCATTATCGAAGGGTCCACGTCCGCGCTGCTCGACCATCATGCTGTCGGTTGAACGTCCGGGCGATCTCTTACCGGAGTGCTCTATATCGAGACCTCCGTGGTACATCTACTCAGGGGAAAGACGTTGCATCGAGATCGGTCAAGATAATTTGCCTATCGAATCGACCGGCCGAAATCTATCCGTACTGATCGGCGGTGCGGACCTGCTCACGGGGGCATTCCGAGTGCTGCTCGAGTACATCGAGCTGGAGGAAGGAGGAAAGAAATGAAGCAATATCGGCAGCAGGTGATGCAGGCTATCGATAGCCTGGCGTATTCAGATTTCTTGGGGATCCGGACCGGCAAGACGTTGATTTTGCTGGAGTTCCCAGGGTCGACGTTAGAAAAAGAGGAGGTAGAAGAGTGCGACGAATATACGTCGACGATCTGGCTAGCGAACGGGGTGTACGCGATGGCCATATGGACAGCGGAGGAGCCTGTCCTACCGAATCCAGCCTATGTGAGGAAAGAGGAGAAAGGAGACAAATAAAATGCAAGTAAGGACGATGCATGTAAAGGATTTCAGCTGCTTGTATCTATTGGGACAAGTAGTTCAACATGAAGACGACC
>Ga0208198_1002611_pt1 | contig 13213 bp, 16 predicted proteins | sample AD_JPNTR2_MetaG_FD_184446 | JGI IMG/M metagenome (GOLD analysis project Ga0208198, IMG submission 184446) | Active sludge microbial communities of municipal wastewater-treating anaerobic digesters from Japan - AD_JPNTR2_MetaG (SPAdes) (version 2) | ecosystem: Engineered > Bioreactor > Anaerobic... | reverse complement strand
CTTCATTTTTTTTAATAGAGCCACTTATAAGGCTATCTCGTGGTGCCGCTCTTAAACCTTTTCCTATGCGTTCAAAAAACCGAAAAAATAAAATCTGAATTGGTATTCTTGCTAATGCATATAAAGGAGTTATAATGGCTGTAATACCATATCCGATAATCATGAATGGCTTGTTTTTGCCAATCTTATCACTCCAGTATCCTGAAATTGCTTTTAATAAAGATGCTGTACTCTCGGCAATTCCTTCAATTAATGAAATCGTAGTTTTAGATGCTCCTATCGATAACAAAAATAAAGGCATCACACTATATACCATTTTGGTAGATGTGTCTGTGAAAAAACTTGTTAGTCCTGTGAAAAAGGCATTTTTCTCTAACCCAAATATTTTTTTCTTTTCATTCATTTTTTTAGTCATTCCGCAGTGTCTTTTTTAATGTTGCCTAACGGTTTCGGGCTTGGCGTTCGGGCGGGTTTCGGAGCACAAAACTGTCAACCAGCACTGAACTTGAATAGAAGCACAAAGCTCCAAGTTTGCACGTCACCCCGCCTGACGCAAAACCCGTGTTGGCAGTAGTGCTTTTAGTTCCTCTTTGCAGCATCTCTTATGGCTTGCTCTAAATTGTCTCCCTGCAATTCATATTTTTCAAATTGAGCTACATTATCTTGCCTGATGTGCAGTTGTCCTTCGTTACCTTTATTACCCCTATGCTGACCTTTGGAGTAAGATGGGTTTTCCAATACTTCCTTGCTACTCATAACCCAAAGGACAATTTGGTCTCTGTAAACAGCAACCCAAATAAATACGTCACAGCATTGTGGTTTTAGCTGCTGAAAATTCATCAAGAAGTTTTTATCAGTTTTTCTTGAAAGAGCTTTCATATACAGAGGTTCTTCACTGTCACTATCAACTGCCCTTGATGCTTTAACCTCAATTCTAATTCCGTCAAGCCATAAATCATAGTCCCCTGAGTAATTCGGGTCAAGTTTTTTATTGGGACTTTTTAGTTTAGAACACTTGCCCTGAACATAAGTCTGTGCAAATTTTTCACCGAAGCCCCTTGGTGCAGATATTTCAAAAACCCAAAGGTTTGGATTTGCACTAATATATTCAGTCCTAATGTCTATGTATTGTTCATATGTCAAGCCACCCCGTTCAATTAAATTGCAAATCAGGTGTTCGTATTCATTAAATGGAAAAATTGACTGGTCATCATCAACCATTTGAAGAACCTCTTCAAGGTCGCTTGCTGAGCCAGAAAAAGATTCAATAATTTTATTCTTTAACTCGGTAAGTTCCATCGCTTGTTTTGATTATTTGTAAATAGTTTAAGTAATCGGTTTCTGTAAATTCCTGATTGAATGAAAAGTATTCGTAATGTATTGGAAGTAATTCAAGGTCACTTCTAAGAACCTTATGGGTTGAAAATAACTTTTTGAAAAGCCAGTTAATAATTTCGCTATTTAATAGTATAGTTAGTTGTTCGGCTGATATTCCTATGTTCAAAGGAATTAGAAGATTAGCACTGTTTAAGATATACCGTTGTTTCGTATCACAATAGAAACACAAGTCGGAGGAGATAAACTTGTAAATGAGTTTTTCCTTTGAATGATACATTTCTAAGGGTGCAACCTGCTGAAAGTTTGAAAAATCCCTAAAAATGAAAGTGCTTGGTTCTTTAAGTCCTGATTTTGTTATATCCGAACCTTTGTAAATAGGAACATAATCATCTTGCGGTTTATTACTGCAAAATCTTTTGTTATTTCCCGTTACAATACCCAATGCCCATTTTGCTCTGTCTTTGAGTGTTATGTGTTTTATTGAATAAAGCTGTTTAATAACTTTTGCTTCGGTCTCATTTGTCCAAAAATTAAAAATGTGTTTAGGATTTTCTTTAAAGGAATCCAATGTTCTATTGAACACATTATTTTCTGAACAACATTCAATAATGTCAGTTGGGGCGGAAGAATTGTTTTCAATAATAATGGCTTGTGCTTTGGTCACTAAACCCTTAAACGCTTTACCATAATCCACAAAACGAAGTATTTTTTTTGCCAATACTTTTTTTCGGATGTCTTCAAAAGTAGTAATGTTGAAGAATGCCTCTTGGATTAAAAAACCTAAGAAACCATTTACATTCAAAATAGATAAGCTCGCTGCCAAAAATAAAGACGTTGTGTCTAAACTATTTCCGCATCTATACAGTGCGGAATACTTCTCTTTTTCAGATTTTTCAATTTTCTTACCCCAAGGCGGATTGGTGAAAATGAGGTCGTAAGTGATTTTTTCTGTATTTAATTTGTGTGCCTCTTGTAAAAAATCACCAACTTTAATGTTGTGGGTATCAAAACCAAACTCATCTTTGATTCTCTGCTTGGTAATTACAACTGCATTTTCATCTACGTCAAATCCATAAACATTTTCAGGGGCTACTCCCCGTCTAATTGCTTCAATAACAAAATTACCAGAGCCACAACAGGGGTCTAAAAATTTATAATCAGGGTTGATTTTTATGTTCTTAAACATATCTTTTACAACCCAAGAAGGAGTGTAATAAATACCCTCCTTGTTTCTATATGAATCCGCAAGTGAACATTCGTATTCAATGCCTATCTGTTCTCCATTGAATTTTTCAATCAGTAAACTCAACTTGTCAGAGACTTCTTTATGGTCGTGGTCATCTTTTAATAACTTGTTTGCTCTTGCATTTAGCTTCTCTTTTCCTGCAACCTCAGACATAAATTTATCAAAAGATTCCTGAGAAACAATTCCTTTACCTGATTGAAATAAGTAACCTGTCTTAATCCAATTACGAATGGTTGCAGTTGAAACATTAGCGGTTTTTGCCGCCTGTTCAATTGTCAGTCCGTATGTTTCTATTTCACCAAAAATATTTGTCTGCATAACTCAAATGTCGTTAAAATTGTCGCAATATTGGGAGATGTCTGATTTTTTAGCATTACTGCCAACGTTTTGGCGCTTGGCGCAGTGGCGGATTTCGGAGCACAAAACTGTCAATACACCAAAAAAGTTGATGCGAGGTAGAATGTTCAATTAACCACGTCACCCGCCATTGAGCCAAACGCCTGTTACCACGCGTTATTTTTTGTTTTTCTTCAATGATTGTTTAATTAAACTCATTATATATTCAATGTCTTCGTCTGTTCGTATTTGTATTTCATAGTCACCGTTACCCCAATGTCCAACCGAAGAAACGTCTCTTGTAATTCCTTTTGGGTCGTCAAGTTGTCCTTGTTGTAAATTGAGCCATAATTTCAGTCCGTTTTTTTGAACGTGAATGTCAACTACGTTTGAACTTGCAACGAAAGCAACATAAAATTTCTTTGGTTTAACTTCCAAACTGTCGAGATTAAGAATGGCACTTTTTACTCTTTCGTAAAGTTCCTTTGTCTCTTCTGTTGCTTTTTCTAAGTGCTCTTGCTCTGTGTAAACTTTAATTTCTCTTGTAACCTTTTCAATGTTTTCGTCTTGTCTGCTGATTGTTTTTACACTTTCCTGAGCACCTGAAGTTTGAATTTGGTTGTAGTTTACTGTTTTGTTGTTATAGCGTTTAATTTCCCAAAGCTCAATTGGTAGGTCTTTGAAATTAATTGCTTCTTTTTGGTAAGTCGTAAAACTTGGTGAAATGAAAAGCACTCTTGATTGCGACCAATCAATGTCGTCTCTTTTTAATGTGTCTTTATTGTTTTCGTTGTATTCGAGTATAAAGTCTGCTTTATTGTTAAGCATTAAAGAGAGGTAAGCATAACCTTGGTCAATTACACTAAAGTTTTTATCTCTTTTATACTCAATAATCACAAAACTTGCAGAGTCCTTGTCGAAAGCCAAAGTGTCAATACGGAAGTTGTTTAAACCAAATTCAGAACGAACGAACTCAAGCCCGAAAATGGTTTTTATGTTCTTTTCTGTTAAATCTTGGATTTCCTTTTCAAGTTTGAATGGAAGTTCCTTGATTTGTTCTAAGTTGTCGTTGTTCTCTATTTTAAAAAGTGCCATTATATCGTCATTTCGTTATTTAAGCCTGCAATGAATTGATTCTTTCCACCATTTGCAGGGTGTCTAACATAAGTGCTTTGGATTCCTATGTCAGATAATTGTGATTCGGGTTTTCTACCTAAAGCTAGTATTTTCTGGATTTCAAATAGCTCCAATAATTCAATGAGAAATCTTTTTCCTTCTTCGAGTTCTGTCTGATTAGGTGTTCTGTTTGTTTGAATGTTGTCAGCAGAGTGTGGGTGAAAAGGAAAGATATTCCAAATCAGAGGCTTTTCTTTAAGTCGAGATAATTCAGACCATACAATAGTTGCTGAAATTTCACTTTCAAGTTTTCCTTGTTCATTTATAAACTGATAAGGTTCATTTTTAAAGAAAGGATTTTCAAATAGCACTTTTTCGCTTGTAAATGCAATTCCCGAAAGTCTACAACCTTTGTAACCTGGTGCTTCTCCTAAAATTAAAAATCTCGGATTAACAGCCTTCATTTTATTCAGGTAAATTCTCAAGTTGTTTTTTCTTATTTCACTTTCTCGACTGTCACCAAAGTAAAGGTTAGTCGTCCCGTTTGTTTTTGGAACACTTGAAAGTCTTGATATGAAAGTGTCAATTTTATTCAATTCTGTGTCTTTTTATAATGCGTGGTAACGGTTGAGTGTAGCAGCAGTAAGGGATTGCGGGCTTCGTACCTGTCCGCCGACACCGAAGTTTAAGCGGGGCAGAATGCTTGGATTACCACTGAAACCCTTATTGCTGCTACACTTTGTTACCATGCGTTTTTCTTCAATTCTTCCATCTTTTAAGTTTCGGTATTCCTTTTGTAAACCAACCAGAAATAAAGCCAGGAAATCCCATTTCTTTTAGTTTTTCCTTGACTAATATTTTCATTTCTTCTATTGTCATGTCTGGTTTAGTAAAGACTCCATTGGAATAACAATAACTACAGAACATTAAATTTTTTGTGCCGTCTGAATTAGTCCCGCCTTGTTGCGGGTCTTTCTTCATTGGCATTCCACAACTTTGACAATTCTTATAATTTTCCATATTAAATGAGATTATTTGTTGATAATTTGTTTCAACGATTTACCTAGTCGTTTTACCTGAGAGTCACTTTCACATTCCTGCTTTCTTTTTTCAATTATGGACTGGTAAATTTCTTTATTTATTTTGTTTATTGAAGTCAATGATTTCTCAATATACATAGGAAGTTGTTTTATTGGACATCTCCATAATTGTTCAATCAACAAAGGGTCTGTGGTATTAAAATACTTGTCATATTTGTTCAACTTTGCAAGTATTTCAACTCCATTGTCAATGGTTATTACTGAACCTGTATTTACGGTTATCATTATTTCTTTCAGCGAAGCAAATATTTCTTTATGTCGCAAATCAACAATGGTTGAAATAGCAATCATACCGCCCCAAACAAGACGATTATTTTTATTTGTCAGTAATTTGATAAATTCAGCGTGATAATTTGCAATCAATTCAGGTTTCAGGTAGCCCAGTTCATAAAGTGTTTTTATACAGTCGCTCTGGACATTTTTGTCTTTATTACCCAAATTGTCAACAAGTTCTTTTACAGCATTTTTATTGTCTGTCAAAGAAATTTGTTTTGCCAGTGCAATGTTGGCTTCATTTCCTTTTAATCCTTGTGTAGACGATAATAAGTTTAATACTGTCATATTCTATAATTTTTATGTTGCTGTCATCTTTAAAATGCATGGTAACTCGTTTATATACGCTACATTATATCGCTATATATCCAATTTTGAATGTATATGCGCTATAAAATAGCACTTTATTTCTAAAAGCAAATATAAAAAAAATATTATAAATCATCAAATGGACTTTTAATTTTTTGTAAACTTTTTTGCGAAACATGAGTATATATCTCTGTTGTTTTCGAATTTTTGTGTCCTAATAGTTCCTGTATGTATCGTAAATCGGTACCAGCTTCCAGCAAATGTGTTGCATACGAATGTCGTAACCAATGCAATGTAACAGGTTTTGATATATTGGCTTTTTCTAATGCATGCTTTAAAACTTGTTCTAAGCTTCTTTCACTATATTTTTTGCCCACTGTTTGTCCCTCAAATAACCATATTCGCGGTTTATAGGATTTGTAATACTCGCGAAGCATTCCGATGGTTTTATCTGAAATAGGTACTTGTCTGTCTTTGTATCCTTTTGAATTTCTAATTAGTAGTACACGACGTTTAGAATCAACATCACTTATTTTTAAGTTTAGCAATTCACTGCGTCTAAGTCCGCAGGCATAAATCAGGCTTAGCATAGCGCGATGCTTTAAATTTTTTGGAGCTTCAAGTATTGCTTTTACCTCTTCTTTGCTCAATACATTTGGTAATTTATGTTGCCTACGCGGTCTCTCTAATTTGTTTATTTGTATTAGGGTATTTTCTACATGCCCAAAATATAACTTCAAACCATTGACCAGCTGATTCTGATACGAAAAACTTAAGCCTTTTTTTACTATTTTTTTGTTTATATAATCCAAAACATCCTCATTACTCAAAAGTTTAAAGTCTTTATCCTTGTAATAAAATAAAAATTGCTTTACAGAATCAATATAACTTTTAATAGTATTGTTGCTATATCTTTTACATTCTAGCCACTTACGAAACTCTTCAATCTTTTTGTTTATACTATTTTCTAAAAGTTCTTCGCAGGCTTCTGAATTGTTTTTATTTGGAAATATATGTTTTTTTTCAGAATTTTTATAGTCGTTCCAATTTAAAGTAATTTTTGCAATACCTGTGAGATTTTCTGAAAACTCCTGTAGTTTAAAATTTTCTTTATGAATATACCACATCTTTCTGGTTGCACTCCAGAATACCTGAAATTTTTCCCTGATTTTTGAAATTATTTTATCATTTCTTGCAAATTCCAGAAAAACAACATCGCGTCCTTTGTGAGAGGCAACAATTATTTTTATTTCAGAAATCATTCTGATTTTTATTATTGAATAATTTTAAATTCTGTGTTTTTTATTTCAATTCTAACATAAATACCATTTATTCCGCTTTCGACAAAAAAATAGTTTTTATTCTTTTTTGTTCTTACAATTCCGGTTATTCCTTTTAATACTCCGGAGGTTATTAAAATCTTTGTGCCTGCTTCGGGGACAGAGGAAATTTCCGGGTCGAATTCGCATAATTTCTTTAATCTTAGAATCTCCGATTGAGATATTTTTTGAGGAATATTATTTATTCTCAGAAAATCAATGCTTCCGGGTAAAAATCTTAACCCTTCTGTTTGGCGTTCAGTACATTTTACAAATACATATCCCGAAATCAGAGGCTTTTTTATTTTTCTAATTATGTTTTTCGTGCTTATAAGTTTTGTTGTTAATGGTAATTCTGTTTCAAAGCCTTTTTGAACTAGGTTTTCTTGAACCAAAAACTCTTTTCTAATTTTAGTGCGCAAAACAAACCATTCTTCAACTTTCTCCATAACAATTACACAAAGTTCCGCTTCTTGAAGAATATCTTTTTCTCCAAAAAACTTAAAATATAACACTGCAACAAACTTAAACAAAACATCAATAATTCCTTATGCAAGTTTAAGAAAAATATTTAAAAAGTCCAAATAATTATATGAAAATTGTTGTGTTGGTTACTAAGGCTTCGCTACTGTTGCGGATTACTGCCTGATAACTCATTTTTTCGGGACTTTGTGCCCAAACTGGGGCTGTTAATAATACAGCTGCTAAAATTGTAAATAATTTTTTCATTGTTGTGTCCTCCTTAATTTTTAATGATTTTAAATGTTTTTACTTCTTTGTTTGCTTGAATAACTTTCACAAAATAGTTGGCAGGTACAAGATTGCTCATAACAATGCTTGTTTGGTTGCCTGTAATTTTTTCGCTTTGCAAAAGTTTTCCATTCATGTCATACAGTTGATACGACATTGATTGGATGCTGAGCGTAGTCGAAGCATCTACTTTCAACTGTAAAAAATCCGTAGTTGGGTTGGGGTAAGCCGTAACCGAAAGATTTATGCCTTTGGCTTCCTCAATTGCCGTTACTACCGAGATTTCGAAAGGTTGCTGTACGCCTTGTGCCACAGAACCATTTGCTCCTATGTTGGTGGTGTAAACAACCTGTCCAAGGGAATAGCTCGCCGAGCCTCCGCTACCCGAAGCATTGCCGCCCGTGGCGTTAACGCTTGTTTGTGCTTGTAATCCTGTTAGTCCAAGTCCTAACAAGAGTACTGCACTTAATTTTAACTTTTTGTGTCTCATTTGTGTCCTCCTTTTTTAATTGTGAATATTCATTTTTATTTATCTGTTTTTGTTACTGTTTCAATGCTGTTGCTGGGTTTTCTTCCACTGAATGCTAACGGTCGAGTGTATGTGCCGTAAGGGATTGCGGAGCAGTTTTCTGTCCACCGACACAAATGTTTGAGCGGGCTACAACGCTTGAATACCCACTGAAACCCTTATGGCATATACACTTTGTTGTGCGTTCGTTTTTTATTTTAGTCAAACACATTAATTTCTATTTTATCTACTATTCCTTTGTAATACTCATAATCGCCCTCTGGCAAATGCCAAACAATTTTAACTTTTTCATTAATTTTTAATTTGCCCTGCTTTTTATAACTTTCTACAATAGCCGAAAACTTAACTTTCTTATAAGTGTTTTTGCCAGTTGAATAATATCGGTCAAATGTTTCAAAATGTGTAAACAATCCCTCTTTGTTAAAGTAGAATATTCCTGTAACTTTAATACCATTATCTTCTAGTGTGCCTCGAACAGAATAATCATCAATATGTTCCCATTTTACATTATCCAATAATAGATAACCAGGAATAAACATAAATTCACAGAATGTCGTTATCAGTGCTGATTGTGCTGCTTCTTTACTGTTATCGAAAACTACTTTTATCAGATTCAGAAGTTTTCCGTTCATTTCTCCATAACCATCACGATATAGGTCTCTAGCTGCAACGGGCATAGAGGAAAATTTCATATATGCCACTCTTCCTATTGGCTTCACAGAATTGAATTGTGTTGTCTGAAGTTTTCCCCAGTCTTTGTCAGGCGACATTTTTAGCCAACTCTCAGTCCAATAAACATTAGCATTAACAGGAATAGGCGTATTTATGTATCCACAAACCCGAAGATATTTTTTCAAAGGTTCTGGTAAGTCCTTTATTAATTCTTCGGTAAATATTTCAGTCGTATAGCCTTTATTTCTTTCAAGAAATTCAGATTTATCCTTGATAAAAACTCTTTTCATACTGGTGCAACTTGTAAAAATTAGCAATACTGATAATACTGGTATAATCTTCATTATTTTCATTTCAAATCACTTTTGTTAATTAGTTTGTTGTCTTTTAAAATGACGCACAACGGCCCTGCGTTCGCGACGTCCCCCGGCCCTAAGGCGATGCCTGGGCCTTACGTTTTGCTTGCAAATCTTAGGCCCGGGCGAGCCGGGTCCTGCCGGTCTTGGGCCGGGGGATGTGGTGCGCACACCCCAATAAATTACCTTCCGTATGTAATTTCGAAAACCTACTTGTCCATATTGTTTAAACGCACCCAAGCCGCCGCGACCCCCTACTTTTTCCCTACGGCGGCGCCGCGCGAACGCGATGTTATACGATGGGTGACACGTCCCCAGCTTCAGAGCCGCCACGGACGGCGGCACCCGATAACAAATACAATTCTCATTCTTTTTTCAACAATACTTCTTCTATGAATTCTATTGGCATGGAAGTTCGATTGCCTATTTCTTGCAGGTTCATTCCTGAGCGATGATATCTTAAAACTACCGACTCCATTGACTCCCCTATTTCAATAATATGATAGTCAGGGTCATAAAAACGTGCTACTCTTTGTCCCCAGGGTTGTTCCTTAATCTCATGTATGAATTCTATTCCAATGTTCTTTAGCTTTTGAACCATCTTTTCCAAGTCTTCAGTTTCAAAATATAATTCAAAGTTGTTGGTCTTCATTTTTATTTGGTCATGTTCATTACCAAGTAGAGTTTTATAGTGTTCCACCAAATGGAGTGAGAAGTCGCCTTCAAAAATAACGTTCTCTCCAAAATCATATTTAAGTTTTTGGTCTAGCACTTGTTCATAGAAATTCCTTGAGATTGTAATGTCTTTTACAACTAATAACGGGCATATGAATTTCATTTGTTTCAAACCTCATTTTAATTTGTTTTGTTTTGTAATGATCTCTTTTTATACCGCGCCAGGACGGCGCGGTCAACAACGTGTCACCTTTCCGTATAACGTTCCCAGCATATACGAAGTTTCGGCAAAGCCGAAATTTTGGCGAACGAAGTGAGCCGTATATGCTGTGTTAAGTGACCCCGTTAGGGGCAAGGTGCGAAGCACCGCAGAGTGCCCAATCCTGCCCATTTTTATTTCTCTCCTTTTCGCAATCTTTCTTGAATCGCCTCACTTGTCAGTTCTCTAATAGCATCAGAAGCAACCCATTTAGCACTCTTTGAATCTACCTTTTGAATCTCTCTTGCAGTCTCAATTGCTTTTTTGTTCAGGTTAAGATTTCTCTTACCTATCTGTCTTAATGCCCAATTCACAGCTTTTTTCACAAGAAGTCTATTATCAGTAGATTCTCTTTTTATGATTGGAAAGAATACTTCAAATTGCTCATCCTTTGCTTTCTTATCTTTAAAAGCTAACCAAGCCATTAAAGCAAATCCCGCCCTTTTAACAAATTCTTCATCTCTTTTACTCCATTCTATGGCTTTTTGATAAGCAAATTTAGTGTAGGTAAAAAGATTTTGACACACCTGATCACAGATTTCCCAATAGTCAAATCCTTTTACCCAATCCTCCATCTGTTCTTCAGTTACTAATTCTGGGTCATCAATCATGCTGGCAAGTATCATTGTCTCACGAAGATTTGTCTGCCAGAGCGAAGTAGCAAGACTGTGGTTTATTCCAATTTCTTTTGCAATTTTTCTCAGGTTTGGGATTGATACGCCAAAGGTTCTTTTTGGTGTAATGCCAAATTTTGCCATACCTTCTATTGCTTTAGGGTTGGACAAGGATTTTAGTTTCTCAATAATCTTGCTGACTTGCATTTTGTCACTCATAATCTCACTTTTTCGTTTTCACGGGTTGCCTTAAAATAGTTTTCATCTTTTCTGGAGCAACCTTTCGTGGGTCAGAAAGATAAATCTCATGGTGAAGTCCACTTTCAACAAGATTTTTCTTCTCCCTCAATTTTCTCATTTTTGCTAACGACTCTGGCTCTGTTGAATATGGCCCTATGTGCAATATCTGAACGCATTTGCCTTCTTTAATCTTTTCAAACTTGATTTCCTTAATCAGTTTCATTCGTTTCTTTTTGAAGACTTCTTCCTTTGCTTTATCTACCATCTCTGAAGTAACAAAATCAGGCATGCGAATAAGAAGTTTCCACCGCCATTCCTCACGAGGTACTTCTAAAGCGGGTTTATCAGATTCCACCCACCATAATCCCTCTAATTTGGGGACAGCAAAATCTTTACCCTGCTTTTTACAGATATTTTTGACACCGTAGGCAAGAGGATATAGAGCTTCCACCTTGCTTGTAAATTCTTTTCCTCCAGGCTCACCTTTACCATCAATAGTCAAAAATGGAATTTCTCCAAATTCAACTATTTCAGGAACCGTTTTTGCTGTGTAGTATGTCTTGTATTCTTTTGTTAGGTTAATTTTTGTTTGCTTCATAGTTTTACCTCCATATTTATAATTTCGAACGAATTTATAATCTTTCCTTTTCCAAAGGCGGGCTTGGGCATTTCACTTAACGTTTGCAGTTGTCTGACGTGCAATTTTTGCCGATAAGGCGAGCGTAGCGAAGCAGGCAAAAATTGCATGTGGTCGAAGACCCGAGCATCGCAGGATGTGTACCCAAATCCGAGAAGCGCAGCAGACTGCTGCTGTTGTGCGTAGTGCCCGACACGCTTAAGTTCTCAAAAGTACACGGATGTACTTTTGAGATTTCAACTATAATATATATGGTATTACTTTTCCTCTTGTTTTTAATTTGAATTTAGAATATTGATCGCCAAACATATTTACTAAATCCTTCTCTTCTATCGTTGCCATTATATAATATAAAATTATAGAAAATGGCAGATAGATTAATGATATCAAAGCCTGGTTAATAATAATAAATCCTAATTGTGCCACTATCGTTCCAAAGTAAATTGGATGACGAACAATTCGATATGTGCCTGTAGTAGATAATTTACCATCACTTTTTATACTTGGTACAACTCCAATTTTCAGAAAAGATAAAACAATTATCGATAATCCAAGAATTGAAATTAATATACCTATTGAAATTAGTAATATATTTGAACCAGTAAATTTGGATACCGAGAAAAATGGAGCGACAAATAACGGAGCAACAAAAAAAACTACATATAGTTTTTGAAGTACCACCGGAAGTCTAAAAAAATTGGTTTTAAGCTTCTCCTTTGAGTAAATAATAAAATAACTTAAAGTTGCAGCCAAGTTTACTGATAAAATTAAAATTGATACTAAATTTTGATTAGTAAATTCCATTTTAAATCCTCCTATTTTATACCGTTCTATAATAATTTTTTCCACTTTCTTTGTCTATGTCGATAGAAATAATGAGAAAACACCCAGATAAATATTGTCAAAAATCCAGCTTTAATTTCAATTATATCCGTATAAATTATTTGATTGGAATTAATAGCATTAAATTTTATTGTATGATTCCATACTTTAGCGAGTAGACCAGACTCATTAGTAACTATTTCGTTTTTTGAAATATCTATATTCTTTACAATGATTTTATGAAAACCGAATGGGATAAACTTTAAAAAGAATAGTCGTAGGTTATATTCTTTATTAATTTCCCATTTACTTTTTAAATCAGTACCATTTTCTGGATAAAAGTATAAAATTGGAGCTGCAACATACTGTAGAGACGATGGTTTAATTATTTCATTCCAAAGCAACTCTGGAGAAGTTTTCATTACTGTTGAAATCTTAGCAATCATTTTTCTTTAAACTCCTTATTTTTCTATTCCGAGCCACGGATGGCGAGGATTATGTATATTTTGTCGGGCATTACGCACAACGGTTTCGGTGTTTGTGAAGTCCGCCGAAGGCGGATTTAGGCCAGTGAAGCGATACACAAACACCGTGTTATTTGAAGTGGGCTCATTTAACAGCA
>Ga0208198_1002608_pt1 | contig 13219 bp, 16 predicted proteins | sample AD_JPNTR2_MetaG_FD_184446 | JGI IMG/M metagenome (GOLD analysis project Ga0208198, IMG submission 184446) | Active sludge microbial communities of municipal wastewater-treating anaerobic digesters from Japan - AD_JPNTR2_MetaG (SPAdes) (version 2) | ecosystem: Engineered > Bioreactor > Anaerobic... | reverse complement strand
GAGAGGGGGGGTTCTGTTCATTCAGTTAATTTTTTCCTGAATGTCAACCCCTCCTGCTGGTTTGTGTCTATTCCTGCTCATTCAAGTTTCTACCGTTCGTACAAGGCTATTTATAGCCATTTCCAGCACCTCAAAAATGCTGTATGTCTCAACTCAATGCTGTATGCCCTTGGTTGCTGTTCATTCAATTTCATTTATGCTGATTATTATGAATTGATTATTGATATTTAACAATAGAACATATTCACAATTTAGTCATAGTATTACAGATCGTATAATCATATAAATACCCCTGCATCCATCAACCGCTCGATCTCAGCCTTTTCTTGGTCCGTTGCCACGATGACATCGGATCTATAGTTTTGACACTGCACAAAACCGCTGCAGCTGCTAAGCTGCTCATACGCACACTGCCGGGCCTCACCGAGGATCTCGCTGTAGCCATAGCCATCTTTAAACATCTTAGGGATCTTGGCAATAATCCGGGCGTATGGGTAACTAAACATAGACGCAAGAGCGCCGATCTGCGGTGCTGATACCTGATCATGTGTGATCATGTCGTTGGTCATACCTGACAGCATACCGGTGGTAGATGCACCGATCCAAGCTCCGGTAGGACCGCCTAATGTACTGCCTATAATAGCGCCTGCTAGTGGTAGGCCTTTGGACAACGTTGATATGATATTACTACTGAGATTAGAGTTAGCGATCCCTTGACTAAGGTTAATCGGTACATCAGCACCGAGAGTTGCCTTATAGATCCCGGTGATCTGCTCATCCTGATAGACGTAGTACTCACCGTATCCGTGGTAGTAGTCTACCCACAGCTCAGCCCTGACGGTCAATCCTGCTCGGATGTCGATGGGATATATGCCAGCAAACGGCAGATAAATGCTATAGTCAATGGACTCGATCTCCCACGCCTGCCGTATATCAAGAGTGATCTCACCAAGTGATAGTTTTTGGACGCTGCTATCAGCTCTCAGGCATACACCTGATTGCACCTGCAAAGAGCTGTACAGCATCACGTATCCCATCGTAGAGGATCCGCTTGGGTTAAGCTCAAACGGGTACGCCTTGCAGCAGAGTATTGCATCATAAACAGATGCACCGTACAGCTGCTGTATCTTAGCAGCCATAGTAACATCAACATTATTATTGATCCAGTCCAGGATCCCCTGCAGGTCAGATCCGCTTACAAAAAAGTGACGTGCACCAAGTGCTGTATTGATAGCGTTAGCAGCTCTTACAGAGCCCATACCATAAGTACGCATGGTGTTATTACCAAACTGCCCACGGATACCGCCTCGATTACTGCTGCTAAATCCTCTTGGATAGTTAGTCTGAGATCCGCCGATGAGCATCTCACCGGATCTGCTGCTGTCCTCCTTAAACCAGTACCAGATCCAGGGATATCCATCATTGACGCCTGCTTGGATCCTCCATGCACTGTAAGGCAGCTCACCTGACCAGCTTGTCTGTGCCTGCTGTGGCCAGTCCGACTGCCAGGGATAACCATCATTGATATTAGGATCAATATACCATGCCATCAAGATCCCTCCTCTTATACAATGATGTTAAAGCCTATGCTTGCAAGGTATGCAGCATCTTTGAGCTGCGCATCGGTAACACCGATAACGTTGGTTGTACCTGTGACATTGCCTGTCAGCCTATCCGTGTTGTATAATGATAACATAACAGGTGTATCTACCAGGGTATAGTCTAGATCAGTATTGATGTTGATCACGCTATCTGAGCATCTACCGATCATTGATGTGGGACGGCCAGTAATATCGCCTGAGATCTTACCCTTGACATAGCAGCTAGTAAGGGATCTAAAGTCATAGCATGGAGCTGTACTTGTACCGATATCAACATCTAGGTAGCAGTAGTTAAAGATAGCGGATCCGATGCAGGCACCTGTGTAGTTAGTACCTACTTGTTTCCAGGTGATCACGCAACGGTTAAAGATACCACGGCCTGTATAGTTGGCCGTCATATTACCTTGACCACATATGCAGATACCTTGTCCTTGTATAACGCAGTCGTTAAATGTTGGTCTATAAGTATCGAGAGAGTCAGCAAAAAAGATAGGATATGGATTATTACGGTATACATTGATAAAATTGCACTTATCCCATGTTACATGATTACCATAAAATATGATATCACTAAAGGTGGTTGCTGTTGCAATATTGCTTATATTGTGATAGTTACCATTGACCTGCTTGTAGTAATTGCCTGCACTAATAGGACCTGTGATTGAGCTTGCAGCATCAAGATCAGCCATTATCTCAATAACATGAGGATCTGAGCTAGTCCCCTGAGCTGTTGTATAAGCAGTCACAAACTGGTCCCATGTAGTAACCTGTACTGTTGGCATATCATCTCACCTCCTACTTGACAACTAGATATATACACCTTGCATCCGGATCCGCTGCGCCGCCCTCAAAAGGTGATACCCATCCGGGACCATCGCTCAGATCAGCACCTAAGACGTCATAGTCCGCCCGGAACGGGTACTGATTATGCAGCATATCATATGCAGCCACATCATCAGCCCGATCACTGCGTAGGACCCACGCTGAGCTTGCAAGGATCTCATCCTTATAGGTATATAGTACATCGATTTTGCAGTTAACAGATATCCGTCCGCCTGTTAGGGCTGTGATACCTGTTATATAGTAGTATCTTGATGTGTAGCTGCAGTATAGATAATTAGCGTTGTAGACCTGCGGATCCGTCCGGAGTATAAAGCTAGGGGTCATGAGATCCGTGCTGTCCTTAAGTACAACACCTGATACAGATCCTATCTGAGTAAGGTATCCTGACTTATCGATCCGCTCGGGCGTTGCTGCCTGCTTGTATAGTGTTAAGTCCATAATATCACCTCAATAGTAGAGATATCTCCTAGCGTATGTATCCACGATAGCATCGAGCAGATCAACCTTAAGTCTCATGTCATACTCTCGCTGTATCCACTCTGTCGGGGATCCCCTATAGCCATCAGTTGTGATAGTATGGGTATCCTTGCCGGAGTGGGTCAGGGTATCAGTACCTGAGTGAGTATGAGTCAGATCATCTGTAGTGATGTAAGTATCATTGCCTGTATGCTCTCTCTTAGTCTCATTGTGGTATGTATCATCGTCAAATGGTGTTACATCCTGAGCCTGAGTATTATTGTATGTGATATCCTTAGTCCGTGTACCAGCATCTGATATCACATGACCATGCCCTGTTGTTGCAGCATGACCATAGCTGAGCTCATCGGTCTTAGTCTCTGCGTAGTCGCTGAGGGCCTTGTACTCTGCCGTGAGCGCTGCATAGATCCGGTTAAGATCATCCTGCTTATCAGTGATCATCCGGGTCCATTGAGTGAGTACAGCAGCTGCTGCATCATCATACAGGCCATCTGCATAGTACACGGATCTATTACCATACTTATCCATGAGCTCCTGCAGGATAGTGATACCTGCTATGGTATGCGTGCTGCTGCCGTCACTCAGGGTCACTGTCAGCGCCTGTAGGCTCTGCTGGGTTTTGAGCTGATCCAGCAGCGTTATCATCCTTACTCTGGCCATCAGGTATCACCTCTCTCTCGTTGAGCTCATCCGGTATATAGTTGACAGCTATATCATAGCTGTTTTTGACAAGATCGTTAAACTGTACTGATATATCAGTACCGTACATCTCATTGACCTGCTTACACATCAGCTCACGGTAATGCAGCTGCTGCAGCGGATATATCATGCAGATGCTGTCTGTACCATGCATCTCAGCGTTGGTCTGCTGGGCTAGCTTAGATGTGACCTGCATAGCGTGACCTCTGCGCAGCAAAAATCTCTTAAGTACGTTATCATGATACTGGTTGAGGTATTGCAGCTGATCTACCTGCTGCGGATCCACTAGATCCAAAAATCTGTTGTCGGTCCTGCCGGATCCGATATCCTGCAGGATATCCTGCAGCGTGTTGTCAGATGCAATTGCATGCAGATCACCATCCAGCAGGCTGTTGATAGCTGCATCGATAGCAGCAGCCTCTGCATCGGATGCAGCCTTAGGGATCCTTAGCAGGCGTGTAAAGACCGTAACAATGAGCTCAGATCTGTCGATAGTCTTAAGTATATCGCCCGTTTGCAGGATGTCAAAATCAGGTGTCCGTGTAGCATTATTATAGCCAACGACAAGATCTACTCCCCATTTGCCGGAGAGAGTACCCTTATTAAGCACCTCAGCAAGATAGCTATCCGGGAGGTATCCGTTATAGTCACCGCAAAACCCACCGGGAGCACAGTAGAGATCGCCTGCTATTTTGCCGATGCCTACTGTACCATTACAGATAAGATAGCCCTCTAAAAACTCTGCTGGGATCGTATCCGGCAGGCCGTCATAGACAAATGTACTGAGTGCCAGCTGCAGCATCTCAAAAAAGCGCTGCTTATCACATACATTACCTGTCATCAGGCCGTAAAAATCAGCTATCTGATCACGCTCATCCTTAGTCATGATATCACCTCCGTGCATAGTTACTCTATTTTATTATACATCATATCCTCAAATAAGTCAACTATGTACAATAATATCCACATTATCTTAGATATTGCAAAAATCGTGCATATCTGGTATACTATATATAGAGGCAGAGATACCTCAAAATACTGTAAATGATGAGGGAGGAATTTGCATGAAAGAATACTGGGAGCAGGCGGAACGACTCCGTCGCCGCATCAATCGTAAGATACACGAAATCCATCTGCTGCGGCAGCGGGCGGAGGGCATGAACGGCAGCGGCATCAATGATATGCCGAGGACGGTATCGCCTGACCGCAGCAAGATGGAAGGTACCGTGTTCAAAATCATGGCGCTCGAACAGGATATACAGGAAACGCAGGCAGAATACGATGCACTGATAGCCGATATGGAAACCCGCATCAATGCAGTTGAAGATGGTGATGCCCGCGACCTTCTGACCAAGCGCTATCTGGAGTTCAAGCCGTGGAGTGCCGTTGCTGCGGAGATGTTTATCAGCAAGCGCAAGGCGTATTATATCCACGCAAAAACGCTTGAAAGTTTGCAGTCAAAGGTAGGGATCAATTATGACAAAAATCAAGGTATATCTCAGGGAGATCGTCAGCTATCCTCTGCACAGCTGGACTGAGGTCTATACGGATGAGGATCTGGCTAATAAGGCATATGAGGCAGCATCAGCTGCTGATGAGATCTATGTGCATGATGCAGGCGTTGCCTACACAACTAACCTGGACTTGTACCTCATGCTCAATAACTGTCGTGATCTCAGTGACTACAACAACACACCTGAGCAGATCAGGGCTAAATGTGGGAGGTGAGCTGTATGACTACTTACAGTATCAGATGTTGTCTCAGTTGGATCTTAGATCAGGCTGAGTATATGGAGATAGCAGACCTTAACGGCTCACAGCTCTGCAGGGATGCAGCAGCGGACCGGATCCGGGTGGAGCTCAGTGAGCTTGCATCACGGGAGGTGTGGTTATGAGTGACCACAAAGAGGATCATCACTGAGTATGGCCGTATATGGCTCTTGCAGCATAATCTGCTGCCGTGCTGGTGGTTGACAGATAGACAGCTGGATCAGGCGATCAAGTACTATGGACTTGATAAGATAGCTCGGGAGAGCGAGGTGTTAGTATGACGATAGACTATAACAGACTTGTAGAGCTGATACAGATGGTCGTATCAGGTCAGGTCAGAGAGGCTATAGACGGTAACATAAAAGTATACCGGGTCCGCTATGGGGTCCGGATAATGATCACGGGGGTGTGAGTATGGATGATAAGACTAGGCTAAACAACTTATATGGTCTGACTGCAAGAGCTCCACATATCGGCAGGATGCAAGATGAGTACGCTGAGCTATGTGACAGACTTAACAAACTGTGCAAGTATTATGATGCCAGCTCAGGCCTACTGACTGATAAGCAGCATGAGCTGATGTGCAAGCAGATCACCACAATGAGGGCTTATGCAGATATCCTGCAGCAGCGTATCAACTATGAGATCCAGTACTGGAGTTTTTGAGAGTCCGGGGCGCTCCTCTCTGAGCGCCGTCCACCAGATACCCTTATGTAGTGGTAGGGGTACAATACTATATTAAGGAGGTCATTATTATGACTGATGCAATTTTTGATCTGACGGTACCGACAGAGGCTGCTGATGCACCTGTACAGACACAGATCGTCACTGTTGACGATGGTCAGCGCATGATCGTGGATCTCACTAGCAGATCCACATCATACTCATCCATGGTTGCAACCACAGATGAGGAGAAGGCTACACTGTATGCAGCCATGAACACACCTGACGGTAAGCTCATGGAGCATATCGGCGAGATCATCAACCTTAAGGATGTATATGTGGAGGCTGTACAGTGTACCAACGAGGAGACAGGCGAGATCATCCCCTGTCCTAGGATCGTCCTGATCGATGCTAACGGCACTAGCTATCAGTGTGTGTCTAAGGGTGTGTTTGGCAGCCTTAAAAAGCTATTTACAGTTTTTGGAGAGCCCAAAAACTGGACAAACCCGATCCCAATTAAGGTCCGTCTTATCCCTCTTGGTACTCGCAATGTACTCACACTCGATATCGTAAGGCCTGGCAAAACTAAGTAACAACAGCAGCGCCTGGATCTCTTCCAGGCGCTTACTGCATATAGGGAGGTAAGCGCCGTGAACTGGGATAATATAATCAATCAGATCAACAAGAGACTGCAGTCGATAGCTGAGCATATGGCCGTTGACAGCTATCTGTATAATCAGTATGCAAGTATTATTGATGCTAGCCTTGATTATGACTATAGGGCCGATGGTACTATCAGGATCAAGCGTAACAAGGCCAACAAGAACCCTAACCCTTATCAAATGTCTGCGTACAAGCAGCTGCTGGATCTGGGTACCTACAGGGATGCACTTAAGGAGGCTAAGGATAAGCTGGATGACCAGCAGGATCTTGATGATGAGGATGTTGATAGCTATGGTGCTGACGATCTCCTCCGAGATATGGATTTTGTCAAGGCAAACCTTGATGCAGCACTGTCAATCGTATACAACCATATGACTGACAGCGGAGCTAATGAGTATGATCTTGATCTTATCGATGCACTGCAGGAGGATCCCAAGCCATCGTACAGGAGACTTGCTGAGCTGATGCGCCGGGTATTTGAGCATGCTAATGATGTAGATGATAACGTATTTGATTTTGATGATCTAGAGTGGTAATATATACAAGGTATGGGTACTATGATAGTAAGACATGATCTCACAGATGATCCTACTCATGAGGATCTGATATATACATACAGTGAGCTGGATCGTAAGCTCTCTCAGCTGAGGCTGCAGGAAATCGATAAGGGTCAGTTACTGCGCATATCATATAAGTATGTGGAGACCCCGGATGGGATCCAAAAGCAGCCACTGTACACATATACAGGCCTCAGATGCGCATTTGACATCGAGACCAGCACCAAGTATACTACTAACATAGCTGATGGCAAAACAGGCTATTATAGCGCTATGTATGTGTGTCAATTTGCGATCAATAACCGTGTGATACTCTGCAGGACCTGGTATGAGCTCAGGATGTTATGGGACCGTCTTATCTCACAGCTGCATCTATCTGATAATACCGTCCTCCTCACATGGGTACACAACTTAGACTATGAGACTAGCTACATCAAGCACCGGTTTGAGATCGATCGCTGGTCCTATTTTTGCAAGTCCCGTACTAAGCCCATCAAGTATCTTGCTAATAAGCATATCTATCTACATGACAGCTACAGCATAAGCAACAGTACACTTGCTAAGCTAGCTGATATGTATAACTGTGATCATCATAAGATGACAGGTGATATAGATCACGATGTGATCCGCAACAGCTCTACAACTCTCGATGATACGGAGCTGGGATATATCTGCAATGATGTACTGATACTTACTGACTTTGCGCAGGTGATGTATGACACTTTTTTGCAGCCAGAGGGATACATCCCTGATACATCTACACAGATACTGCGCAAAGAGCTAGAGAGTGCAGCAGGGGACCCTGTAGCAGCAGCTGAGATGCTAGGTCAAAAGACTGTAGATAATATCTGTAATAAGTATCCGGATGGGGCAGCGTACAAGCTGCGCAAGAGGATACACGGTACTATTTTTGGGTATTACTACATCAACCACGATACAGGTGAGACTGTATACATCCCTGGCTGGATCGATCCCAAGATGTTTACGCCGTTTACACCTTCCGGCTCCCCTGTACCTATACAGGGGTACAAGGATGATAATGGCTTCAAGCGCTATGATCTGTATCGTTGGCTCTTCCGGGGCGGTTACACAAAATCTAACTGCAGATATACATCAAGTGATGCTCACCTACCGGATGGCATAGAGGGCCTTATAGGCGCATTTGATTTTACAAGCAGCTATCCCTTTGTACAGACGATCTATGACTATCCTATGAGTAAGTTTGTGCCCTGCCGGGATCCCTCGCCTATTATATTAGATCCACGATATACACCTGACTCTGCTGCATTTAGCAAGCGCCGGTATATCATGCTAGTTGCATTTAAGGGCCTGCACAGTATCGATGATATGGCATTGGAGTCTGAGTCTAAGTGTGTTATCAAGGGCCGTAAGATCATTGATAATGGCCGTGTGAGATATGCTGATAATATGCTGGTATGGCTCACTGATGTGGATCTCGCCCTATATCGGATGTATTACCGCTGGGATAAGATCAAGGTGATCTCATCCTGGGCTGCTAAGGCTGGCAAATTACCTGACTATTTTTTGAGAGTGCTGTGGCGCAATGGTATGATCAAGCAGAGCTTCAAAAACGTTGACGGCAAAGAGGTGGAGTATAACATAGCCAAGAGCAAGTTCAACTCGGCCTACGGCCTCTGTTGCCGTATGCCGATATATCACGATTACAGGCTGGGTACTGAGGTAACACCTACAGGCTATATCACTACAGAGATAGATACCTATAGATACTTAGGTAAGCGGATCTCTGTGGATCATCAGGTGGATCGAGACTATGAGCTCAGGGGCATGGAGTGTATATCTGATGTATCTAAGTCTGACTATCTCAGCACGGTATCGAGCTCGATCCTCTCACCTTTTTGGGGTATCTGGACATCTGCTTTTGCGAGATATAACCTGCTGAGACTTGTTAAGCAGGTATCAGATGATACAGCTCCGGGTGCTGCATCCGATGTACTATACTGTGATACTGACAGTATGTATATACTTAATTATATCGTCCACCTGCACATCATCGAGGCGTGGAACGCCTGGGCTGCTAAGCGTGTGCAGCAGCGCCTGCCTGCTGAGTATGATCTATTGATGAGCTTAGGGCAGATGACCAACGTTGCCGATGAGGAGTCCAAGGGTAAGGCTGATCACTATGTAAGATTTAAGACGTTAGGTGCTAAGAGATACATCAAATCATGGGCTGACAGTGACGGTCAGCTGCATACCAAAGTTACTGTAGCAGGTCTGCCTAAAGGCGTGCTAGAGGCTCACTGCGCTAAGTATAACCTTGATATCTATCGCACGTTTGCAAACCTTATGGATTTTGTGGTGGATAGTGAGCTCATACCAGATCCCGATGAGCGAGAGAGTGCAAGCAAGATCAAGATGGGACGTACCTATCATGATGAGCTTGTTAAGATCAATATGGCCGGAGAGATCATGACAGAGTACAGCTCATGTACACTGTATAAGACAACATTTAAACTCAAAATGTCTGAGATATACATACAGCTCATCAGTGAGATGGCTGAGACTATTGCAGGAGGTAGATATGACTACTAAGTACATCAATGATGATATCGAGTGTGGTATCGACTACGACTACAAAAAGGTCAAAAAGCTCTTTAAAAAGCTAGGCTGTCCGGAGGACCTTTTTGATCCATTTCCGGCGCTCATGTCCGGATGCAGGTGGATCCTGGATCTGTCTGAGAGATCAGTCGGTAAGACAACGCAATGGCTGCTAGTTGGTATGTGCATGTTTAGGCTATACGGCACTATAATACAATATGTACGACAGTTTGAGGATATGATCATGCCAAAAGCATCCTCTGACCTGTTTGCAACGATCCTTAAATATGACTATGTTACTAAGCTCACTGATGGAGAGTATAACACGATCGTATACAAGTCAAGGCGCTGGTACTTTGCATATATGGATACAGAGACCATGGAGATCACACGGACCTGTCCAGATCATTTTATGTTTAGCTGCAGTGTTGATAAGCAGCAGCAGTTGAAGTCCAGCTACAATTGCCCTACAGGCGATCTCATCATATTTGATGAGTTTGTTGGCAAATATACCCCTGTCAATGAGTTTGTCGAGTTTTGCGACCTCACAAAGACTATCTGCAGGGACCGGCAGTCACCACGTTTTGTACTTCTGGCCAACACCATCGACAAACATCACATCTACTTTAATGAGCTCTGTATCTATGATGCTGTACAGATGCTGCATGTGGGCGATCACCTTGATATCAAGTCACACCTTGGTACTAGGATCTATGTGGAGTTTCTGGGGCTCTCAGGTGAGCGCCGGAAAAAGAGATCGATCATCAATACCCTGTACTATGGCTTCAAAAATCCACGCCTTGCATCGATCACCGGTGCTGATGAGTGGTCAATGGGATGTTATCAGCATATCCCAAAGAGAGCTGAGGATGAGTCCGATCCGCAGTGCATCAGCAGGCAGCTATACCTGCTATACAACGGTAGGTATGTGAGACTTGACATCATGCAGCATCCAAAGCTTGGTGTTGTGATCTATGCTCACTGGGCAACTCAGGTCTATGATGACAGTGTGATCCTCACCTGTGATCAGAGATATGATCCACGGTATCAGTATCAGCTGGGCAATAAGACGATCAGCAAGCTGATCAAGTATATGTACACAACTAACAGGATATATTATGCAAGTAATGATGTAGGCAATTTTATGGACTCATACCTCAAACGCTGCAAAAGTGCTTGACATATGGAGTATAGTGCGGTATAATTGTAATGTGGATAAGTGTAGTTGATCGTTGATATAGGAGGTGATATCTATGGCTACACGGAATACTAATGCTGCCGATGCGGAGCTTGATGCTGTCAAGGATACTGCTGAGCTGGATCCCATTGCAGCAGCTGTCAAGGCAATAACTGAGCCTAATGCATCCGGTGAGCTGGCAGCGCTTACATCAGGCGGTCTAGTGGATCCGGGTACTAAGGTCTTTAGACAGTCTGACATTGACCGCCTACAGGCTGAGATCGATGCGCTGCAGTCGATCCTTGACTATGCGCTGGTGAGAGGCGATGCAACTCTCAACAATCAGTCATCTAAGGGTTTTAACACGCTTGATACCACAGGCTACTGGCGATATACAGCATCCGCAATCGACAACCCGATCACTAACGGATACGGTATAATCATCAATATCAGATATACTGCATATGCAGTCCAGCTGCTGTTTAGCCAGACCGGATCCACAGCGCCGGTCAAGCTGCTGTACCGGATGGGCGTTAATATGTCAGCAACTCCCTCATGGGGAGCGTGGATGGAAGTATCTGCAAATGCATTATCATAATAGGAGGTAAAACTATGAAGTTTGTGGATGTAGCAAACATTGTAAAAGCAGCTGCTGCGCAGGTGCTGGGCACTGAGTATATGGAGTCTGCCGGCGATATTGCCGCTTATGATGCGGGTCAGCTGGTGGATCTCGGTAATAAGATCATAGGTACATCATCTGGATCCAACGCTAATCTTGGTGTAGATGTAGCACTCCAAACGATCCTTGATGAGTGTGGTAAGATCGTTTTTGAGAGCCGTGAGTATACAGGTGAGCTTGATGAGATGTTTATCGATGCCCGCGAATGGGGTGGGTACATGGTCCGTTATTACTTTGGACTCTCATCTGTAATGACGGACGAGATGTGGAACCCGGATGGGTATGTTGATTATTTTGCAGCAAATAGTGCAGGCGTTAACGAGGCACTGAGGATCGCAGCCATCGAGCATGGTTTTTATAAGCCTGCTGTGACCGCTAAGATCTACCAAAAGGCCATGAGCCATATGACACCCATCACAACAATGAGAGAGCAGTTTACCGTTGCATGGACCGGATGGGATCAGATCAATGACTTTACATCATCCGTCCTGACACAGGTCAAAAATACCATCAAGGCGATCGCACAGGCTAAGGCTCATGCGCTGCTGTGTTGTGCCGTGTACCTTGCAGCTAGTGCAGGCAATATCAGATACCTGCTTGATGAGTATAATGGTGCAAGCGGCACACTCACTGAGGCTCAGGCCCTTAAGGATAAGGACTTCCTCGCTTACATGCTGGAGGAGATCGCCACAACCAGAGACAACATGAGACTGATGAGCGCTGCTTACAATGATCCTAGCAATATCTCATTCTCGCAAGGCGACGATAATAAGCTGGTACTTCTCAACAAAGCTGAAAAAGCAGCTAAGTTCAGAGTCAGAGCCAACACCTATAATGAGGAGCTGCTTGGTATCGGTGACTATATGGGTATCACTGCATGGCAGGCGTTCCTGGACGGCAACGGCAGCAACTTTGGGTTTGATACGATCAGCACTGTATCTATCAATACCTATAATGGTGGTATCGAGCCGGTAACAGGTGTACAGCCTGTTGTATTTACGCTGTCAGGTGTAGTGGCTCTTGCTTTTGATAAGCGTGCAATGGGTATCTGCCTCAAAAAGGATAAGGTCACGACAAGCTACACAGCCAGCCGTGACACCTGGAATAGTTTTTACCACACTCTATTCCAGCAGATCATCGATCCTAATTTCAAGATGATCGTATTTGCACTGCACGATGCAAGCAATGACTGATGATCAATGGCCTACCCCTACCAGGCCCTTGACATAATACACACGGCCTGCCGGGATACGACGGCGGGCCTTATGTGTAGTAAGGTAGGATATGATTATACAGGATGTAATACAATATGAATATAATGTGAATATGTTCTATTGTTAAATATCAATAATCAATTCATAATATACAGCATAATGAAAATCAAATGAGCAGCAACCAAGGGCATACAGCATTGAATTGAGACATACAGCATTTTCGAGGTGCTGGAAATGGCTATAAATAGCCTTGTACGAACGGTAGAAACTTGAATGAGCAGGAATAGACACAAACCAGC
>Ga0208198_1002595_pt1 | contig 13263 bp, 7 predicted proteins | sample AD_JPNTR2_MetaG_FD_184446 | JGI IMG/M metagenome (GOLD analysis project Ga0208198, IMG submission 184446) | Active sludge microbial communities of municipal wastewater-treating anaerobic digesters from Japan - AD_JPNTR2_MetaG (SPAdes) (version 2) | ecosystem: Engineered > Bioreactor > Anaerobic >... | reverse complement strand
CTATAGTTAAGCTCAGCAAAAATGAGAATGTGACTACCGGAGTTCTGGTCAAGATTTGCAAGGCGCTTAACTGTGATATCGGAGATATCATGGAAATTGTTGATGGGCCGGATGAACAGCGCGACTGCAGGTAAGATAGCGTGACTAGAATAGAAAGAGAGTGGGGTTTGCTTGGGTACGTTAATAAAGAGTTCTCAATTCAGTAAAAAAATGCTTGAGAAAACAAATACACCGATTATACTTTGCTCTTCTGCGCCAAGATTGAAAAAGATTATTGCCGAAGCTGGTTATCAAGAGCTCAGACTTAATGGATTATTGGCTGAAGCCCTTGTAAAAAAAGATGCAGCTATCAGGCCGCAGTTTGTTAGCGATGAAGCGATAAGAATTGTATCGTCCATACAAGGCCCGATTTTTCTGACAGACTGCGAAATGCTGTTTGACCCGAGGTACAGCATTGATGTTATCAGATTTTTTTATGAGCTGTCACGCAGAGCAAAAATTGTTATAAAGTGGTGCGGCACGTTGGACGATAACCACTTGGTATATGCAACACCGGCTTATAGGGATTTTCATTCATATAACATTCATGACTATGATATAACTTGTGTAATCTGAGGGGGTTTATTTTGATGAAATACGCAGATTTGATAAACTTCAATCCAATCGAAAGCATTATCCAGCTTACGGCGGCTAATGACAAGAAAGAAGCAATAAATCTGGTTAAAAGCTATGTCATGTCCGATGATATGGCGGACAAGCTAACCAATAATATGCTTTCACAGCTTCGGTTAGATGATGTGGTAGACAATAAAGGTGTTTTGCTGGTAGGTAACTACGGTACAGGTAAATCACACCTTATGTCGGTCATTTCTTCAATAGCATACGATGCCGAAAACCTTGACTATGTACAAAACAAAAAGTTTGCCGAGGCTGCCAGGATCATTGCGGGGAAGTTTGAAGTTCTGCGTATTGAGATAGGCGCATCAAAAATGTCCCTCAGGAACATCATCCTGACAAAAGTAAAGCAGGATTTTGCTGAACGTGGGCTCATCTTTGACTTCCCTGATGAAAAGGATATTATCTCAAATAAAGATGTGCTCCTGACCATGATGGATTTGTTTTCATCCAAATATCCCGACAAAGGATACCTGATTGTGGTGGATGAGTTCCTCGACTATCTTGGCGGCCGTAAAAGCCAGGAGATTAAGCTCGACTTGGGCTTCATGCGCGAGCTGGGAGAAATTATTAAAACTTCCCGTTTAAGAGCTATTTTCGGAGTACAGGAAAAACTTTTTGATAACCCCAGCTTTTCATTTGTATCCAATACTTTAAACCGGGTAAAGGATAGGTTTGAGCAAGTCATCATTCGTAAGGAAGATACGGCCTATGTTGTATCTGAAAGAATACTGAAGAAGACTCCTGAACAGAAGGCGCTGATCCGTGAGCACTTGCAAAAGTTCTGCAGTCTGTATACCAATATGTCGGAGCGCATGGAGGAGTACGTTGACCTGTTCCCTATTCATCCTTCATATATTGAAGTTTTTAACAAGATTTACATTATTGAGAACCGTCATATACTAAAAAACATTTCGGAGATCATCAGGCGGATACTTGACGATGAAATTACTGATGAATCTCCCGGCATTGTATCATTTGACAGCTACTGGTCCTTTATCAAGGAAAACCTTGCCCTTAAAACAGATGCCAATATTAAAGAAGTCGTTGAAAAGAGCGGCATGCTTGAGGATATCGTCAACCGTTCATTTCCTAAACGTCTTTATAAACCTTTGGCCTTGCAAATTATCTATGCTTTAAGCGTACATAGATTAACCACCGGTGATATCAGTATCCGTGCGGGACTTACTGCAGAAAACCTAAGGGATGACCTCTGTTTATATTTAATAGGCATGCCAGACCAAAGTTCGGATACTTTGCAATCTTTGATTCAAACGGTTCTCAAGGATATAATGACCACTGTCAGCGGGCAGTTTATTGAACATAATGCAGATAATGGACAATACTATCTGGACTTGAAAAAAGATATTGACTACGACGAAAAAATCACGCAAAGAGCGGCTATCATGGATGATGACAGTCTGAATAGTTATTTTTATGATGTAGTTTATTATTGCTTAGAGTGGGATCAGAAAGAATATGTTGATAATTTCAAAATCTATGAACACCGGTTAAACTGGGTGTCTCATGCTATTTTTCGCTCAGGCTACCTATTCTTTGGCACACCTGAATCGCGTCCGACTGCTCAGCCGCCAGAGGATTATTACATATACTTTATTCCTCCCTATGGCAATGAGAGCTATACGGATGACAAGAAGGACGATGAGGTCTTTTTCCTGTTTAAGCCCAACGAAGATTTCAAGAACACTCTGAAGTTGTATGGTGCTGCTCAAATACTGAAAGATTTGGCCGAAGAAAAAAATAAGCCTGCCTATCAAAACAAAGCTGAAGTTTTCAAGAAAAAGCTGACGAAATACCTTAGCGAAAATAAGAATACTTGCTTTGAAGTAATCTATAAGGGCGAAAAGAAGCAGCTGATGGAAGTGATGAAGGGACAATATAAGAGCACCAACCCGTTCAAAGAAACCATTGATCTGGTTGCTTCCATCTGTTTGGACGAATACTTTACGAAAAAGTATCCTGAGATGCCGAAATTCAAAATTCAGATTACGCACCGCAACCGGGCAGATATTATCCGTGCAGGCATTGACAGGTTTGCAGGGCGAAAGAACCAACAGGCAAACGCCTTGCTTGAAAGTTTTGATTTACTTGACGGTGAAAAAATTACCGTTCAAAACTCCAAGTATGCACAATACTTTATCAAAGAGCTGGAAAAGATTCCTGCCAAAGCAGTTATCAATTTCAGTGACATTTATACTGAAGTTCAAAATAAAGATGAATATTACCTAGACAAGCGGTTCGGAATCAGCTATGCTCTTTTGCCAATTGTCTTGCTTGCATTGGTTCATACAGGCCATGCCGTCATTGCTTTAAGGAACGGCACTACCCTGACTGCCTCTGATTTGGAATCATTGCCCAAGATATCAGCCCTTGATATCTATGAGTTTAAGTACATTTCCAAGCCGAAGGACATGCAGCTGGCAGAGCTGGTCAGGCTGTATGAGCTGCTGGAGCTCCCTGTTGGCCTTATCAACAATCCTGCCCAGCGGGAGGCCGGGCTTGAACAGATGCTTGCCAGAGCACAGGAGATGGCCAATGTTGCGGTCAGGGCCAACAGCAAGCTGAACGGAGAATTTGAGCTTTGGGGCGAACCGCTGATTGCCGACCATCTTGCTTCGGATTATAAGGCTTCTGCTAAGAGGGTGCTGGACATATTTGGTAACTTCCAGAGCAGGTTCAATACCGTGGCCAAGCTCAATAACTTTAATTACACAATGGAACAGATTGAGCAGCTTGGCAAGGATATTGCTGCATCAAAAATTGTTCTGGAATACGAAAAATTCAGGAACGACTGCCTTGCCAATGTCAATTACATGATGAATTTGGAACGCATGGAGCTTGGTGCTGCCTTAAGAGCAGAGATTGAAGCCGCCAAGGAAAACTTCCGCAAGATTAGAGATGACATACCTCAGGACATGAGCGGCGAGGGTGCTGCAGCGGATGTGAACAGTTTGCTGGTAAAAGTCAAAAACCAGTATATTGACATCTACTTTGCAGAGCATCAGAAAAAACGTCTCGGAGTTTCCGATGGCCAGCGCAAGGGCGAACTGGTCGGCTCGGCAAAACTGGCTAATCTGAAGCGCTTGAAAGCAATCAATAATATTTTTTCGGCATCTAAACTGGACAGTATCGAAAAGGACCTGGCCGGGCTCAAAGTCTGCTATGAGCTGACTCCTGATATGCTGAAAACGAACCATTTCTGCACGAAATGCAATTTTCTCATGGGTGAAGCCGATATTCCGGTAAAAGGCAGGCTTGAAGAGATTGAAGACCGGATTGACAGCCTGCTTGCCGAATGGACGAATACCCTGTTTAATACGGTTACAGACCCAACACTTGAAGAACAAAAGCAATATTTAAGTCCGGAACAACGCAAGGCAATTGATGCATTTATTGAAACTAAGACTTTGCCCGAAAAGATTGACCAGTTCTTTATTACTGCTATTGAGGATCTGTTACAAGGTTTTGAACCTGTCGCCATTGCGGCCGACGAACTCATTGACAAGCTCGGTGCGTTCGGGCCGTGCGATATTGATACCTTCCAGCACAAACTGAAAGCCTTGCTGGATAGCTATACCAGGGGCAAGGATAAAGAGAAGCTGCGTATTATTGTAAAAAGATAAGGAGAGACCGGTATGAAACTGACTAAAGAAGATATTGACAAAGTAAGGCATATTGAGGGCTTTCCTATAGGCAAGGACGAGGATATTATTGCTTTATCCAATCCTCCTTACTATACAGCATGCCCTAACCCGTTTATTGAGGATTTTATAAAAGAACATGGCAAACCTTATGACGAAGCGACTGACGATTATCATAGGGAACCTTTTGCTGCGGATGTAAGCGAAGGGAAGAATGACCCGATATATAATGCCCATAGTTATCATACGAAAGTGCCATATAAAGCCATTATGCGCTACATTCTCCATTATACGGAGCCAGGTGACATTGTATTTGACGGCTTCTGTGGTACTGGAATGACAGGTGTTGCTGCGCAAATGTGTGAAAACCCAGATCCTGATTTTAAGGCCAAAATCGAAGCTGAAATGCCATATGTCAAATGGGGGGCTCGTAAAGCCATTTTGAACGACCTTTCTCCTGCGGCTACCTTTATTGCTTATAACTATAATACACCTGTTGATGTAGTAGAATTTGAAAAAGAAGCAAAGCGCATTCTTGATGAATGTGAAAAAGAATGTGGCTGGATGTATGAAACACAGCACGCAATTGACGGGAAAGTGCAGTATGGGTTAGACGGTAAGCCGCTTAAGGGGCGCATTAACTATACCGTCTGGAGTGATGTGTTCATTTGTCCCACTTGTTCAAACGAGATTGTGTTTTGGGATGTAGCCGTTGACCAGGAAAATGGCAAGGTCAATGATACTTTTTTTTGCCCCCATTGCCGCAGCGAGCTGACCAAACACAGCTGTACTCGGGCCCAGGAAACGCATTTTGATACACGGCTAAATGAATTTGTTACCATGGCCAAGCAGGTACCGGTTTTAATCAATTATTCCGCAGGTAAGAAGCGGTTTGAAAAAAAGCCGGACGAGTTTGATCTGGCATTGATTGAAAAAATCAACAATATTGAAATACCTTACTGGTATCCGACGGATGAATTGCCGAATGGATATAATACAGAGCAACCCAAACGATCGCATGGCATAACCCATGTGCATCAGTTTTATACGAAACGATGCTTAGCTTATTTATCTTGCATGTATAATAAAATAATACATAGTAGGTTACCACTGTTACGAATTTGGTTCACAAGCCAACTCGTAAATATTAGTAAGCTAAATAGATATAGGCCTCAAGTCTCATTTCCTTATAATCCATTAAGCGGCACTTTATATCTATCATCGATGATAAGCGAATCAACGCCTAGGATAGCATATGAAGGAAAAATTAAAAAGCTCTATGCAGCATTATCTAAGAATAATATAGCTATATCTGGAATATCAACTAATTCAACTACGCAGGTGATTGCACCTAATGATTCAATAGACTACATTTTCACGGATCCTCCATTTGGTGGCAACCTGAATTATTCTGAACTAAGTTTCATCTGGGAAGCTTGGTTGAAGGTTTTTACCAATCAAAAAACTGAAGCGATTATAAATGCTGTTCAAGGGAAAGGATTGCTGGAATATCAGTCTCTTATGACCCAGTGTTTCAGTGAGTGTTACCGTATCCTAAAGCCAGGCCGGTGGATGACGGTGGAATTCCATAATTCACAAAACTCTGTCTGGAACGCCATTCAGGAATCACTGCAGCGCTCCGGCTTCATTATCGCCGACGTTCGCACGCTGGATAAGCAGCAGGGTAGCTTCAAGCAAGTTACGACCACGTCGGCCGTTAAGCAGGACCTTGTTATTTCCGCATATAAACCAAAGGAAAGTTTTAAGCGTGAGTTTATTTCCCACGCTGGAAGCGAAGAAACAGCATGGAGTTTTGTGCGACAGCACCTTGAAAAGCTTCCTGTTGTTGTTGTCAAGAACGGAAAGATTGAACTAATAGCAGAACGCCAGGCATTTCTGCTCTATGACCGCATGGTGGCGTATCATATTATGAACGGAATAGCTGTTCCATTAGATGCAACAGACTTTTATAAAGGTTTAGATGAAAGGTTTTTGAAACGTGACGGGATGTACTTCTTGGCTGACCAAGTCAACGAATATGATACGGCTCGCATTATTAACGATGTGGAGCCAATTCAGTTTGAGCTTTTTGTAACCAATGAGAAGTCTGCAATTGCCTGGCTTTACCAACAGCTTGAAACACCGCAAACATATGCCGAACTCCAGCCGAAGTTTATGCAGGAAATAAAAGCCTGGGACAAGTTTGAGGAAAAGCCTGAGCTGGCAGTCTTGCTTGAAGAAAACTTCCTGCAGGACGATAAGGGCAGGTGGTATATCCCGGACATTACAAAAGCTGCCGATGTGGCCAAGCTTCGCGAAAAGAAATTGCTCAAAGAATTTGAGGGCTACCTGGCTACAAAAGGAAAGCTCAAACTCTTTCGTACGGAAGCAATCAGAGTGGGTTTTGCAAAGCTCTGGGCCGATAAGAATTATAAGCTGATCGTCGAAACAGCGGAGCGCTTGCCGGAAAGTGTTATCCAAGAGGATGATAAGCTGCTTATGTATTACGACATTAGCTTAAGCAGGATTTGATAGGGGGGGATTATATTGTCGTTGGAGTCGTTGTGGGAATGTCTTAATTGCAATGCTGGAGCAGTTCAAGCAGTGGTAGGTACTTTTATGCTTTTTGTTACTGTTATATATGCAGTTGTTAACTATCAAATGCGAAATGAAATGAAAATGGTAAGAGAAAGAGACATTAGGCCAATAATGATACTAGCTTGTGCTTCTATAGATAATAGCGATTCAACAGGATACCCTGTTAATCTATACTTTATAAACTCGGGCAGCGGTACGTCTTTTATATACGCTGTCGATTGTGATAGATATGACATTACAATTAATATAGGCACACCGACCAATGTTCAACCTTCCGGTAAAACTTGTCTGAAAGTTTGGCTACCTACAAAAAACAATAAAGAGAAGATAAACATTTCTTATTATTATTGGGACATTGAGGAAAGATGTTATAGGACAGAACTTACTGTTATATGCGAATATACTAGTGATGTGAACCAGCTGTATTTTGTCGATATGCAATACCCTAAAAGGATTATATCGAAAGATAAAAAAAGACCACTTAAAATAAAAAATTGGGGAAATGGATCTACTAATTTGTTCTCCGATGCTTGGTGGGAAGAAAAGCAGCAATTTAATTTTTCTCGCATGCAGCAATATTTTAAAAGAACCTATGATCTATTGTCGCATCGTCTCAGTTTGCAGCATGTATTGCCAAGGAGGAAGAAAGATTCTGGGGCGCAACCTAAACGATATCATAACAAGTAAGCGTTAATAGACAACTACTTAACAGGTGGGGAAATGTTTATAGTCGGAGATTACGTTTTTGATAAAACCAAAAATGAGCGTGTGCAGGTATTGGAGATCAGCGAAGTATGGGGCTTTGTGTCTTACAAGGTGTTTAATGCTTCTACCGGGACGGTTTATAAGTTATCCGCTGATGACATTTGCGCCGAAGTACCCGAAGAAAATTTTAATGAGAGCTATCTTCGGTATGTTGCCATGCTTTCAAAAATCAAGAACGAAACCTCCGAAGGCATCCTGTCAAAGCTATCGAGCGGCATCATTCCTTTGCCGCACCAGCTGCATGTTCTTAACAGGGCATTAGCAAACAATAATGTGAGATACATATTGGCGGATGAAGTGGGTCTCGGAAAAACTATTGAAGCAGGACTTATTATCAAGGAGCTGAAGACCAGGGGACTTATCAAGCGGATACTAATTGTCTGCCCTACCGGTCTGGTAACCCAATGGAGTCTGGAAATGCAGGACAAGTTCAACGAGAAGTTCCATGTTATTCTGCCGGAAGATTATGACACCATTCGTAAGATAACTGGAAATGAGGACGTTTACGGGCAGTTTGAACAGGTTATCTCACCCATGGATTCTATCAAGCCCTTGGAAAGACGGGTTGGCTGGACCGAAGAAAAGATCGCCCAATACAATGAGGAACGGATTTATTCCATCATCAACAGCGGCTGGGATTTGGTCGTAATTGACGAGGCCCATAGGGTTGCCGGGAGTTCAGGGGAAGTAGCCAGATACAAGCTTGGCAACCTCCTGGCTGCAGCCAGCCCTTACCTGCTGTTGCTGACTGCTACACCCCATAATGGCAAAACAGAGCCGTTTTTGCGGCTTATACGCCTGGTTGATGAAAAGGCCTTCCCCAATATCAATGCCATTGTTAAAGAGCAGGTAGCTCCTTATGTTATCAGGACTGAAAAGCGTGAAGCCATAGACAATAACGGCAATAAGCTTTTTAAAAATCGAACTACCAGGGCTATTGAATTGCACTGGGACGAACGGCATTCCATGCAGCGCAGGCTGTATGAAATGGTGTCGGATTACGTTTCCAAAAATTATAACAAGGCAATGCGCAACCGCGGCAAAAACATGTGGTTCGTATTCCTGCTCATTATGATGCAGCGTCTGGTCACCAGCAGCACAAGCGCCGTCCGGGAAAGTATGGAACGGCGTGTTAAAATCCTGGAAGAGCAAGCATTCAAGTATCAATCCATGTCCGAAGAAGAATTTGCTGAAATGGAATTGGAAGAAAACATGGAGGATGCCATTGCGGCCATTTCTCTGGATATCAAAGAAGAAATTGCTCAGCTTAACGATATCATTGCAGTTGCCAAGCAGGCAGAGTTCCAATATCTTGATGTCAAAGTTGAGCCGTTGCTTGAAATTATCGATGACTTATTTGCTGAGGACCGGCAAAGAAAGGTTATCATTTTTACGGAATTTGTGGCGACACAAAGCTACCTTGTAAAGCTGTTGAAAGACAGGGGGTATTCAACATCCATTCTCAACGGCAGCATGAGTATTGAGGAACGGAATGCCGTGCTGCAGGAGTTTAAAACGGAAACGGACATCCTTATTTCGACCGATGCCGGTGGTGAGGGCCTAAACCTGCAGTTTTCCAACTGCATTATTAACTATGACCTGCCCTGGAATCCGATGAAGATAGAGCAGCGTATCGGGCGCGTTGACCGTATCGGGCAGCAAAGAGATGTGATAGTTTATAATTTTATTCTGGCTGATACTGTTGAAAACCGTGTAAAAGCTGTGTTGGAAGAAAAGCTTTCCGTCATACTTAAAGAGATTGGCATCGACAAGTATTCAGACGTGCTTGACAGTGAAACCGCTGAGCTTAACTTTACGGATGCTTATATGAAATCAATCCGCAATCCTAAAAATATTGAGTTAAACATTCGTCCGGTTGAGGAGGATTTGAAAAAGCAGGTTCAAAATACCATGCGTATAAAAGACCTCATCAAGGAAGAAAAAGATCTTGCCTCAATGATTGGGACAAACTCTGCTTTTGACTTTGAAGCTGCATTGCGGCAGATGGTCACATACTATGAAAACTATAAGGGCAATCCCTACTTGCCTATCGAGAATTTCAGCATCAATGACCCTGTGATTGTTGGCCACCTGAACAAGGAAATCGAGCAAGACTTGGGAGGTCAGCTTTTAAATGTTTCAATAAAGGATTTTCCGAATGAAAAGGGCTACTTTATGCTGTGGCGAATATCACTTACTCCTGACAGCCAGGGGCAGAAGATTATCCCAATTTTCATTAACCAGGATTTTATCCTGCGTCCTATGGCGGGTAAGAAAATATGGGAGGCTATTCTTGACAAAGACAGGGTTATTACTGTTTGCGAAGGGGAAAAGATCGATATAGAAACTCAGAATAAGCTCCGTACAGCGTCACAGGAATTTGCCTACGACACTTTCTTAACGCTGAAAGCAGAACTGGAAAAAAGAAATGAAGAAACATACAGAAAGTATTTATATGCTTTGAACCTGCGCATCGAGGCTGCGCAGCGGATAGGGATCGAAAATATCAGGAAGCACAAACTTATGGCTTTAAGCCGGGAAAAGGCAGAGATAGAAGCAAATTACCAGGCGGGCAAGAAATTCTGTCCTGACTTTAAGCCAGTATTGATAGTACATATGGAGTGAAATTATGATAGAGAAACGGATAGCAGAGCTTTTTTCAATTCAATATGAAAAGCGGTTGCTGATTTTTGATACCAGCGGATTTTGTGCTGCCTTTGATTATACCAGGCTGCTTATTTCTCAGAATTTTGAGGTTATCCGGTATGAGGATATTGAAGCATTCCGGCTAAGGTATGAGCAAGAAATAAGGAATTCTGATAATAAATGGGCGGTTATTGTTTATTCTGAGATATATGTGCCATACGATATAAGGAAACAGTTTTTTGAGGTTGAAATTTCTCTCAGAAGCATCTTTCCGAAACTTCATGAAGATACGGTGCGCCGGTATATTAAAGACATTGACTTGATCAGCTTTGCCTATGGGGAGCTTTATTCGCCCTGTGACACCAGGGAAAAGACTGAAAAATTTATTTCAGATACGGTCTTTTCAAAGGGAAATATTAAAAACTATTGTGATTTAATGATAAAAAACCTATTGCCTTCCGGCGACAAATCCGGTATTACTGCAAATGGCTGGATTGAGATTGCCCGTAAAAAGGCCTTGATTGATTATTACGCTGCAAAAGCAAATATCTCGATCGATACGAGTTTTGTTGACGCGGAATTTGAAAAGTTTATATTTGATGGCTATCAAAAGCTTTCCGGTGAGACCAAAAAAGAGGCTCCTGCTATCTTGCCTAAAGTAATTGATTTTATAGCGCATGGCAAAACTGCTCTTATTGTCGTGGATGGGATGTCATTATTTGACTTTGAGATAATCTCACGATATTTGGAAGGCATTGACTATGAATACCATTGTACTTATGCCCTAATACCAACGACGACGGCTATTTCAAGGCAAGGCCTGCTCAGCGGGAAGTATCCGCGTGAGTTGGAAAATCCTTTTACTTTAAGCCAAGAAGAAAAGGGCTTTATGGAGGCTGCCAAGAACAGGGGATATACCAAACAGCAAAGCTTATATGCAAAGGGCTACAATCCGCCCATTAGTCATTTTACAAGGTTTGCGGCTATTATCATTAATGATATAGACGATTTAGTTCACGGTCAAAAGCAAGGCCGTGTAGGGATGTATAATGACGTTTCGTTATTGGCAAAAAGCGGCAAGTTACAAACATTAATACAAGATTTATATTCACAAGGATTTAATATTTATATAACATCCGATCATGGCAACACTCCCTGCATCGGAGCAGGAGCTATCCGCAATGCTGGAGTCGAGGTGGAAACCAGATCCAAGAGGATGTTTGTACTGAAAGATTTTGCGGAAGAAAAGGATTCTTTTGGAGACAAAGTCGTGACTTATCCGGGATATTACTTGGATAAAGACTATAAATACTACGTCTGCGAGTCAGGTGTTTCTTTTGATAATAAGAATGAAGAAGTAATGACACACGGAGGCATCTCCATTGACGAGGTAATTGTCCCATTCATTAAAGTAAAGGCGGTAATTTAGATGGCAAAAATAATTGGACTGTCCCGTTCCATTAGATTGGAATGGCTCAATAAAACTGTAGAACTCGTACTGGAGGGAAAGAACGAAACGCAAATTAAAGACGAATTGAACGAATACTTGTCCTTTGAAATAAAGAGCCCGACTGTTCTGAGAAAAACACGGGAAATCCTCATGAATATATGGGTGAGGACTCCTGAGGAACTTTCAACTTTAAAACAGCAAGCTTTAGAAGCTTATAAGGATGAGAAGTCGAATAAACTGGCATTGCATTGGAGCATGATGCTGGTTGCATATCCTGTATTCTCTGATGTGTGTGCTTTAATAGGCAAGCTCACTAACATCCAGGATACATTTGCGGCATCCTGGCTTAAGGAAAAGCTGTTTGAAATGTGGGGAGAACGGACTACGCTGTTTCATTCCAGTGATAAGATATTGCAAACCTTGAAGCAAATTGGAGCTATTGAAAATGAGAAAGTTGGGGTATATCGCATAAAAAAGTACCCGGTTACCGATGTGAAAACCATACAGGTGTTGTTATTGGCCATCCTTCACTTAAGGGAAAGAGCCTACTATGAAATTGCAGAGCTTTCTTCGGTACCCCAGGCTTTTCCGTTTGAATACACTGTTTCACTCGAATGGCTGCATGACTCGGATTTATTTACGTTAAGTAACTTTGGCGGCAAAATTGTGTTAACAGTGGATTAATTAGCAGTGGAGAAATTATCTTCTCTCCCTAGTATAGAAGGAGTTGTATTAGGAGATTCACATATAAAAGGTACACCAAATTTATGATGCTGATTGCAACTGCAAGGAAAGATTGAAGAAAGTAAATTGGTAATGTATTATAGAAAGAGTTAATGAAAAGAAATATCATTATGTTTTTGTTTATTCAGTTTTATTTTTATTCAATTATTGCCATTACAAGGTATGCGATTATAACACTATTAATTGTAATTTGTGTAATGTTTAAATGTTTGACCCTGAAATGACGTGAACATAAAAATCCAATAAAATCTATAGTCATTAACACCCAAACGGGTGTTTTTTATTTATATATAATTAAGTCTGGTTTATAAACCCCAGACAAGGAGGTGATGCCTATGCTTGTACTGATAAAAATATTCTGGCTTTAATAACAACCAAAGGAGGAAATCAAAATGATCGGCATTGAACAATACCGAAAAATCCAGGAGTACAAAGCACTTGGACTTGCTCAGACAAAAACCGCAAAAGCACTGGGGATAACCTATTCTTCTGTCAGCAAATACTGGAATATGAGCGAAGAAGATTATGTAAGGGAAGCTGAAAATGAAAGGTACCACATGGATAACTATCGCCAGTACATACTGGAACAACTGAAGTTATGCCCACAGATACGGGACACAAATGTCTATCTTAAATTGATGGAAGCCTTTCCCGATTTACAAGTTAAACGAGCTACATTCTACCGCTATATGAAAGCCTTAAGGGAACAGCACGGTTATCCGC
>Ga0208198_1002587_pt1 | contig 13290 bp, 11 predicted proteins | sample AD_JPNTR2_MetaG_FD_184446 | JGI IMG/M metagenome (GOLD analysis project Ga0208198, IMG submission 184446) | Active sludge microbial communities of municipal wastewater-treating anaerobic digesters from Japan - AD_JPNTR2_MetaG (SPAdes) (version 2) | ecosystem: Engineered > Bioreactor > Anaerobic... | reverse complement strand
CTTCGCTGGGGGGCTTGGCACCTTATACCTTCCGCCAGCAGCATGCATGCAAACCTGCAGCCTGATGAAAGGAGGAGCTGTTCGGATCATTCTCGCGGACCGTGTCTTGACAGTGGGGGGCACTTTGTTTGGTTGGTTGATCCGCCCAATATCATCAGTTTCTTCATTATTCCGTCACTCCTCACTTACTTGCAGCCTCTCCGAATCAAACTCCATTATTGTCTCAGCAATTCTTTGCATATCGTCAAGACCATAACGTTGATCGCATGGGATAGATAATATGTGTTGATAAACCCAATCAGCTGTTGGAGGAATAGCCTTCGCACACTCACTAGGCTTGGGCCACAGAATCGGAGCATATATGTTATTCTCTGCAAGATAGCTTTGAAATTCCTTGCGATTCTGCTTTATATACACTGGAAAGTACAGAGGTGTTATGTCTTCACACAAGGAGTCGAATATTGGTTCGAGGGTACCGAGGTTTCTTGTATGTTCAACAAGCGCTTTGAAATTCTCTCTTCTCTTCTTTCTAAGAGTATCTAATCTCAAGTTTGCCTGTATCTTCTTAGAAATGAGACTCATGGCAAATATGGATTCTTGTTTGCAGAGAATCTGTTCAGCCTCTCCAAACCTTCTCAGGAACTCATCCTTATTTCCTATACCTTCACACATATATAAGTACTTTGCATGGAAGGCCTGCAATTTTGCCTCTTGCAAGTCTTCATCTATTCGGCTTGGCTTGTATGCAAATGGTCTATTTGTGCTAATAGCAAGAGCTCCATCCGGAAGTGCCACCCACTTCCTAAGGCTCGAAACATAATAGTCGGATTCAGTATGTTCGAAGCTTGAATACATAGTATGCGTAATATCCTCAATAACAACTATTCCTGAACTTCTCATATCCAAAACTACTTCCTTGATGGAGCGCAATGTATCAAATCCGAAATATCCGTGTACCAACACTATGGATGGCTGATTTTTCTCTATAGATTCCACAAGAGAATCGGCGTCACAAGTTAAATCCTCGTTTATACCATAATGACATACTCTATATCCTGCCTTCATAAACGGCTGGATGACAGTGCGACAGGTAAATGGAGGTAATAGGGCAACTTTCTTATCTTTTGGTAGCCCAATGTGTTCCAAAAGAAAGGCTATGGCACTTCGTCCTGTTGAAAGAAATGCTACATCATGGATGTTTATCTGCAAGAAATCTAGAGATATTTCTTTGGCTTCCAATTCGTCGTGTCTGTCTAGCCAAAAATTGCTTCCTATTTCTTCATACATGACTTGTCTCTTCTTTCCACATCTAGACGACGAAATACGCGACCTTCATGACAAATGTATGTACCATTTTCATCTGTTCTTATTCCTTCAACATTGGCTACATTCCTGCGTCCCAAAACCTGCAATACGGTTTTCCATACTATCTTGCAGTCCAGCGCAAAGCTGCAATTCCTTACGTATTCATTGTCGAGTCTGAATTTTTCTTCCCAACTCAAATAGCTTCTACCGCAAACCTGTGCAAGCCCGGTTAAACCTGGTCTCACGTCATGTCTACGTTTTTCTTCTTCTGAATAATATGGCAAGTATTCAACCATTAGTGGCCGAGGACCAACAATACTCATGTCGCCCTTAAGAATATTAAAAAGCTGTGGCAATTCATCAAGCGATGTTTTTCTAAGCATATTGCCAAAACGTGTAGCTCGTAAGTTATCCGGCAATAGGTTTCCATCCTCATCTCGTCTATCAGTCATTGTTCGAAATTTATATAAGGTAAATATTCGTTCATCCTTACCAGGGCGCTTCTGTTTGAATATAATTGGGCTGCCCAGCTTAATACGAACTAATAGGGCTATAACCAACAAGAGAGGACTCAAGACAATAAGCGCAACCAAGGATAATATCAAGTCTATTGGCCTCTTAATGTATTGTCTATACACATTATTTGCTGAAGTCTCATTCAAAGAATGCTCTATTCTGGGTTTGACCTCCATCTGCATCTGTATCGACAACCTTCCCACCGATGAACTATGCTAACTAGAATTAAACTTGAATCCTAATTGAATCCCTTCATAAATCCTAAATAACGCAGATGCAGTAAATTGTGTATTACGATTCTCATCTTGCGAATGACTCATACACAGGAAGAATCATCCCCTGTATGCAGGGAAATAATGCTCATCTGCGGCATCCTCTTGTCTCTTCAACCTGACAGACTGTTCGACAATTTCATCATACTTCTCCCTGTCATGAATCACTTTGCCTACATAATATTCTCCTGTGTACGGAGAAAACCCTGCTTTAAACTTGAACAAGGAGTCGTTAGATGAGGAGTAACCCCCTCCTAAGTGCATCAGTGATAGACCCTGATCCTGACTCCATTCTACGGCCTTCCAAAGCAGCAAACTGTTAGCCTGGAGTCTGCGGAAAGCTGGATCTGATGCTGACAGATGATAGTGTGAGAACTTGTCCCCCTTAAGAAGGACAATCGATGCAATGACTCTCGACTCGTAGACAGCCTCGATTAGAATAGCAGATCTATCTACAAGTTTGCCTAAATACTGGAAATACGCTTCAGTGAAGTAGTAATAGGCGTCTGCTTCCAATCGCTGCATCGTTTCACAGTATAAGTCCATAAAGCATGTAATACGTTCTCCATGAGAATATTGCACACATACACCTGATTTTTCAGCTTTGCGAATAGCATTCCTGGTTCTGCCTTCCAATCTATCTGTCCATATCTTTTCAGGAGATTCCCTTAGATCAATGTAGACCGTATCCCGAACATGTTCTACAGGGATCAACCCTGAGAAGGTATTGGCATTTCTAAGGAGAGGATGAAACCTTATAAACTCTGCGACTATCCCTGTACTTACACAATAGTCATGGAATTGCCGAACGAACTCTGAAGCCAAGTCATGCGTATTATCCTCGTGAATACTTTTCACAATAGGCCCACTATATCCATAAGGGCTGGCTATATCGCAAAAGCCAGTATCTATACCTTTTATATTAATTGGGCGAACTAGAAATGGATATACAACATCCCCATGGTCACATGTAAGCCAAGCCAGCTTCGGTATCCCGTCTCCATTCGCAGATACCATCCTCAGGTAATCCGGCATGAAGTAGATATCCTGAGTTGATACTCTATTAAGTGCAGATAACCAGTCCTCCGGTTGCTCAAGATTCAACACCTTTAGTCCTGCTTTTATCACGTATGTTCCCCCACTTAAGAATAAGTTCACTGATGATTCGCATGTCCTTTGCATCGTAACGATGATCACACGGGAGAGTGAGAATATGCTCACTTAACCAAATTGACTCCGGATACTCCTTGAAGGTACTTGCGTCAATAGACCAATGAATCGGTGGATACACGCGGTTTCTTATAAGGAAATGCTTCAAGTCATTACGCCTATCAACTATAACCGGAAACCCCAAAGGACATTCTTCGGGCCGGAGTGAAGCGAAAACCGGTGTAACACCTTCGGGCCAGTCGGTACTCATGTCAGCTAACTCCAAGAAGTTTCGACGTCTGCGTTGTACTATGAAATCAAAATCAATTAGCTTCAACATTACTCGCGAAACATCACTTAGCAACCCAATCTCATCTGACTGATCAAGCAAAGATTCTGCTTGAATAAACAACTCACGAAATGGAGGTTTAGGTTCATGGCTATTCCTTAGCCATGCCTCCTTCCAAATCATGGCTGAGGTTCTTAATGATGCATGCTCAAGATTGGCACGTAGGTCATAGGCACAGTCGGGCTCAGAGATAGCCTTTGAAAACACGATGCCTCCGTCAGGCAACGGGAGCAGCTTTCTTAAGCTACCTACATACGCTGCAACTGGATCCGTTGGTTGTTGTAGTCTATAAAACAATGAATGAGACACATCATATATAACGTTAAGGCCCTCACTCACTAAAACCGGTACATACTCATCCAAGTTTGAGTGACGTCCAAAGTAGTCCATTATGAGTATCATCTTCGTGTCTTTTGCCTTACGCATCAGTATATCATCGAGAGACGTTTCAAGACTTGTATCCACGTCATAGTAGATTGGATTTATCTCTTCTCGTAGTAAGGCTTCAGCAACACTCTCGCACAAATAGGAAGGCACAAGAGCACTGTTGCCGTCTCCTATTGAGAGCTGCTTCAGTACTAATCGCAGAGCACTTCTGCCAGAATCAGTAAAAACCGCATGATAGCCGGCGGGCAGATTGTCTTTCCCTAGCAGAGAAGATTGGTATGTATCCGTGATGATTGTTGATGTACCAAAGCCGAAGTTAAAGTCGCTGCCTATTTCTGCTGATGCCAACACGCATACCTCCATGAATTGGAGTCAAATACTTGAGTACGCCAGCGGGAGGAATATAGCCTCTTTCAGAGTGGATAAGGTTTGCAGATAAACAATCTCAAAATAGAGACATGCAGTCTCTGACATATGAAAATGGCCCCCGTTGTCAAGACACAGTTTTGAGTTTCTTAAGCAATAGGTGACCGAATGGGATAGTCGGGATCCGAACTACGCACATAGCGACCGGAAACCCTCCCCGGCATAGACTTCAGCAGGAGTACGATCGTCCAGAGACCGGTGAGGTCTCCAGTTGTTATAAAAATTCACAAAGCCGGCTATCTCCTGCCTTGCTTGCCTTGGGGTAATGTACTCCTTTATGTAGACTTCTTCAACCTTCAGGGTCCGCCAGAATCGTTCTGTGATTATATTATCCAGAGCCCTGCCTTTCCCGTTCATGCTGATTTTAATTGCATTTTCCTTAAGTAAGCCTGTGTATGCGTCACTGGTGAATTGACATCCCTGATCGCTGTTTATAATGTCTGGCTTTGCCTTTTGTAATGCCCTTCTTACCGTGTTTATTACGAAATCCGTGTATAGTGAATCAGAAAGTTCCCAGTCGACAATATAACGCGAATGCCAATCAATAATGGCAACCATGTACATCCAACCATTTTGAAGTGGAATGTAGGTAATATCCATTCCCCATACCTGGTTTGGTAAAGAGGGATCTACATTCCGCAACAGGTAGGGATAGACCTTATGGTTTCGTTTGCTGAGGTTAGGACCCGGATAAATCACTGTAATACCCATCTCCCTCATATATCTTTGGATCCGCTTTCTATTAACGCTGTAACCAGCCCTCCCCAAAGTCCTCACGACACAGAATTTATTCGACTATAAATTGCTTAATCCCCCTTTATCCGTGTCTGAATTCTTGGGGCCATTATAGAGGGGCCTTCACTCATCGCATCTGTCTTTTGCTCTCAGACCATAGATTGGAGATTCAACAGGATTCCATAACGTCCAGGAATTGATCAGCTATATTTTTGATGGTATGGTGTCTCTCCACGTATGCTCTACCGTTTTCACCGTATTTTTTTCCTATCGTATCCATGTTATTGTAAATGTATTTAATAGCGTCAGCTAGTTCTTTCGGGTCACACGGCTTTATGGTGATGCCGCATTCCGCTTTATCTATTAGACTATCCCTAACACTCGAGGCAAAAACTATGGGTTTTCGGGCTGCCATATAATCGTAAAACTTGTTTTTGCTTATCCCATACTCAAATGCTTTTCTTTCCATAAGACCACAAAATAGTATCTTAGATTTTCTCAGTATCAGCGGTATAAAATCTCGAGGCTGTGCAGGTATCATCACCACATTTTTCAGGTTTTCTTCATCTATTATCTCGGCCAAATTTTTCTCTTCACTACCGCTACCTACTATTACTAATTTCATATCACCTATATCTTTCAGGTATTCTGCTGCCTGCACAAACGTAGGCAACCCCTCACTTTTAGATAATGAGCCTGTATATGTAACACAAAAACTGCTGTTTAGTACTTTGATCAATTCTGGATCTAGTATTTCTTCATTTAAGTCTGTATTCTTGTCAAATTCATCTATGTCAAGACCATGCGGGATGTGATGTACTTTCTCCCTGTCAATATTGAATTTTTCTCCCATGTACTCATAAGCAAATGGTGCTGTAGTTACTATGGCGTCGGCCAGATTATAGTATTTCCTTTCCAGTGCTTCAAAGTACTTAAATACTAACGTCCTCTTCAAGCCTTCGAAATCCTCATACATACTAAGAGGCCATAGATCTCTAACTTCGACTATGAATTTTGCATTATATTTCGTGCTAAGCCTGTGACCTGCAACCCAAGCTAATGGGTGGACTGAAGATGCTATAATCACATCAGGTATATAACCAAAGCCATCTAGCTTGGATGCCTTCATCATATAATCATAGTAATTGATGAACCTACCGACATTATTTGTATATGCAGGTTTTGTTTTTAGTCTAATGAAGTTAAAGTTATCATTAAACCAGGATATGTTTACATTTTCGGGAGTGCTATAGTTGCGTTTAGAGCTTATGTAGGACGACGCCACAACTGAGATTTTATTGCCATGTTCCGACAAGAATCTAGCTAATTCATAATGGCGACCGCCACCGCCCGTATCTGGCGCTCCTGCATGATGATTCAGAATAATAATGTTATACTTTCTCTTCTCATCCACTCTCACGTTTCACCTGCTTATCACGTAGGTTTTCTTGGTTTATTTATTGTAACCTTGAATTCACCCTAATCTCAATTCCACATAGGCTTGTGTAGATTCAATAGTCGCTGGAGTGTTTGATAAAAAATCTTATGAGAGACACTCAACTCTCAATCACTCTCCAACACCTAAGCGCTTTACTCTATAACCCTCATCATCCCATCGAGAATCAAAGAATCCTCGGGTGTCAAAAATCCACGGTAGCTCTTCATCAGCAAGATTCTTAACGTTCTGAGGTGTAAGCTGAGACTTATATACATCATGATCAGTAAGCAAAATCAAGGCATCTGCTTGCTGAATAACTTCCTTCAACGACATTTTGGCAAATCGTTCAATGTATGGGTCGTGGATAATCACGTCATAGCCCCGCTCTTGAGCAAGGCAAGCAATTTCCAATGATGGGCTTTCACGTTCATCTCCAACGTTAGCCTTGTAAGATGCCCCAAGTATTCCTATTGTATGTATTCGCTTCCCCATACCTTTTGCCTCTTGTAATAATGACTCAAGACTGTCCAAGACATGGTATGGCATGCAGGAGTTAATGTGTCTGGCTAATCTAATGAGCTGTGCTTCTTCAGGGGCTGATTGAATGATAAAATGAGGATCTATTGGAATACAGTGCCCTCCAACCCCTGGGCCTGGTTTAAGAAAGTTTACCCTAGGATGACGATTAGCAAGGCTTATGGCTTCAAAAATGTCTATGCCTAGCCTTTCTGCTATTACCGCAAATTCGTTTGCCAGGGCAATATTTACATCCCGGAATGTATTCTCCATGAGTTTTACAGTCTCTGCAGTTGTTGAATCAGTGCCGATTACATCCCCAGATACGAAACTCTTGTAGAAGGCAACTGCCCGTTCAGTTGCCTTGGCATTCATCCCTCCAACTATCCTGTCATTATGCTTTAGCTCATGCAGTATATTCCCAGGGAGTACGCGCTCCGGAGCATGAGCTACAAAGATATCCGAAGAGCAATCTAACCATGCTTCTCTTTGCAGTATGTTACACACAACACTGGCAGTAGTGCCTGGCGGTACAGTCGACTCCAAGATAACAAGATTCCCTGGTTTAACGAAAGGAGTTATCGAACGTGTAGCATCTTCAACATATGAAAGATCTGCTTTGAAGGGCAGCTCTGTATCCCAAAAGTGCAACTCCATCGTTGCCGCTGCCTGGTATGCTCCAAGGTACGTTGCTCTGTTCTCGTCTGTATCGTTCTTCTCGCACGCTGAGACTCCATGTTCTGAAGGAGTCTCATGTGTTACGAGCTTCTTATTTATCAGCGGAGTAGGCACAGCTAGTATGAATATATCCGATTCTTCAGGGTGGCTAGATACACGGAGGTGGCCGGATGAGTGTACGCACTTTGCCAGATCTGCAAGTCCATCCTCGTTTACTATATGCAAACCACCGTTGTTTAACGTTTCTATCAAGTCAACGTTAACATCAACACCTACTACTTCGTGACCTGCATCTGCTATCACACAGGCTGTTGGAAATCCTATGTATCCTAATCCAATTACGCATACTTTCATATCCTCATTGCCGTCCTTTCCCCGTCACACCTCTGTCACCATTCTCAGCCGAGTCAGACGAGTAAGCAAGTATATAGTCTAGGGAGCCCACTCCCCAGTCCTCTAAAATAGAGTTAACGTCATCATAAGATAGAGGCGTCAGCAACTCATTATCTGATGCAGGCTTCAACATAGTAACAAATAATGCTGGCTCGCTACTAGAAACATTCATTTGATAGGACCACGCAGGAAGCTTCTCGCCATAGTAGAGTGATTGCCAGCCTCGCTTGTTTTTCTCATCCGCCCTTACCCATGTGGCTGAAGCCTCATGCGAACACCCTGTCTTAAGCGAGACTTTCTGTCCTTCTATGCGTATCATTGCTCCCCATTCATTTCCACGGAGCGCTAGATCATCGACTAGCCAATGAAGAGTGTATTCGTGTTTCTTGGTGTCTCCGAATAGATAATCAACAATAACAAGAGTGCATTCCCGCAAAGCAATGAATCGTCGGTGTATTACCGGGCTGTATCCATAGTGTTCGCCCATGAAGATATAGGCAGATCCTTTCGGGCCAAACTCCAGGGTCTTGCCTTGAACCCAATCGATCCACATGAAGCGACTTCCTTTTTTCATCTGATCACGGCCATCGACGCTAATAGTGTTATGTGATCGTGTGCTACTGAAACAACCCGCCCAACCTTCACCTGGATTATATGAATATGAACCAGGATCGACCAGTATATTATACCCCCCATACCGCACATCTAAGTGAAGCATGTCAGGCTGTCCAGGTCTATGGCGGGGCTCACCACAACGTATCATGGCAACCAAGTCTTGGTTTCGAAGGACGTAGTATCCTCCTTCGGGAAACGCAACATACGGGGGTTTTTCTTTTGTAATCGTCACAACAGATCTCTGTCCATTGGTACTACTTTCACTGTTACTGCATTCTGCATATGATTCTGGCCCACGAAACCACACAGCTTCTTCGACCCACGGCCCCGCTTCGTAAATAGAACTGCCATCCAACACTTCGCTAAGCGCATTCAATGATGGTCTATAGTCTAAATAATCGCAAGACGACAGAGGGAAAATCAGGGCTCCGTCATTCGACCCATAGTTAGGCAATCTGCCTGTATCTTTATCTTGTAAGCTCCATAGAAATGATAGAAGCTTTCTGAAGCGCTCATTTGTTTGCTCGGGGAACTCATGTCCATTTGCCCTGGCTATTTGTGTACACCAAGTAAATAACTGAACAACTAATCTTGCATAGTTAGTAGAATGCTGCACATAAGTGCCATCAGAGTATATTTGCCATATAGCCTCGGAGATAAAATGTTCAAAACCCTTGCGCCTCCACCTGCCTGTTTCTGGGAGAAATGGCAGCATCGTACCGATAGTAAACATGCCGGCAGCTTCGCTAAGCGAATGGTTGTTTCTAACACATCTTAGAGCATACCAATGATTTCTCTCAATGTGCCACGCATTGTACCACAGGTATTTCAACATAAGTGCTATTCTATCCTCTGTAGTGGCTTTACTGTGCATAAATGCGTACAACGCAAAGAGCCATGCAAAGCTTCTTATTGCTATCTCTTGGCCGCAGCGCCAGTTAGGTCCGAGCTCTGTAGGGTTAGCTTGTACCCATGACTCAAACTGAATCCAGAAGCCTTCTGGATACTTCTCATCACCAGTTAAGGCGTATGCTCGCACAAAATAGAACGCCTGAGGGAATCTCGAAGCCTCCCAAACATACTTAATGTCGCCTATATCCTCTGCTAAATCTGGAATATGAGTCCAATGTAGATCAGTAGAATGCTCTACTTCGCTAACAGGGTTCAAGAGCCAGTTAGGCGGACAACCTAAATCTGCCTGCCACTTACTAAAGAACAGTATCTTACCGTCTAGTGCGTCATTGGCAATCTTAATTACTTGCTCGGGCATACCTATATGCTGTGCATAATTAGACAGTTCCGTTTGCAGAAAGAAGCATGACTTACAATCATGCCACTTATCAATCAACCAAGAATCCAGGTTATTTTCATTCACACCTAGACTCTTAGATAGCAAACTATCAACCGACTGAGGTCTGAACCTGCGTTCTAAGATTCCAGTTCGCAAAGAAACCTCATACAGCCCCCGCCACCATACCCAGGAGAGGCCGGCTTCACTGATTATTTGTGAAATATCCTGTAATTGCATATGCTCACTTCCGTGGTATTATGAGGTGGTCTACATACCCATCAATTCTAGTGTTTTAGACGTTCTGATATTTGAGAATAGATAGAGAAAGTCTCCAAGAGATTCGAACGACAGCTTACACCCTACCTCAGCACACTGATGATGGGTACTTAGTCTCTTATTTCAACCCCTTTAAATTAATAAAAACATCTCTTAGGACTTCCTGTCCGTGAATAAACTCAATTATTCCGTACCCAAATAGTTTCTCCGGTAACAAATCTTTCACCCATTCCCCTGCTTCTTTCCATGTTTCGCCGTCAGTCGAGCTATATACTATTGCTCGGTGTTTTTTCCTTCTCTCTATAGTAGTTGCGAGAAACATGCGACCTTCACTATTAACCGCCGCATAGTACGCAGGTCCAGATATAGGTTGGATTCGCTCTAGAACGCCTCTACGTCTATCATATCTGTAAACATGGTTTTGCTTGTAAGGGCAATCTGAACCCCAATAGAAATAATCGCCCTTTTGTAGAAGGCTAACAGCTCTCCAGTCCTGACTACCGCACCCTATTGTCTCCAAGACACCTGTGCCTAAGTCATAACTATATATGCCACTCTCACTGTCTCTATCTCCAGTTCCGATGATAATCTTCCTTTGCTCAAAAACGTCCTGTTGAATGAAATGTATGTGACGTTTGTTCTTCAGGGACAACAAGACCTGCACATCACCTTTATATGGATCAAATTGACAAACGCTAACCGGTTCTCTGTTAGGATTGCCCCAGTAGTCCCCATATATTACATGATTGTCTTTTTTTAGAACGCCTTGTCTCAAGGGTCTGCTACCCTTCTCTATTTGCACTTCCACCATTAGTTGCTTTTGATGAAAAACCAAGAATCGCTTCTTAACAACGACAACAATCGTTTCATTATCAACAGGAATAATATTATGAATACCATTGCGCGTTAACCTATTGTACATTCTAAGGCGTGTCATCTGAGAATTATTGATTCGCGAGTACTCATACCACGTACTACCCAAATCAGCGCTCCTAAGTATCCGGTTGCCTCTAGAGCCCCATAGGTGAACCCCATCATAACAGTGATAGTCTACCTTTCCAACAATGAACGTCTCATTCAGCAAAATCACCCTTTATCTTTTCTTTGGAGCATAAGGATACATTGTTCTCCCTTTCCGAGCATTCTCAAGCATGTATTCCATACATTTTCTGCTCGAAACTAATTCAATCGGAACCTCATTGATGTTCTCTTTTATGAAAAGGCCATTCGTTGTCCATTGTCTCTGAAGCTGTGATTTCGCAATGAACAACTGCGATTTGGATAGGTCCGCCTTTCTCACTCTAGCCCTGTCAATCAAATTGCCATTCTTCTTAATGACAACGTCATGTTCTTCGAAGAAGTCCTTAACTGGAAAGCTGCTATCCAATACATCTTCCGCTACATGTTTTATAGTGGCCCTTCCAATTGCAGTCACACCAATACATAGGACCTTCCCATCCATAACACAAAATCGATAATATGATGAATGCGTCCCGTAAGGTATTTCTCGCCTTAGCGATATAGTCTGGCTGCCAACACTCTGTAGTCCAGTACGTCCGAGGCTATTTTGTAGAGCTCTCTGCGCTTCTTCTCTAACGTATCGGGATTACGGACCACGTATCTTAATAGAGCCTCAATATCTTGCCTTGACTCTATATAGAACGCGCTATCCCCGAGTAGTGCCTTGTGGCTCGAATATGGATACAGCGCTACGGCACTCCTACAGCAAACCGCATTCTGCATGGTAGCAGACTGTGAGCCAGGCTGCATATATAGGTCAGATGCACACAGATAGTTGAACAACTCATCACTACTCTTCCAACCAAGGAATCTTATCCTGTTATCTGATGCTACCAATCTTTCCACCTTCGCCCTTATGTCCTCATGCAAGGAACCTATTAGTATGAGTCGGAGTCTATCACTTAGGACTCCCGTGAATGCCTCCAGCACTTCTTCTGTACGCTTATCTTTGTTCATTTTGCCGGTATGAACGATCAGTATATCTTCTTCCTCCAGGCCTAACTCGTGTCGAGTTTTATTACGTTTCTGAAGCCTAGTCTTCTCTTCAAAGACTACGCCACCTAGCGGGAAAAACTCTATCATATGATCGGGGATGTTGTACATCACCTTCAAGAACTCACCCGTCTCATGTGTTATATAAAACACCTTATCAATCTGAGGTAATGCCTTCTGTATGAGATGTCTGTAAAACATCTTATGCAGTACTTCCCTAGACAGCACATTCCTAGCGGAATTATGCCGATCGTCATGGCAATTAACATAAAACTTAACTGCAGGGTTGTTTTCCTTGTACTTACTGGTTGTCAAGACCTCATACGAGCACAGATTCGACTGAAATATAATATCGGGCCTTTGACTTTCAATAATCTCATACAAGCCCTCGACAGCTCTTACTTTCCGGGATACGAATTCACCCATGATATTCTTGTAGCCCTTTCTTATCAACCGAATGCCGTTGTTCAGCAACTTGTCCTCTTCCCCCGTCTTGGTAAGAGTCCCATTCACAAACTTATAGCAGCCTGCAACAATAGCAACTTCATGCCCATCGGCTCTTATCTGCTTAGCTAGCAAGTTGTCTTGATAAGTCATTCCCTCTGTAAAATTTTCGCCGAACGTAATGAAAAGTACTCGCACGAACTCCCTCCTAGTAGCCAATGCAAAGCCAACTTATGCAGTCTCAGTCATAGACACGTATACGAAAATGGCCCCCGTTGTCAAGACACAGTTTTGAGTTTCTTAAGCAATAGGTGACCGAATGGGATAGTCGGGATCCGAACTACGCACATAGCGACCGGAAACCCTCCCCGGCATAGACTTCAGCAGGAGTACGATCGTCCAGAGACCGGTGAGGTCTCCAGTTGTTATAAAAATTCACAAAGCCGGCTATCTCCTGCCTTGCTTGCCTTGGGGTAATGTACTCCTT
>Ga0208198_1002586_pt1 | contig 13301 bp, 8 predicted proteins | sample AD_JPNTR2_MetaG_FD_184446 | JGI IMG/M metagenome (GOLD analysis project Ga0208198, IMG submission 184446) | Active sludge microbial communities of municipal wastewater-treating anaerobic digesters from Japan - AD_JPNTR2_MetaG (SPAdes) (version 2) | ecosystem: Engineered > Bioreactor > Anaerobic >... | reverse complement strand
CTGATAGAGATTTCAATGTCCGTTCCGGGGCAGCAGATGCCCTCGGTAAAATAGGCACACCCGCAATAGAGCCTCTAATCGAATCTCTGTCTGATAAAAATCCGTCTGTTGTCCGTTTCTGGGCAGCAGATGCCCTCGGTAAAATAGGCACACCCGCAGTAGAGCCTCTAATCGAATCTCTGTCTGATAGAGATTTCGATGTCCGTTCCGGGGCAGCAGATGCCCTCGGTAAAATAGGCGATCTCCGTGCAGTAGAGCCTCTAATTAAATCTCTGTCTGATGAAGATTTCGATGTCCGTTCCGGGGCAGCCGAAGCCCTCGGTAAAATAGGCACACCCGCAGTAGAGCCTCTAATTAAATCTCTGTCTGATGAAGATTCGTCTGTCCGTTCCGGGGCAGCCAAAGCCCTCGGTGAAATAGGCGATCTCCGTGCAGTAGAGCCTCTAATTAAATCTCTGTCTGATATAGATTTCGATGTCCGTTTCTGGGCAGCCAAAGCCCTCGGTGAAATAGGCGATCTCCGTGCAGTAGAGCCTCTAATTAAATCTCTGTCTGATATAGATTTCGATGTCCGTTTCTGGGCAGCCAAAGCCCTCGGTGAAATAGGCGATCCCCGTGCAGTAGAGCCTCTAATTAAATCTCTGTCTGATGAAGATCCGTCTGTCCGTTCCGGGGCAGCCGAGGCCCTCGGTAAAATAGGCGATCCCCGTGCAGTAGAGCCTCTAATCAAATCTCTGTCTGATGAAGATCCGTCTGTCCGTTCCGGGGCAGCCGAGGCCCTCGGTAAAATAGGCGATCCCCGTGCAGTAGAGCCTCTAATCAAATCTCTGTCTGATAAAAATCCGTCTGTCCGTTTCGCTGCTTATGAAGCTCTTGCCAAAATAGGTGAACCATCATTAGAACCTTTGATCCTTTCACTGTGGAAGAATGATGAAATATTTTTAAATATATAACAGAGGTATTAGATCGTATAGATTCAAATTGGCCTGCAAGGGAAGAAACCTGAAAATATCTGGGATATTTCTCTAAGGCACTGCAAAATGGCAGCAGTCACGTCAAATTATATATTATAAATGGTTCTTTCTCACATTGAGTGGGTAATATGATATATAATAATCACTATACCAAATACCATTCAAAGAGAAAGGATACCATATTTATGGATATGATGAACTCATTATTTGAAAAAGCGCTCAATCTAGAACCGCCATGGACAATAAAGAAAGTAGAGTTTGATACGGATCAGGAGTTCTTGCCATTGCTATTGATTTCCCCAGAGGAAGCGTATTTCCCTGTCCGAAATGCGGACAACCATCAAAGGCATACGATTCTACAGAGAAAAAGTGGAGACACCTCAACTTTTTCCAGTATATCTGTTACCTTACAGCCAGAACGCCAAGGATCGAATGCAAGAAGCACGGTATCCTTAAGGCCGATGTGCCATGGGCACGACCCGGAGCTGATTTTACCCTTCTTTTTGAATCCCTTGCCATGACTCTCTGCAGGGAGATGCCCGTGAATACCGTTTCCCGTATTATCGGAGAAGATGATAACAAGCTCTGGAGAATGGTCCATTACTATGTAGAAAAGGCCCGTACCTCCGAGGATTATTCATCTGTATCCTCCATAGGTATTGACGAAACATCGGCAAAAAGAGGACATGGCTATGTAGATCTGGATGCAAAAAAGACGATCTTTGTCACACAAGGGAAAGATGCATCCACTATAGAAAGATTCAAAGAAGACCTCATAGCACATCATGGTTCTCCGGAAAACATTGCCAATGCCTCCATCGACATGTCTCCTGCATTTATAAAAGGTATGGAAGACAATTTCCCCAACGCGGATATTAACTTTGATAAATTCCACATCATGAAGATTTTCAATGCTGCCGTTGACGAAATACGAAAAAAGGAGATAAAAGAGCAAAACATGCTCCGAGGTACAAAATACCTGTGGCTCAAAAACAGAGAGAATCTTACTGAAACACAGAAAGAGATGCTTCGCACGTTCGAGTCAATGCCTCGTCAGAACCTGAAAACAATACGAGCCCTTCACATCAGGGAAAACTTCCAGGAATCATATACTGCCCCCTACCAGGAAATCTTTGAACGCACGTTGAAGAAATGGTACTTCTGGGTAACCTATTCACTGATAGCACCGATTATTGCTGCAGCAAGAATAATCAAATCTCACTGGTCAGGCATTGTCCGCTGGTATATAAGTAAAATAGACAACGGTATTCTCAAAGGACTCAGCAGTCTCATTCAGGCAGCCAAGGCAAAGGCAAGAGGTTACAGGACGTTTGAAAATTTCAAGGCGATTATCTATCTGCTGACCGGTAAACTGGATTTTAGTAAAACAGGGTTACCCACTTGAAATGAGAAAGAGCCATTTTTCACCTCTTTAATTATCTGCAATCCATTTTCTTCTGGCATCTTATTTACCATTATTACAGCATAATCTATGAATGAGTATGCAGCACCAACAAGTTTTGTTAAATTCGGTAATATCAACATTTGTATAAATTTTTTATAAAGGGGTAAATCAGGACGCACCTTGCCTATTTTTGTCTTCATCCAGCTCATCTCCATCTTAATCGATATAAATGCCAGAAGAGAATAACATGAAGTCTCCCCAGCAAGTATCTCCATGGATCTTGTCCTCCGTTTAAACTCTTTATTCAGCCTTTCGTTAGTGCTAAACAGTATGTGCAGACAGGGGAAGGGTTAAATAGTGCAGACAGGGGGTTTTTCAGTGATAAAAATCTCAGTTTGCAATTAGATGAAAATCTTTTGAAAGGCTTACAGGTAGCGGGTTTGCAGAGATTTTAGTGCAGGCAGGAAATCTGGGCATAGTTATAGCACTGCGGGTCTTCAGGTTCATCACAGCTCAAAAGGCGAGCTTCACCTCCCATTTTGCATAAAACATCTCTCCGGGACAGAAAAAGATGTCCAATTAAATTAAGTACTTACAGTTCATGTCATCCAGACAGGGAATATAAACACAGTTTTTCACCTGACAGGGACAGAACGTTTTTCGAAGGGCTCTACTTGATTTTTATACTTATATATTAATACTTTACAGAGAGATTGTCAAGTGATGGGCCTCATAAAGTGAGGCAAATCACTTTCCGTATGAAAAATCTAAAATTTTTTTATAAAAATGTTATACCACAAAATCACCTATTTAAAAACTCCTCATGAAAAAGAGATATCCTGAAAATCTTGGGTGCAGGTTTCACCCCATACACCCTCATTTAATATGCCCTTAGACAGTACCTTTTTGCAGGAAGATCTGTATTTACCCCTTATCTTTAAACTCCAGTATATCCTCTACCCTGCAGTTAAAATACCTGCATAACTTATCCAGCACATCGAGGTCTATTCTCTTTGCCTTCTCATAGTACAGTAAGGCTATGGTGTTTCTGTGGACATCTATTGCCCTTGACACATCGGCAATCTTCACCTTCTTCTCACCCATGAGCCTCGAAAGATGACACTTTATCATATGCACATATAATTGCACTAATAAATTTATATAGTCAATAAAAATGTCATCTTAAATGTCATATTGACATATTACTTATTAGAGTATATAATATTATGTAAGATGTCATTTTATATTTTAGGAGGTTGAAATGAACATTAAATTGATACCAGATGAAAGGATCAGCGGTTTATTCCATATAAACGATTATAAGCTGAGGAAGGCAAGGAATGGATACTACTACATTATACTTTTTCTCACCCTGGAGGATAACATAATAAGGGGTTATATATGGGAGGACCATTCAGGTGCACTGAAGACCCTGTATGAAACAGACCTGGTTGTAATAGATGGTAAAGTAAAGGAGCTGTATGAACAGTGTGTAATAATCATTAACAGCATTACCCCTTTTAAAAAGGATAGAGTTGATGTGAAAGACAAATTCGATAGGCTCATTATACTATTGAACTCTATTGAGAATAGATACCTGAAAACATTAACAGGTTTATTTTTAGATGACCATGATTTTTTGAAGAAATTCATTGAGTACCCTGCAGGATTACATATACACCACAATAGATACGGCGGGCTTCTCGAGCATACAGTAGGCGTTATGCATCAGTCTTATCTCAATCATAGGATCTATAAAGATGTATTCGATAAAGACCTGCTTCTTGCAGGGGCATTTCTGCATGATGTGGGAAAGGTAGCTGAACTCTCTCAGGCTGATAAATGTTCCTATACCACAGAAGGCAGGCTCCTGGGTCATATAAACTTAGGTCTTATGATGGTGGATGACAGGATTTCTCAGATAGATGGTTTTCCCGATGAGCTTAAACTCTCCATAAGGCACATGATAGCATCCCACCACGGGAAAATAAACGGTTCTGATGTAGCACCAAAGACACCTGAGGCAATATTGCTTCATAGAATGGATGGGTTAGATATTACCATGGATAAGATAAGGACGCAAAGATGCAATGGCTGGAGTGCATATGATGAGGTGTTAAAGACAGAGGTGTATTTTGGGTAATTTTAATTGAAGCCTGAAATGTGGCTGCCAGGATAATCCATAAATAATAGGCCTTCAGGCAGCAGTATAAAAGGGTCAACATCAAAATTTTAATTAACAAGCTCGATTCTCTTCCATGATTTTTATTGCACAACCTTCATTTATTTTGATATAAATCCTTTAAAGAACTCCAATCAAACAATATAAAAAAGGGGTTTACCATGTCTGATGAAAAAAGACTAAAGGATTTAATTAACTATTACGATTCCATATCTAAAACAAACAACTACGAAAAAATCATTAAGGTTTTAAACGAGATAATATCAATACTTGAAAGGCTACATGGTCCTGATAATGTAGAAACTGCAAAATATCTTGATGCATTGGGCAATGTCTATTCTGACCTCGGCGACTACAAGAAGGCCGAATCCCTTCATAAAAGAAGCCTTGAGATTCTTGAAAAATTATTAGGCCCAGAGCATCCTTACGTAGCTACGAGCCTCAATAACCTCGCTAACATCTATTCTGACCTAGGCGACTACCATAAAGCAGAACCCCTGTATAAAAAAGCCCTTGAAATTTATGAGAATGTCTTAGGTCCAGAGCATCCTTACGTAGCTACGAGCCTCAATAACCTCGCTAACCTCTATTATTACCTCGGTGACTACCAGAAACCCGAACCCCTGTATAAAAGAGCCCTTGAGATAAGAGAGAAGGTATCAGGTCCAGAGCATCTTGATGTAGCTGATAGCCTCAATAACCTCGCTGGCCTCTATTATTACCTCGGTGACTACCAGAAAGCCGAACCCCTGTATAAAAGAGCCATTGAGATTCTTGAGAAGGTATTAGGCCCAGAGCATCCTGATGTATCTTATAGCCTCAATAACCTCGCTAACCTCTATTCTGACCTAGGCGACTACCATAAAGCCAAACCCCTGTATAAAAGAAGTCTTGAGATTAGAGAGAAAGCATTAGGTCCAGAGCATCCTGATGTGGCTACAATTCTCAATAACCTCGGCCTCCTCTATTCTGACCTCGGTGACTACCAGAAAGCTGAACTAATGTATAAAAGAAGCTTTGAGATTTTTGAGAAATCATTAGGTCCAGAGCATAGTAAAGTAGGTGAAATCCTCCATAACCTCTCCACTCTCTATTGGACTATTGGCGACTATAAGAAAGCCGAACCCCTGTATAAAAGAGCTCTTGAAATTAGAGAAAAGGTCTTAGGTCCAGAGCATCTTGATGTAGCTATGAGCCTAAACAACCTCGCTAACCTCTATTGGACTATTGGCGACTATAAGAAAGCCGAACCCCTGTATAAAAGAGCCCTTGAGATTCTTGAGAAGGTATTAGGTCCAGAGCATCCTGATGTGGCTTATAGCCTCAATATCCTAGGTTTCCTCTATTTGACCATCGGCGAATACCAGAAAGCCGAACCCCTGTTTAAAAGAAGTCTTGGGATAAAAGAGAAAGTCTTAGGCCCAGAGCATCCTGATGTGGCTACAAGTCTCAATAACCTCAGTCTCCTCTATTTGACCATCGGCGAATACCAGAAAGCCGAACCCCTGTATAGAAGAGTATTTGAGATTTATGAGAAGGTATTAGGTCCAGAGCATCCTGATGTAGCCCAGAGCCTCTATAACCTCTCCCTCCTCTACACCTCCACCCACCGCCCCGAAGAGGCAATTAAGTGCCTTTTAAGGTCCATAAACATAGAAAACACACAGATTAAGAACATCCTCGACATGGTAGATGAAGCTACTGCCCTTAAATTCATATCAGATAAGAATAAAAGCATCCATCTTTTAATTAACCTTACATACAATTACTTCCCAGAAGACACAGATGTTATAAAGCAGGCATTCAATATGTGGTTTTTAAGAAAGGGTGTCTTACTTGATGCCCATACGAGATTCCACGATGTCATATTCTCCGATGAGACAGAAGAGGTGAAAAAACTCCTTGAGAGGCTGAAATATATAATAAAAACACTCACCCGCCTTTATTATCTTAAAAAAGACGATGATTATGAGAAGACAAAGAGACAGATAGAATACTTAGAGGAAGAAAAAAACGCCATAAGGTTAGAGCTTATAAATAAAAGCAAGGCCTTCAGTGCCCTTGAGACCATGTGGGATGCAGATATAGATGACATCCTTAAACTCATCCCCCCTGAAAGCTCCCTCATAGACTTTGCCCTCATACCTCAATACGACTTTGATACCAACAAGTGGAAAGATGCACACTACTATGTATTCATAATAAGCCATGACAGTGTAGAACTCCTTGACCTGGGAGATGCATCCACCATAAATAACCTTATAGACCAGCTAAGACAAAACATCTTCCCTGTTGGTGAAAGAGGCACTGAAGTTATAGAAATCCCCATCCACAGCATAGCCAGGGTAGAAGAAGATGGGTTCAGACAGCACAGCCATGCTCTCTACAGGGCCATATTTGCTCCATACAGGGATAAGATAAAAGACAACATCCTCTTATCACCCGATGGTTACCTCAACCTCATACCCTTTGAGGTGCTTGTGGATGAAGAAGGTGCCTACCTCATAGACAGGGAATACTTATTCAACTACATTGCCACACCAAGGGAACTCTTTTTGCTTCAGCTCAAGGAAGGGGAGGCAAAAGAAAGCCTTTTAATGGGTGATCCTGACTTTGACATGGACATACCCTCAGAAGAGCCTCCTGCCTCAGCAGTCCGTGGAGAAGAACTGTTCAAACAAAAATTATTACCCCTGCCTGCTACAAAGGAAGAGGTGCAAGGCATCCACTCCATCCTGGGCAGCTCATATATATATACCGGCAGGAATGCCCGTGAGGATATCCTTATGAACGCAGTCTCTCCCCGATTCCTCCACTTGGCCACCCACGGCTTTTTCCTTGAGGACATATCCAACTCCCTTATAGGCTCATTCATTCCCCTTGCCGGTGCAAACAGGGCATTAATCGATAAAGATAGCTTCGGCACAGGTATAGTCAATGGAGAAAAGGTCTTAAACCTCAAGCTCAAAGGCACAGAGATGGTGGTATTATCTGCCTGCAATACAGGTCTCGGTAATGTAAAGACAGGGGAAGGTATATTTGGTCTGCGCAGGGCATTTATCCAGGCAGGTGCAAGGAGCATTGTCACAAGCCTGTGGAAGGTACCGGACAGAGAGACAAAAGAACTCATGGTGGCATTCTATAAAAACATAATAAATAACAAGAAGCGTGCCCGTGCCCTCAGTATGAGCGGCAAAAACCACTTAAAAAATGATGGAGGCTGTCTAAAAATAGTTGACTATCTCCTGGGGATTTTAGGTAATAACTCTATGGCTTTACTACAATTTATTTTGGTTAGAGGAGTGTCTGGTAAATGGGGGCTAGTACATGTTTTGCCTGTAAAACTTCCACCCAATCCTTTGAAGATGGGCAAGAAACGGATTTTCTACATAATGTTCTTCGTCAAGTTTGGTGTACATATTATTATTTCCCGTTATTTAATTTTTGTTTAATTTGACTAATTATATCGGCTCTATTGAAAATATCTTCATTTAAAAGTTCTGTTTTGCCATTTTGATAAATAATTTCAAATTTTTTCTGTTCAGTATTATAATTAATTTTAATTTTATCATCATTAAAACTTATAAAACATTTATCATCAGTATAATATCCAAATTTATAGTTTATTATTTTATCTTTATTTTCGATTTCTTTTATTAAATGTAGATACAAATCGTAAGTATACAACTCTGCATGTTCGCTGTAAATTCTTTCTTTGCTTAAAAGATATATTTTATTTTCATCAATAAATCGTATTTGTCTCTTATCACAAAAACTTAGTAATTCCTTATTTTTTATAAATAAATATCTCCAATCCTGGTCATCGTAAGCTTCGATTATTTCATTAAAAGCGTTTTTTAATTTTTCCTGACTTTGATAATCATCTTTTAAGCTATTCGAAACTTGATCTAACAATTTCTTTAAAATTTCTCTTCTGTTGTTATTATTAAATACCTTACGCCAGTTGTCCATTTTTGCACGAAGAGATTCATCATAATTGCAAAAAGTTTGATTACTCCCTTTATCCACAAGATAATTACCTTTAGCCAATAAAGCCCTTTCAAAAAGAAATTCTTCGTTATTTTTAAAGTTATTAAATATCAATTGCATTAATTCTGAATACTGTTTAAATTTATTTTTATCATATTCATTCCCGTTATTTTTTGACATTTCAAGCAGAAACCCAATTTGACCATCAAAATATTGGAATTGTTCTGCATCAATTATTAATCCTTTCCATTCATTATCACTACAAATCAACTTTGCTTTTGTTTTTTCTTCTTCAACCTGTTCTTCGTCAAAGAATTCAATTTCTTTCTGTTGTAAGTAATTGTAAATATCGTTTATTCTGTTAGATAAGTTTTTTAATGATTTTATTGCTTTACTAAAATCTCCAGGACTGTCAATTAATTTATTATTTATTAAATTTTTTGTGACTCTGAGCCATTTTGCTACTATATCGTTATCTGTTACTTCATTATCAATAAGCATCAACAAAGAATAAAATCTAACTCTTTCCCAATAATTGATTTCGTTGTGTGGTTTCAAAAAATTTATGAAATAATTCTTAACAAGATCGTTGCTTATATAAGTCTGTATGCTATCAAGCACATTTATAATGCGTTTTACATTGGTGTCATTAAATAAATTTCTATTATTACCTTTCAAATCTTTATCAAAAACATTTTGCAAATCGTATGTATCTATAAAATTTTTATCGATATCGTTTGTTTCTACATAAAATAACAATGTGATATTAGAAAAAAAGTTATAAAATTTTTCTTCTGCAAGATCAGGAAGTAATTTATTTTTCTCTTTATATTTTTCTTTAGTAATGTTCCAAAATATATCAAGCCATTCGTTATCTAATTTTGTTTTATAATCTTTATTCAATAATTCAGAAAATCCAGCTTTAAAATTTTCAAATGGGGTTAGAGGTTTGCCTCTAGCATTCATTTTAATGTAGAGTTCATCAGTTAAAGAGAATTCTTCCATTGGTAAAAAATGGAATATTATTGGACATTGATCACCAATCAGTAACTCATAAAAAATATTAGAGGTATTTTTAAATTTATCATGGATAATATCCAACATATTAAGCATATTGACAACTGTTGGATCGTATTCCCAGGACAGATAAAACCAATTCTGATTTTTTATTTCATCACTTATTTTTTGAATTTCTTTATTATAAGTAATTTCATTTTCAATTAGTTTTCTGCAAAAATCTTTTGAAGTTAATCTAACTTCGTAACTAAATTTTTTTAATTTATTCTTAACATTATCATCAGATAGTTTATTTTCTTTTAAAGCAAGATACCAATGTAATAGCCATAATGTAGTCAGACGCTGCTGCCCATCAAGTGGTATTAATTTTTTATTCTCAGTTTTACCATAAATAAAGTCCAAACTCAGTGATGTTTTATTAGATAAAGCATTATATATATCTTCTATGAGTTTTTGGGCAATTTTTTCTTCAGATTTTCTTCCTTGAGCATAATCTCTCTGAATGATAGGAATTTCTATTTCAGAATCTTCAATTATTTTCCAAAATGTAGTTTTCATTTTTATTCTCCGTTATCGTTATTAAAGAATTCAGTTATTAATCTACTAATTTCATTTAAATATTGTTCTCTATCTTCTTGTGTCCATTTAATGTTACTTTCTGATTCTTTACTAAAGTATTTTAAAAATACATTTTTGGTTGCAATGGGAATAAACCTACCTTCTGAATCAAGTTTTATAATTTTCTCTCGTTTGACAGGAAAAATGTTATTGCCAAGTGTAGAATTATCTATGGTAGATAAAAGAGCTAAATTATCTATTGAGTGGATATCTTCAAAATTTTCAGAAGAGTAATGCTCAAAGATTTTATCTTGAGAATCTTTAAATAATTTTTCATCAAGAGCAGCATCATTTGCCAATATATTCTTTAATTCTTCTATGTTATTTTGATTAAATATTTGTATTATTTCCTTTAAGAGTTCTTTTTCATTATTTTTCTCTAACCATTGAATTTGTGATTTAAGTAATTCTTTTCTATCTTTATCTTTGACAATTTCCTCAGAATTTTTCGCATGAATATGTTCAATACTCCAATTTTCTTTAACAAATAAAGCAAAAGGAAACTTTGAATATTGAGATTTCATTGTAAGAATAATATTGCATAGCAGAAGAATGTTCATTATGGTTTTTTTGTCTTTTTCATAATTATAATTCAAATCTTCAATTTCTTTTTTATAATTATATTCACTATATTGAAGATAAGTTTTTATTTTATTTTTTAATTCATTTGAAAATCCTTCTTTGGTTGATTTAGTGTATATCTTGATAATATTCTCTATTTTTTCTCCACAATGAATTAAGTATCCTATTAAGTGATAATACTCATTATGGTTAAACCATTCTTCAAACATTCTAAAATAAGATTTAACCTCATCCCATAAATCTTCACGAATAGTTTCTTCTGAGATTTTTCCGCTTCTTCCTTTAATATCAATTCTTGATCTTATTAATTCATTGAAAATATAAAAGGCATAATATTTATCTATAGATTTATTTACATTTATATTAACTCTGGATTTGTATTTATCAGCAATCAATTCAAAAATAAATTCTATTCTGGTGGGGGTAGAATTCTCCTCTTTGTTTAAGAAATACCAGAAATCATCGTTTTGTAGCGATTTTTCAATATTTTCCCATTCGTAAGCTTTAGCAAACTGGTGTTTTATTCTATCTTCTTCTTTTTCATTTATTTCTTTTTCATTTATAAAGAATAAGGCTTTAATTAGCTCTGCATTGGTAAGGGGAATTTTCCCCATGTTTATTCTTGTAAATATTTCCCTACCAGATATGTTCTCTGATTCATCAATTTCGTACCAAATAAAACGTATATTGTTTGCAATATCTTTATTATCATCTCTTCCAACATCAACTTTCAAAAGCGTATTTAAATAATCAGAGACATTTAATTCTTTTCCTTTTCTTTTATCTATCCATTCTTTAATAAATTTCCACGCTTCGAGAATATAGAAATCATCAATATTTTGTATATCATTTTTATTGTTTATCTCATTTTCCAATGAATTTATAAATTTTTGAACTCCAGAACGAGTTTCATAAGTTATTCTATACCAATCCTCTTGTTTTTTATTAAAATCTTCATCAATTCTTCGTTTAAAGTATAGTAAAATCAAATACAAAGTAGTAAGTCTTTGTTGACCATCGATAACCTCATATTTTTCTTTTGTTTTTTCTTCAGTCTGGTTTAATTTTTTTACAACAAGCGGCTGTAAACAATAAAATTCCCCCGGTTGCTTGTTAAGTTTTTTCTGAAAGTCCAGAATATCTTCAAGTAAATCCTCTACCTGTCTGGTTGTCCAGCGATAACCTCGCTGATAGGAAGGTACTGAAAATTCTTTTCCAAATAAATCCAAAATGTTTACTAATTCTACTTTAGCCATAATTTTCTTCCTTTTTGTCTTCTTTAATTAACTTATTCACCTAAACCTTCCCCCATTGTCAAGTTGCTTTTTCCACTCTGTTATTAGATTTGGGTGAACCTTAATATCTTTCTCTTAACTCCACTAATGTCTGTTCTCCCTTAATTGCCTCTAATGCTACTTTTGCCTTAAATGCTGCTCCATGATTCCTTCTGGGTCTTTTTGTCATGTGTCTGCTCCTTTCTCTTATTGTTATATTATAGAACAGGAAAACCACTTAAGTCACTGTCTAAAATTATTGTACCATTTCTTAGATACTACCAATGGGGGCTTTTTCATGTCAATATCTGTATTGTTAATATATATAACAATGTTTGTGTCCATTAAAGGCGGTATAGCACCTAGATTATTGTGCAATGGTCAAAAGATTGTAAGAAATATTGGTCAGAATAATGTGAGAGGTGACAGGTGGCAACAACCTGACCATCGGTAACATCCTGAATAGCCTCTACACATCTAAAAAATGCCTGCCTAAATTCTGCCATGTCCAAACTTGCAAATACCATGGTAAATGAATCGTGATAAGATACATAATTTCCAAATACATTTGCCCTCCTTACGGAACTGACCACTCTTGTAAAAATTTCCTTCTGAGCATTGACATAAATAAATACAGGAGATATAATTCCCGAAACAAAAGCATAATAACAAATATTTTGCTTTGGTTTTCCTGTTGGGGGATATATAGATTATTGAACATACTTAATAGGGATTGATGTAAATGACAAATAACGTTAAAGCATTAATCAAATCTTTGTCTGATAGAGATTTCGATGTCCGTTCCGGGGCAGCAGATGCCCTCGGTAAAATAGGCACACCCGCAATAGAGCCTCTAATCGAATCTCTGTCTGATAAAAATCCGTCTGTCCGTTTCTGGGCAGCCGAAGCCCTCGGTAAAATAGGCACACCCGCAATAAAGCCTCTAATCAAATCTCTGTCTGATAGAGATTTCGATGTCCGTTCCGGGGCAGCAGATGCCCTCGGTAAAATAGGCACACCCGCAATAGAGCCTCTAATCGAATCTCTGTCTGATGAAGATTTCGATGTCCGTTTCTGGGCAGCCAAAGCCCTCGGTAAAATAGGCGATCCCCGTGCAGTAGAGCCTCTAATCGAATCTCTGTCTGATGAAGATTTCGATGTCCGTTCCGGGGCAGCAGATGCCCTCGGTAAAATAGGCACACCCGCAATAGAGCCTCTAATCGAATCTCTGTCTGATAAAAATCCGTCTGTCCGTTTCT
>Ga0208198_1002584_pt1 | contig 13304 bp, 9 predicted proteins | sample AD_JPNTR2_MetaG_FD_184446 | JGI IMG/M metagenome (GOLD analysis project Ga0208198, IMG submission 184446) | Active sludge microbial communities of municipal wastewater-treating anaerobic digesters from Japan - AD_JPNTR2_MetaG (SPAdes) (version 2) | ecosystem: Engineered > Bioreactor > Anaerobic >... | reverse complement strand
CATCGCGAGGCCCTGTTCGTTCTGGATCGGTGGGCGCGGAGCGAATACGGTGCTTCTTTCGCCGATCTGTCCGAAGAATCGAGCAGTCGCTTGCAGGGCCGGCTGCGGACCCTCTTCCGGGAGAATGGTTACGATCCCGCCACCGAGATGCTTACCCTTCCCACCGTTCGCGCCGAGGCTTTTGCACACAACTTGCAGTACTTCGAGCGGGTTTTTTTGCAGGGGGAGACCGCCTATTCCATACCGCCGGCGACCATCCGTTCCCGCGAACGGGTAAGGGACTTCGCGGCCTTTGTGTTCTGGACCGCATGGGCCGCGTCGGCGGAGCGACCGGGATCCGACATTTCTTATACCCACAACTGGCCGCCGGAGCCTTTGGTCGGCAACCGCGCCACCGGGGAAATGGTCATGTGGACCGGGGTCAGCATCATCCTTCTACTGGCGGGAATCTGCGGGATGGTTTGGTGGTATGCGATCCAGAGGGGTAAGGGGGAGGCGGTGACGGCGCCTTCGGCCGATCCTCTCCTGGAGTGGCGACCGACGTCTTCTCAGTGGGCCGTCCTGAAGTACTTCTGGGTGGTGGGCGGCTTGATCCTGATCCAGATCCTCGTGGGCGTCGTCACGGCCCACTATGGAGTCGAAGGGGGTGGCCTTTATGGATTCCCTCTGGCCGAGTGGTTGCCTTACAGCGTAACCCGAACCTGGCATGTCCAGCTCGGGCTTTTCTGGATTGCCACGACTTGGGTGGGTGCCGGACTGTTTATCGGTCCCCTGGTCGCCGGCTCGGACCCGCGGGGACAACGCGGCCTGGTTAATCTGCTCTTTGGAGCCCTTCTGGTCATTGTCGTCGGTTCCTTGGCGGGGCAGTGGTTGAGTGTCCAGAATCGTTTCAGCAGCGACACGGCGAGCTTTTACTGGGGGCACCAGGGTTACGAGTATCTTGATTTGGGAAGAGCCTGGCAGATCGGTCTCTTTCTGGGGCTGCTCCTATGGCTGTTCCTGGTGTACCGCACCCTGAGGCCCGCTCTGCGACGGATAGGCGACGAGCGACAACTGTTGTGGCTTCTACTGGGTTCGGCGGCGGCGATCGGCCTTTTCTACGGCGCCGGCCTGATGTGGGGGGAGCATAGTCATCTTTCCGTGGTCGAGTACTGGAGATGGTGGGTCGTTCATCTTTGGGTGGAGGGCTTCTTCGAGCTGTTCGCCACCGTGGTTATAGCCTTTGTGTTCACGAGGCTCAGGCTGATAGAGCCACTGCTCGCCGCCAAGGTCTCGCTGTTGGCGGCCACCATTTATCTTGCCGGCGGCGTCATTGGCACCTGTCACCATCTGTATTTCGCAGGGACCCCGACGGCCGCGCTGGCCTTCGGAGCCGTCTTCAGCGCCCTGGAGGTCGTACCTCTGACCTTTATCGCCTATTCGGCCATGGACGATTACCGTCGCCTGGGATCCGCCGACTGGGTATGGAGATATCGATGGCCGGTGTACTTCTTTCTGGCCGTCGCCTTCTGGAACATGGTGGGCGCGGGCTTGTTCGGTTTCATGATCAACCCTCCGATCGCCCTTTACTTCATGCAAGGACTCAACACAACTCCGGTGCACGGCCATGCGGCTTTGTTCGGCGTGTACGGCATGTTGAGTATTGCGTTGATTCTGGTTTGCTTGAGAGCCGTGGACCCGCGAGGTGAATGGGACGACCGATACCTCAAAATCGCCTTTTGGGGGATGAACCTGGGTCTGCTGCTCATGTGCGTGGGTAGTCTGTTGCCGGTGGGGCTGCTTCAAACCTGGGCCTCGGTGGAGCAAGGTTACTGGTATGCCCGCAGCACGGAGTTCCTGGGACGTCCACTTCTCCAGTTTCTGCGTTGGATGCGGATGCCCGGCGATCTGATCTTCGCCGCCGGCGCTCTCGTCCAAGTCTTCTTCCTCTGGAAGGAGGGCCTTCGGCTGTGGTCGAGTCGGCGTGCAGCCTGAGCGGTCGTTTTCGGTGATGTTTGCCGTTCCTCCTCGTCTGAAGGGGCGGAAGTGATCAACCTGAGCTTCCGCCCTTACTCTCCGCGTCCGAGTCATCCTCTAGGTCATGACCTGCAGTCTGCCCCCGGCCTTCCTCCGGTGGTCATCTTCGGGTTTGGAAGTTCCGTATCAGCGATACGCCCAGGGCTGCAAAGAAAACGGTCCCTGCGAGCACGTCGGCGGTCTTGGCGCCGACGTCAAGACCCAGCTGGGACAGCAGAAACTGAACATAGGAATACGGCAGATCCGAGTCTCCCAACCGTCTCCTGATCTCCCAGTGCCAGTCGGTGCATGGACAATAGCCGATTCCATAGCGAAGTCCGAGGATAAACCAGGAAAAACCGGTAAGAAGCAACACGAAAAGATGAGCTCCGAGCAAAGGGCGCCGGATCCATCCCAAGAGGACAAACAGGATCAGACCAGTGTGGAAAACGAAGAAGAGGCCGTCCAGCCATTTCAATATCCAAACCGACGAGGTTGCCGACATCTTTGTTGATTGCCCGTAAGAGATTGGAGGTTACCGCCGTCAATCCAAATCCGGAAGCATTTCTTGGACCCGGAAAGGATTTCGATCTCTTTGCTTGGTAGGTTTATCCTCTCAAGCTTCGTAATTCGGTTCCGCTTCCCCGAGGCCGGCGGATGCGGATACGCTTCGCAACCCGACCTGCGTGCTGACCGGCCGGCGTCGGGCGGACATTCTGCAGCTCGTAGCCCGCTAAACACCGGAGACGAGGGAATAACCCGCGGACGGGAACACGTGCCCTCAGTCGTTATGACGCCGGGTTGAGAGAACCACGCCCAGGGGTGCTAAGATCTTGAAAAGAAATGCACCTGCCACCGGGGCTCTTCATATCGGGAACGGATCGGGGGGTGAAAGAGTCCTCTCTAGAGCCGGTGGCCGGTGGGTGCGGATCTCGGCAAGAAGAGACCGATTCTTGAGGGAGGTGGTGCGAAGGATGAGAGCTCTCCTAAAAGGACATATCGTCGTCGCCTGGTGTTCTCTTTGGATTCCCGGCCCGGCGTGGTGCCTACAGACCGAAGGCACGCAGATCCCGGAAGGAACCGTAGTGCACCGTGACTTGGACTACGTGGGTGACGGTCATCCCCGGCATATGCTGGACCTCTATGTTCCGCCGGGAGTTGAGACTCCGCCGTTGATTATTTGGATCCACGGTGGGGCTTGGTTGGCGGGCGACAAGGCGAATCCACGGCCGCTTCCCTACCTGAACAAGGGCTACGCCGTGGCAAGCATCAACTATCGGCTGAGTCGTCACGCCGTTTTTCCCGCCCAGATTGTGGACTGTAAGACGGCCGTGCGATGGCTGCGGGCCAACGCCGCTCGTTTCGGTTACGACGCGGAACGCTTCGCCGTCTGGGGGGAATCGGCCGGAGGGCACTTGGCGGCTCTTCTGGGCACAACGGGAGATACGTCGGTATTCGAGCCTCTGGACGGCTTCGAAGTGACCAGTCGAGTCCAGGCCGTGGTGGATTTTTTCGGCCCGACCGATTTGCTGCAGATGGACGACCGTCGTCTGCCGGACGGGATGGTGCATAACGCTCCCGATTCGCCCGAATCGAAGCTGGTGGGTGGGCCCTTGCAAGAGAACCGCGAGAAGGCCGAGTCGGCCAATCCCGTGCGGTACGTGAGTCCGGAGGACCCGCCGTTCTTGATTGTGCACGGCGATTCGGATCCGCTGGTACCGCATCATCAGAGTGAGTTACTGGCCGCCGCGCTTGAAGCCGCCGGCGTGCCGGTGACCTTTTACACGGTGAAGGGAGCCGGCCACGGCGGTTTTCGAGATCCCACGGTGGCGGCGCTGGTGGAGGAGTTTCTGGCCCGCTACCTGGGAACGCCGGCTGTGACCCGTTAGACCTCTCCCCGGGTGTTTGTTTCATCGCGGCAAACGGTCGGGGAAAGTTGGTGATTCGGGTAGGCTCCGGGCGACGCGCGGGAGCGGGGCGCCGGAAAGGAGGAGTCATGGGAGGTCCATCGTTTCCGATCCATGTCGGGTTGTCCCACCGGGTGCTTTGGCTTTACGGACTTCACGCGTTACTCTCGAATATCTGTTTCCTGGCGGGCTTTTACCTTTTGCCCCCGGGGAGCTTACGGGAGACGGCGATCACCTGGGCGGGTAGAGCGGCGGCGGCCGCGGAAGATTCTTGGGTTGAGTTGGGACGGACGCTGCTCTTCAACTTGGTTCTTGTCGCCGGACTGGGTGTGGCGGCCAATTTGCAACGGATCCGGGACTTTCCACTCGGCTATTGCATTCCCATTGTTCACGGAGTGTTGGGAGGTTTGATAGCAGGCAGCAATTCCTTCGTGGCCTCCGACCTCACCCGCTATGACGCGTGGCGCGGGACGGCCCTCGGGCTCTCCATCGGCGGGGTGGAACTGTTTGCTTACGTGCTCATCATATCGGCGACCGTGCCTGTGGGGTTATACCAATACCGGAGCTGGACTGACTGGCACCCTACCAAGCTGAAGACGCTGAGGCAGGTGAGGCTGTCGGCGACCGAGTGGTATGCCGTGGCCTTCGGAGCCTTGCTGCTGCTGCTGGCCGCGTGGAGGGAAACCCGGATGGCGGCGAACTTGCCGGTCTAAGATGCGGCGGAGCACTCTTAGGAAGAGGGGAGGGAGTTGGCGTGGGTCTTTCGTCCCAAGGCTCTGTTCATGCTCGAAGAAGATGAAGAGCGCAAGTTTCTCTGCGTCTTCTTCGGGCGTCGGTGAGTGAAGGGAACGGCGCCCGAAGCCGCTTCGGTTGTTCATGCTCCTACGGTTGGGCTCGCAGACCACCGAGACTTTATTTCTTTGGACTGGTCACCTATAGTGACGGCATGCTTTCATCCGGAACTTGGGGTGTGGAGTGGTTGCCCCTGGCGGCGCTGCTGCTTCCCTTCTTTTCCGGCTCTCATGGAGGGCCGGGGGAGTCGGTCGACTTGCCCGGTCTGCCGGAGCCTCTGACTTGGCTCGTGCCTCCCCTGGAATGGCGTGTCGAGGATGGGCGGCTGGCCGTCAAGGCGCCTGCCTGCACCGATCTTTTCAGGGACCCGACGGGGAAGGTCGTAATAGACAATTCTCCCCGCGCCATGTTTTCGCCTGAAGGCCCGTTTCTGCTCTCGGTTCGGGTTGAAGTCGATTTTCGAAGCGACTTCGACGCCGGGGTACTGATGGTGTACGCCGACGAGGGTGCCTGGGCGAAGCTTTGTTTCGAATACTCACCTCAAAAAGAGCCCACCGTCGTCACGGTTGTGAACGACGGACTTTCGGACGACTGCAATCACGAGGCGTTGCCTTCGAACCGGGTTTTCCTTCGTATTGCTCGTCTGGAGCAGAATGTGTACGCGTTCCACTATTCGCGGGACGGTCTACGATGGCGGCTCGCCCGCTACTTTCGCCTGAAGTCCACGGCTGTTCCCCGGGTGGGGTTTTCCGCCCAGTCCCCGACCGGGGTGGGTTGCATGGTTGAATTTTCTCAGATTCGTTACGAGCCTCGCCGTCTGGAAGACCTCCGCGGGGGTTCTTAACAGGAAGGTGCTGACTTGGCGGAACCGGTTAAAACCGAAGCCGCCGAAGCCTGCCGAATCGTATCTTCTCAGGCCGCACGGGTGCGGGAAACTGCGGCGGCGAGGTTTCGAGCTAGGTCAAGTTGAGTTCCCGGCGGATCAGGACGACCGCCGCGACGGCCAAGCAATAATCGAGATCCGCAGGATTCACGTGACCTTGTCGGTTTGCGCCCGTTCCGAATTCAGCTTCACTCCGAAACCTGAAGGAAGAGTCCGCCGAGCCGGCTAACCTTCGTCGCCCAGGCGTTCCCGCAGGCGGGCCACTTCCTTCTCAAGGCGCTTGATCGTCTTCACCAGTTGCGGGAACTCATGCATCAAGATGTAGTTCTTCTTCCAAAGCGCGCTGTCCATCTCGGGCGTTCCCGAGATGCGGGCTCCCTCCGGGACGTCCCGGGCGATGCCCGTCTGGGCGGTGGCGACGACGCGGTCTCCGATGCTCAAGTGCCCGGCGGCTCCGACCTGGCCGGCCAACATGACATGGTTGCCGACGCGGGTGCTTCCGGCCAAACCGACCTGGGCGGCCAGGACGTTGTGTTCGCCGACCCGGGATCCGTGGCCGATCTGGACCAGATTGTCAATTTTGGTCCCCCGGCCGATCCGGGTCTCACCCACCGTCGCCCGGTCGACACAGGCGTGGGCGCCCAGCTCCACGTCATCCTCGAGAATGACGATTCCGGCCTGGACGATCTTGTAGAAAGAACCGTCCTCTTGGGGGGCGAAACCGAATCCGTCGGCGCCCACGACGGCACCGTTCTGCAGGATCACCCGGTCGCCGAGGCGGCAGTACTCCCGGACGCAGGCGTCGGAGTGGGCTACGAAGTCGTCGCCGATTTCGGCGCACGGGTAAATCGTGACATTGGGATGGATGACGGCGCGCGCGCCGATGCGTACGTGGTCCCCGATGACCACGTTGGCTCCGATGCTGGGGTTCTCTCCGATGACCGCCGTGTCGGCGATCACGGCCGTGGGGTGAATGCCGGGAACCGGCCGGGGCGGCCGGTAGAACAGCTCGACGGCCTTGGCGAAGGCCAAATAAGGGTTCGAAGAAACCAGGGTCGGCCGGTCACAAGGTGGGGCGTCCTTACCCAGGATAACCGCAGCGGCACGGGTTGAGGAGAGCTGCGGATAGTACTTCGGGTTTGCGACAAACGTCAGTTCGGTCTCGACGGCTTCCTGGATGGGGGCGACTCCGGTGATCTCCAAGTCTTCCGGGCCGCGAAGCTCACACTGCAACGTTCGGGCGATATCTCCCAGTTTCATGGCACCTCTCTTTGTCACAGCATCACCTTCTTCTCCTACAGTATGGCGAGAGTTCCGCAGGAAAAGATGGTTCGCAGGAGATTGAAATAATAGCGCAGGCGTTTCCTTTGTATGAATTCGACCCGGTGGGGAGGTGTGCGTGACCCGGCGGATTCGTCGCATCGGCGGGGCCTGTGCCGGTTCTTTCGCCTCAGTTTCACCGTATTCTTGTGGCTGTTCTCTTCGCTTCAGACACGGGTGGTAACGTACGGCGGAAGGTGGTGGAGTCGCGCTGGAGGACGGGCGGGATCACGCGCATGGTCGATGAAATGGAGCAAGCCGAGGTGAGTGAGTCGGGAGGATCGAGGCGTTCGGCTCGAGCCGTGGGATCCGTCAGCCTGGCTGTCTTTGCAAGCCGGATTCTCGGCTTGGTGCGTGACCTGTTCTTCGCCAAGCTGTTCGGTGCCGGCCTGTACAACGATGCCTGGCTGGTGGCCTTTCGCATTCCCAACCTCCTGCGGGACCTGTTTGCCGAGGGGGCTCTGAGTGCCGCTTTTCTACCTACCTTCACCGATGTGCTGAGAAACCAGGGGGCTCGTCGGGCATGGCATCTGGTCAATCTGGTGATGTCGGTTCTTTTGGTTCTTTTGGGTGTTGTGACGCTGATTTTCTTGGTGGGAGCCGAGTGGTTGGTCCAAGCTCTGGCGGCGGGTTTCAACGAGGTTCCGGGGAAGGTGGAGCTCACCGCTTCACTGGTTCGGGTGCTGTCGCCGTTTCTCCTGCTGGTCGCTCTGGCGTCGCTGGCCATGGGGGTGCTGAACGCTTTCGGATACTTCTTTCTCCCGGCGTTGGCTCCGGCGCTGTTTAATGTGGCGTTGATCGGCGCGGCGCTGTTTCTCGTCCCTCTTTTTGAACGCTTGGGGGTTCTGCCGATCTACGCGATGGCCGTAGGAGCCATCGTGGGCGGGATCCTGCAGTTCGGCGTTCAGATACCGGTGCTTCGGCGGCAAGGATTTCGCTTTCGTTTCGTGCTGGACTGGCGTGATTCGGGCTTACGGCGCATGCAACGCTTGTTGGGGCCGGCCCTGGTGGGCGTCAGTGTGGTCCAGCTCAACGTGTTGGTCAACACGCAGCTGGCTTCCTTTTTGGGTGACAACGGTCCGGTTTCCTGGCTCAACTACGCCTTTCGCATCATGTACCTTCCGATCGGACTGTTCGGCGTTGCGGTGGGAACGGTGAACCTGCGTGAGGTTTCAGTACACGCCGCCGCCCGACGGTGGGACGCCTTGAAGGGCACGTTGGAGCACTCGGTGCGACTGGTGTCGTTTCTGGCTGTTCCGTCGGCGGTGGGGCTGGTCGTGCTGGCTGAACCGATCGTGGAGCTCTTGTTCGAGCGAGGAAGCTTTACCGCGTTCGATACCCGGAGGACGGCCTGGGCGCTGGCGGCTTACGCGGTGGGGTTGGTAGCCTACAGCTCCAATAAGGTCTATGTGCCCACGTTCTATGCCCTCGATGACACGCGGACGCCGGTCCGCATCAGCTTGATAGGAGTCGCCATAAATCTTGCGGTCAACCTGAGTCTCATTGTGATCTTGCCGCCCGACGTGCGCTTCGCCGGCCTCGCCCTGGGAACGTCGGTTTCCGTAAGCGTCTCCAACGCCCTGCTGAGTAGGGGACTGGCGAGGCGGTTAGGTGATTTTGGCAGATCCAGAATCCGGAGCTCCGGGGCGCGGCAGCTGGCCGCCTCGTTGATGATGGCTCTGGTAGTGGTATATCTGCGCTGGGCTTGCTTTCCGGAGCTTCCGAGCGGCTTGTTGGAGAAGGCGGCGGCCGTCGGGCTCTTGGTCCTGCTGGGAGCGGGGACCTACTTGCTCGGCTGCACCGTTCTGGCCGTCCCCGAATGGAAGCAGTTGAGAGACGCTTGGCGTTCGCGGGGGAGACGGCGGTGAGGGACAAGCGGTTGCTGGAGTGTTTTCTGAACTATCTCCGAGTGGAGAGAGGGCTGTCGGTGAATACCCTCCGGGCGTACGGAAGGGATACGACGGATTTCCTGATGTTTCTCGAGCGGAGGAAGACGTCTCTACAAGAAGCCGGCAAAGAAGAGATCCTGGCTTACCTGCATGAACTCTACCAGCGCCTGGCGCCCCGTTCCGTGGCGAGGAAAATCGCCAGCCTCCGTGCTTTCTTCCGTTATCTCATGCTGGACGGATTCGTATCCGCGGATCCCTCCGAAGCTCTTGAGAGCCCAAAGATCTGGCGAACCCTTCCCGGGTACCTGACGCTCAAGGAAGTGGAGCGCTTGCTGGCGGCTCCCGAGCTCGACTCAGCGCAAGGGATTCGGAACCGGGCGATGTTGGAAGTTCTTTACGCTACCGGTCTGCGCGTCAGCGAACTGGTACGACTGCGCTGGCGGGAAATCAATCTCGACGTGGGGTTCGTGCAGGTGGTGGGGAAGGGAAACAAGGAAAGGATCGTTCCCCTGGGGGATCAGGCGGCGGACTGGCTGGTTCGCTATCGTCGGGAGGCCTATCCCGCCCTTAAGCGGGAGCAGGAAGCCGGCGATTACGTCTTTCTCACGCGTTTGGGTAGGCCCATGACGCGGCAATACTTCTGGATGATCGTAGAGGAAGCGGGACGGCGCGCCGGCATCTCAAAAAAGCTGAGTCCCCACACGCTGCGTCACAGCTTCGCCACGCACTTGCTGGAACATGGAGCCGATCTGCGGGCCGTTCAAATGATGCTGGGTCACGCCGATATCACCACGACCCAGATCTACACACATGTTACGCGGGAAAGGCTGCGGGAAGTCTATCGCAAGCTGCATCCGCGGGCCTAAATCCAGGCTTGCGGCGGCCTCTTCAGTCCCGCGAGCCGAAAGTTTCCACCATCTCACGGGCGGGAACGGTTCTCGCCGCCGGGTCGGGAGACTTGCGATAAAACTCCTTGACGATGTATGTGGGTTTTCCCTGGCTTTCGTGGTACACCCGTGAAAGCATCTCGCCGAGCAGCCCCATGGTTAGTAACTGAATGCCCACCAGGGTTGTGAAGACGGCCAAGAGCAGCAACGGGCGATTTGCCAGTTCGGCTCCAAAGAACACCTTCAGGACAACCAGGTAGGCGACGACGAGGACCCCGACGCTCATGGTCAGCAAGCCCAGTAGACCGAAAAGGTGCCCCGGGCGTGTGGAGTATTCGGAAAGAAACTTTACCGTGATCAGGTCCAAGATGACCCGGAAGGTACGACCGATTCCGTAGTTGGAGCGGCCGCTCAGCCGCGGCCGATGATGGACGGGGATCTCGGTTACCTTAGCCCCGAGTTGATGGGCGATGGCGGGAATGAAACGGTGCATGTCTCCGTACAGGCGCATTTCGCCGGCGATTTCGCGGCGGATCGCCTTCAGGGAGCACCCGGAGTCATGGACTCGTACCCCGGTGATCAAGCGAATCAACTGATTGGCCAGCCAGGACGGGAGTCTTCGATTCCAGAAGGGGTCACGACGATGCTTGCGCCACCCGTTGACGAGATCATAGCCTTCGTCAAGTTTCTCCAACAACCGCGGGATATCCGCAGGATCGTTTTGGCCGTCCCCGTCCAGGGTGATCACCACGTGCCCTCGAGCTTCTCGGAGACCCGCCGCAAGGGCTGCGGTCTGACCGAAATTTCGCCGAAAACGGATGAGGGCGACACGGGAATCTTCGTCGCACAACCGGCGGACTACCTCTGCACTTGCATCCTGTGATCCGTCATCGACGAAGAGGATTTCCCACTCTCTGTGCAAGCCGTCCAAAACGGATTTGAGTTCGTGGTACAGCTGCGCCACGTTCTCTTCTTCGTTATGAACCGGGATCACTACGGAGATCGAAGGTCTTTCGGACGTTCCCTCCTCGGAAGGGACCGTCCGTCGGTGCTCTGGGTTCCTTGCTCGCTGTGTCATGGTTCTTGCTTCACGCACTCCCGGCTCGCGAGTGAGCCATATGCCCGAACTTGTTTCAGATTCTTTCACAGACTCTGTTAAACCCTATTTTCTTCCATCTTTCCGTCTTCGGCAGGGATCAGGCCTGCCAGTCGACGGAGTTCTTCGTACCCCCGCGCATCGGTGACAGCTACCAGTTGATCCTCCGCCCTCAACCGCGTCGGTCCCCGCGGGACGATCAGTTCGGGCCCCCGCAGAACCGCCACTGCTGTCGTCCGTGGCACGTTTCCCAAGGCGTCGGCGATGGTTCGCCCGTCAAGAGTGGAGCCCTTCTTGACAACGACGCTGACGAGCATGGCCTCGCCTCGGGTCACCGGTACCGGTTCGCCGTAGCGAAGCAAGGTCACCAGTCGGGGTAGCGGTACTTCCTTGGGGTCCACCGCGCCATCCTCCAACAACCGGAGGGCTCGCCGAACCAGGACGCTACGATGAGCAGGCGAGTCCTCCCGGCTTGGTACCTGGGAAATGTACAAGGTAGGGTAGCGCGACCCCTCGGTCAAGGAGCGCTGAACCAAGAACGATAGGATGTTGGACAACATGGCCGGAACGATCAGTCCGTAGCCGCCGGTCATTTCCGCCACCATGATCAAGGTCGAGATCGGAGTTCTCGCAGCCCCGGCGAAAAGGGCCGCCATGCCCACCAGCACCAGAGACGCCGGTTCGATCTGGAGACCTGGCGCCAGGAGGTTCACAAAGTAGCCGATCACTCCGCCAAGCATAGCCCCAATCACCACGGTAGGACCGAAAACACCTCCCGAACCTCCGGAGCCGATGGTCAAGGACATGGCCGGACCCTTGAGCAAGAGCAATGCCGCCATGACACCGACGCTCAGCCGGCCCGCCAACGCAAGCTCCATCCATCCGTACCCGGTTCCCAAGATCGGAGGGAAGACCATTCCCAGCAGTCCGACGATCAACCCCCCCAAGGCGGGCTTCAGATGAGGTGGGCCGGGAAGACCCCGGAAGAAATCGCGGACACGGTAGAAGAAGTTGGGTAAAGCCGCCCCCATTAGTCCCGCCGCAATCCCGAGAACCGCGTACACCAACAAGCTCACCGGGTCTTTAAACATCAGACCTGCCGGTGTCGTGAAAACCGGCGACCAACCGACGAAAAGACCGTGTACGGCGTAGGCTGTAACGGCGGATATCACTGTGTAGATGAGGGCTTCCGATTCGAAGACCATTCCCGAATAGAGGATTTCCACGGCGAAGATCGCCATCCCCAAAGGAGCGCGGAAGATTGCCGCCAAACCCGCCGCCATGGACGCCAGCAGCAGGATTCTTCGCTCCTGGCCTCGGAAGTGCAGTCGCGACGCCAATACGGCGCCCAATCCCACCGCGATTTGAGCCGTAGGGCCCTCTTTGCCGGCGATCCCTCCCGATCCGATGGTCAGAGCCGACGCAACGGCCTTTACCGCCGGAACCCGCCGGCGAATAGTACCGGCCTGCTGGTGATAGGCGTTGATTGCCGCATCCGTGCCATGTCCTTCGGCTTCGGGTGCCAGCCAATATACCAAGACCCCTCCGAGCAGACCACCTAGAGTGGTTACCACGGGTATCCACCAGCGGGACTCCCAAGGAAGGGGTTCCGGTGGAGCGGCCGGAACCCCCGTCGGGGGCGGTTGGTAACCGGCAATGCCCGCCAGGAGAAGCTTCTGCGCCAGTCCTACCAGTTCGTCGAAAACCAGCGCGGCAAAGGCTCCACAGACTCCGACCAGAACGCACACGCCCAGCAAGCGATACGTGGGCGGAAACAGACTGGAAAGAACCCCTCTCTCTTCCATGAGTTCGGTGACGGGTACGTAGCCGACCCGCGCGTAATTGCGCACGACACGATTCGTGCTCGGCCGGTATTCTGCCGTTTCGAGCCGGTGCATGTCGAGTCGCAGAGGTGTCGGAATACCACCGGCGGTTTCTTTTGAAACCCCATGGAACGAGACCGTGGATTAAGGTGGGAAACGCATTCTGCGGATCTCTTGGATCAGAAAAACCTCGGGATTGGACTGCGAATTCTTCCTAGCCCGGGTTTTCATGGGATCCGCCAACGTTGCGATGGGGCAAACCAGGCACCTCGAACAATAATGCTTCCGCCGCCGGAGGGGTTCTGCCAACCAGAGAAACCGGCGGCGCCGTCGGCCGAATCGACTGCATCTACGGTAGGCCGCAGTCGCCGATCGAGCATGTCGGAGCTTTGTATTACACTGCTGTCACAGGTCCACCGGTGCGTGATAGTCGGGAAGGGGGAGCCCGCGACAGAAGGAGGGTGCGTCGATGAATGCTGAAGGCTCTTCCCGCACGGTTTACAAGATCGGGTGTGAGTCACCGGCATTGGGCGGGCGGGCATCCGCTCGGGTAAGCCCGCCGGGAGCCTTAGGGGAGAACCGCCACGTAGGCGGCTTACGCGGGTTGAGTCGATTTCTTGTAGCACTCGTAATGGGGTTTCTCGTCGTGCTCTCCGGCTCATGCACCGGAACGTCCGAGCGCTTCCGCTACGGAGCCGACCGCTTGTTCGAT
>Ga0208198_1002582_pt1 | contig 13315 bp, 16 predicted proteins | sample AD_JPNTR2_MetaG_FD_184446 | JGI IMG/M metagenome (GOLD analysis project Ga0208198, IMG submission 184446) | Active sludge microbial communities of municipal wastewater-treating anaerobic digesters from Japan - AD_JPNTR2_MetaG (SPAdes) (version 2) | ecosystem: Engineered > Bioreactor > Anaerobic... | reverse complement strand
TTCGTAGAAATAAATATGCTCAAGTCTAAAATAATTATCTTTTATGCTCCATTCTATATTAAATCTATCTTTAAGAAATTTAAGTATTTCGCCTAATGATATTATGTTTCTTGTCGCAAAAACACTATCTTTTACATGCATGTTACTAATTTGCGTCAAGCATGGGTATTTTCGAGCTAAACCGCTTATAGGGTTTGCTGCCAAATAGAAAAAATCTGATTTTACATTTAATTTTATATCGAAATAATTAAATATAGCTTTAATAGTTTCTATTAATGTAAAACTTTGAGCCTCGTGAGTTCCTTTATACGTGATTGATTCTGTTTCAACTGCATCATCAGCTTTAAACCATATAGAGAAATTATTCCATACGCGTTGACCAACAGGCTTATATTCGTAATCACTATCTGTTGCACTTATTTGCGAACTTGCTGTTTTGTATCCTACTACCGTATTTAAAGGTTTTACAAAATAACCTCCCGAACTTGATTTTTGATAATTAGTTTCTGTTGATTGTGTGTTTTTGGTTGCGTAAATAGTCATTTTTCTGAGTCTGTTTGGCGATATATTCTGCCTTACAGAAACGTAATCATACATAAAATTGTTAGTAAAAAAATTATCATTACGAGCAATTTCATCGTCAAAAGTAGTATATGATGTATTGTTTGTTAGTGTTCTTACAAATACTCTCTTCCAAGGCGAGAATTGAGTTGTATATCCATAAGTTACATTTGTAAATGTAAAATCTGATATTTCTGTATAATCTTCATTTATTTTTTTCTTATTTGAATACCAAACCATTACTCCATTTAAAAAAACTTGGAATTGCATTTTTTTATTACCATCTGTAGCAACTAATTTCAACTCATAAGCACCGTCAAAAGTTTTGCAACGAAAAGCTCCAAAATCTTGAACACCATCAGCATCGATTGGCATTATGAAAGGTTGAGAAAATCCATAATTTCCCAAAGGGCATGCAATTTGAAAAGCCTCTGAATTTTGCCAATATTTAAATTTTCCAATAGTTACACGTCCTAATCCACAATCGTGAGATAATGGTACTGAATTTTCAATAATCTCACACTCCTGTTTCCAACTTGTACCGCCACAATAACAAGTGCATTCACTGTCGCCAAGTACGTACACTTGATGTAAAATAGGACTGTAAAATGTTGTTGTTACTTTTTTGCAGTCAATATCTGAAAGGTTTATTTCTTTGTCTAATATTTGAGAAATTCTTTCATAGTAGTCGTCGGTTTTTAATGTAGTTTTTATTATTTTCGCATCGTAATTTACTTCCATCATTTCATAAGTGAAATACCCCGTATAAATAGTAACAGGACCATCTTTTATTATCACATAAAATTTAGTTGTTAAAGGTGCTGCAATTATATTATCAAAATCAACTCCGCAAAACTCTAAATCGCCCTCAAATGATACTCTTTTGCTTATTCCATCTGCTACTATTTGAGCATTTGAATATCGTGGAAAACATGTAACTATTGAAGTTAGCCATTTTAATTGAAAATTATACATAATAAGTTGTATTTATTCCGCGTTTTTCTACTGTTTTACCGTTAATTGTGTAAATCTTATGTTCTGTATTTTTTACTATTTTGCCTACTCCTTTTTCTAAATTGTGAGTATTCATATAGTAATGCACAGATAGATTTCCACCTTGTTGAAATTCTCTATTATTAATCTGTTTTATCCAATTTTTTAAATTATCGCCATACAGTGCAGTTGCTTTGTCATTAAATATCGCCCATCGCTCGCCTTTTTGAGCAAACATTTTTTTACCGTTGCGTTTTCCAAAGTACGTATCGTTACCGCTTGCATGAGTTCCTCCTCCTATTACGTCAGTACCTCCTTCTGAAAATTCTTGTCTTGTTTCGCGTGAAGCTCTTACCTTTGTAGCAATAAAAGCCGTCCACATAGCCCCAATTAAAGGCAAATACACATATGGTTTGTCTGCACCTACCTTTTTAATTACTGCTGCCGAAGCACTAACTAAATTAACACTTTGCTCTATGCCTTGCATTATTTGTTGTTGTCTTAATGCTTTTCTTTCTTCCTCTAATGCTCTTTTTTGTATTCTTTTTGCATCGTTAAATTCCTTTTCTGCTAACATTATATTCGCAGCATACCCTTGCTCTTTTAGCATATATTGTTTTTCGAGGTTTGTTTTGGCGTTTTCAAGTTCCCTGTCGGCATTATCTACACGTTTTTTAGCTATTTTTACTTCGTTATCAAAATGTTCTGACAAAATACCCTCTAATTGTTGCGTAGCTGTTTTTACCGCATCGAGTGATTCTTTGTCAAGTGCCAACCTTTCTAATAGCGTTTCTTTATTCATGTGGTCGCCCAAATAAGGAGTATATGGCGTAGCTTTTGTATTTATCGTTGATGTAGGTTTTAATCCACTTTGCGGTTTAGACGATTGAAGTGCATAATTATACATCGTTTTCTGCTCGAATTCGTATCTTTGTTTATGTAACCTCGCTAATTCAGTTTGATATTCCCTTTCTGTTATTTGTGCCAATTTTATTTTATAATCTAAAATAGCAAATTCAGCTTTTTCCAATGCATCATATTGCTCAATCAAATATTCATTTTCTAAATAATGAGCGTCTTTTACCCTTTGAGTTTCTCTTATATCTAAAATAGCAGCTTGATAATCTCTTTCGATTTCAAGCATTTTTAAGTATGCTTCTTCTTTTGTTTTTTTCTCTTTCTTTTGTTTTTCTGTTTCTAATTCTTGTAATTTTTCATTGTGTTCAAAAGTCAATTTACGCATCTCTAAATACGCTTGAAATTGGTCATTTGTCAATCCTTGATAAGCTAAAACGCCATTAGCACGTGCCTTTTGTACTTCTTTTTCCCAAAAAATTACTTGTTCTTGTGTTTGTATTATATTATCTAAAAATTTCTGTGATGAAACAGGTATATTTACATTTTGTACTGCAATATCAACTACTTTTTTTATTTCATTTACTTGTTTTTCTAATTCTTCAACGCTTTTATTATCAACAGAGAATATGTCTGATAAACTAACTTTACCCTTTTGAGCAGCCATTTTTATTATTTCAGCAGTTATTTTGCTGGATGCAGTTTCTAAAACTTTCACAAACTCCTCTGTTTCTTTTTTAGAGCTTGTGAAAAATTCTACTATTTTAGCCCCGTATATTGTTAATGCTGTTACACCTAAACTAATCAACGATTGAAATGAGAATATACTTTTTGCAAGAACGCTTAACATACTTGGTGCTTTCTGACCCTCTGCCGTCATTTCCTGTATTCCACGTTTAGCTGCTTGGACTTGGTCGATGAACATCGGTATATTGTTCGATATTGCCATAAATCCCGTTTGTATGCTATTTGCAAATGCAGGCATCTCACGTGTTAATTGCGCGAAACTCATATTTAAAGCGTTCTGATTGTAAGCATAGTTACCTACATTCATCGCTTGTTTTTGAATTATAGATCCGGTTGATAGTAACTTGTTTCTCTGTATATCAATCGCTCTATTATACGCATCTAATCGTTTACGTCCGTTTTCGGTTTCGAGGTTTAATTTAGCCTTTTCAATCGTAAGTAATTTTATTATTGCCTGTGCCCTTTGTTCTGAGTTGCTCGCACTCGTTTGCACAGATGCTTGTGCTTTGAGTAACTCTATTTGTTTGCGTTGTTCTAATGCTTGTTTTTGATATTCAATAGTGAGCTTATTGGTTTCTTGTGCTTTTTTTTGCTCAATACTTATAAGTTTCTGCTTTAATTTTTCATTTTCCTTTTCTATTCGTAACAAGTTTGATTGAGCAGCAGCTAATTCCTTACTACTATTAGCTGAATCTTTTGTAACTATTTTTAATTCATTTTGCAATAATAGAGTTTTCTTAAACGATTCGTATAATGTATCGCTTTCTTTTTGCAATCTCTTTATGCCTGCCTCAAGCGAAGCATCGTATAAGTCCTCATATCTAATCGTTTCGTTTGCCATGCTCCATTAAGCTAAAAAATTGTGATACACTCATTTCATGCGGATTGTAACCAATTCCGTATATTTTATGCAAGTAACTCATAGCGTCAAATATACTAATATTTTCGCCTTTTACCTCTATTTCTTTCGATAATTCTTGTATTTTACTTTCTAAATTATGCAACTCGCCTTTGAGTTTCATAAGGTCTTGTTCTGCCGTTTCTTTTGAGTACCTATACCCGTATGATTTAACTATATTCGCTATGTCATCATCATGCTTTACAGCTAACAGGATTAAACAATTCTTTAGTATCTGTCTTTGTTCCTCTATTCTTAAGCATCTATGAATTATGTCTTTCTTCTTTGTTCCGTCTTGTTTCAATATTTTCTCTACCTGTTCATTTATTCGCTCACATGCCTCAATCATTTTATATGTAGGCTCAAAGTCGTAATTAGTCGTATTTACTATATACTGAAATTCCCCCTCTATTATCTTAAAATAATTATAAACGGGCAAAAAGTCTATATGTCTATAAATATTCTTTTGTAAGACGTACAATTTCGGGTTTAATCCTCGCAATAGTTTCTTTATTATATTTGAAAATACCTTCATATTTTTGTGTTAACAATTTAGTTTTTTCGTCCGAACTTGTTAGTCTTATTTCCATTTCCGTTGCTGTTTCAAGTCTTACGCCCGAATAGAATTGTCCTGTTAGGTATAAATCTACTTTTCCGTTTGCACCAGGATTCATTCTTCTTTTTTGTTTTTCATAACTCAATGAACGATATACAAAAGATTTTAAACCATGTCTACCTGTATACATCTGCTCTTTAATTGCATCAATAAAAAACGTAGGGTTATCGTTTACGAGTCTTGCGAATGCTTTTCTTGGGTTCAACGCTTGTATTCGTTCGTTTTGTTGCCTCAAATTCATCGTACAATCTATTTAAATATTGCTCTCCGTTTACCATATCCTTGATAGGTTTTAAACGTAAGTGCGAAGCAATGAAATTTTTACGCCCCATTGCTAACGCACCTCTCACATTTATATCCATTATACTATTCCTTTAAATGTTATAGTATTAGTACCCTCGATTTTAATCGAAGTCAACGAAATTGAAGAACAAGCAACAAGCTCTAACGTGTAATCATTTGCTAATGTTGCAGCAATGTCATACTCCCCAATCTTGCCAGAAGCCAATAATGTTGTTATTTCTTGCGTTGCTCCGCTTGCATCTTTCAACACAAAATCGGCGTTTACTAAACCATCAACCCCTGCCGTAGTCATTGCACTGTCTACCGATTTTTTCAATACTTTAACTTTGCAACCAGTCTTAGAAACTTCCGTTACCTCTAATTCAACATCATATACTCCATCAAAATCTGTTTTAGGATTCCAATATTCTGTCTGATTCAAAGGTTCTAATACTGCTCTGTTGTTTACGAAGTCCTCTGTTGATTTAATTGTAAATGTAACGGGAGTAAGCATTTTCTCTCCTTGTCCTGCAAGTTTCGGTTTTCCCACGTGCAATCTGCATGAGATACCTGTAAATTTAGTTCCATCAGGTGTAATTCCGATTAATGAACCACTTGTATCTATTAATACACAATCCAAGTCTTTGCCGTTTAATCCGTTAAGATTTAAAGCTAAATAGGTATTAACGTCCAACATTGCCTCGAATTGTATTTTACCCCATTCTGCGAACTTTTCGCCCTGTAATGACGTTGTAAATACATCGTCGGTTGATTTGTCCGTAAAAGACTCAAACATAGGGAGCATATATACCCTTTGATTTTTAGGTAATTTCATTTTTGCTTCCCAATCCGCTTTAGTAAGTGCAGATGTTGCTGTTGTAAACTCTAATCCGCCATCGAGCGAAACTAAAGCACCAACCAACACCCCTAATTTATTGCCAACTAACTGCTTGAAACCTGTGTTTCCGAGTTCTTTGGTCTTTTCTGAAAAGTAGTTTATTTTTGCCATTATTTTTTTAGTGTTAAGTTAATTTTTAAACAATCTATAATATCATTCAATTCGTTTGGTGGTAAAAAAAGATATTCACGAGTATGGTCTATTCTTACCTCGTTATTTTGAACGGGGTTCTTGTCGAATGTGAATTTCCCCTCTCGAAACATAGTATAAAGAAATTCAGCAAATAAAGGCTCTAAAATTTCATCGAATACTGATTCGAGCCTTTGTTTTGTTGTATAATTCTTATTAGTTGCTGTAATAAAATAGAAACTTGTTGTAAATTCCGAGTAAGTGCCTCCGCGAGTTTCCGTGAAAATCGGACTCATAACAATTAAAGGATATTTAGTTCCGTCTTGTGATTTGTCATACATTAATGTAGATAGTTCAGAAGCCACTTCGTTCCAATCTGCTGCAATAAATCGCGGCTTGCTATCCATTTGCTTGACGCATTCTTCGACTAACAATATCGGATTCATATTCCTAAAAATGTTACATATTTTAATTCACTATCAGTTAATTCGTTGTAAATATCTACAGCATTATTATAAGCTCTAATAAGTTTCGTTTCGTCAAATGTACGTTCATTTGGTATTTGTTGCTGAACATTACCAACGGGGGTATTTTGATTATATGTATCACGCACATATTCAAAATATGTAAACCCAACGTACATTTCCTTAACTTTCGATTCATTTTCATCGGTAACATCAATAGGATACTTCGCCTCGATGTAGTCGATATACTTTTGTAACATGACTTGAACACCTGCATTATTAGTATCTATAAAATAAATACCGTCAAAATCATCTTTACTTATTAGACTTGCCATTTTTTCGTTCTTTTACATTTGTTTCGACTTTTTTCGCCAAACCTTTTTTAATTAAGAGGTTACCGAGTTTAACGGTAACCTCTATATTTTTCCCTTTGAATGATATTTTCATGACTATTTTCTGTTAATTGCATAAACTTTATAATATGCCTTTTGTTCTATCGCACCGGACACTCCGTGTATTCGTAAGTAAGGATAATTAAAATCAGATAACGATTTTTCATACATTCCTGTTGACGCATTTGATAGTTTTATTGTGTCAATATTTGTGAAATTAGTACCGTCCATCGAACCCTGAAGATAAAAATTATTAGTTACCGTACCGCTGACCCTTGTAACATACAATCCAATGCGTAACTGAGGAACGTCTGAACCTGTTACTCGAAGTAAAAGGTCTAATACATCATTCTTCACCAATGTATCGGTAGTTTTCCCTAAATAGTATACGTAAGTATCCTGTGCTAATGGTTTAGAACCACTTACTACTCCTACATTTGTCTGTGCATAGCTCACACTTGCTACAAGTAAAGCTATTGAAAATAATATCTTTCTCATTTTATTTAAGTTTTAATAATTAAAGTTTTAATAATTAAGCACCGGCAGTAATTGCAGTTAAAGCTGTGGTAACATCAGATACTTTCACAATAGCATCAGCATACACAGATTTAACAACTAAATTCTCGCGAATATAAGCGTTAACTGTTACGAGTCCTTTTAATGCATCATCGTCAACTTGAACGAACTCAACTACTAATTCATCGAATATGTAAAGAGTTGCTTTACTCATATCGCCAACGATTAATTTATTAGCAGTCATAAGTGCATTTTCTGCTAATGTCATTCCTCCGAATGATACTGCTCCACCTAATTGCCATTGCGGATAAATAGGCATATCAAATTCGTTTTTCAAGTAACGAACTACATCAACATCGGTAGGGTTTGCAATAAAGTTTGTCGGCATTGCACCTCCTTTAGTGTTAACCGCAATTTGAGTTTTACATTTACCAACTAAATCGACAAAGTTTGCAGCTTTGATTGATATTCCGGTAGTGCTAAATTCTTTTGCATAAGCTAATAAACCTTTAATATCGTTATTATTTCCCGTACCGTTTATCAAAGCGTTGTCTTCAGCTAAACGCATATTGTTGTTTACAAGTTGAGAAATTTCGCCAACCATGAAAGCCTCATCTTTAATTTGGTCGATTGAAACTTTGATATGGTCTTTGATTCGTTTACCTGCTAATGATTTTTCTTCCCAAGTTGCAACTGATTCATTAGATTTTGAACCCTCAGCAACCGCCCCTGCATTGTTAGTAATTGCAGATTGCTCAATCCAACGAACTGTACCGCCTGTGTTTGAGCCTAAAACTACGCGAGGTAATAAGTCTGCAACAAAAGGAATACCTCGTTGCAATTGACCTACTCCTTCAATACGGTATGCATTCGTATTGTTTGTGATACTTGCATCTGTTACAGCTTTGCGAGTAGTTCCAAAATTATACGATTTACCTGCTTGTATTGATTCTGATAATTTAGCTACATTTTCTTTGTACTGCTCTGCGAATGTTTTTTCGGTATTTTGCCCTTTGCGTTGCATTTCAGCTAAAATTTCGCCTTGTTTTTCAGCTGCGTTTTTCAATTCCGCAAATTGCTCGTTAGTTACTACACCGTCAAATTTTTTACTAATTTCATCTTGAAAATCTTTTAATGCAGTCTGTACACTTTGTATATCTTGCATCGAGGGTAAAGTTTTCTTGAACCCTTCCAATTCACTGCCTAATGCAGCTTTTAGTTCTTCTTGTGTCATTTTTTTTATCCGTTTAAAGTTTTGTTTATAAATTGTTTTATTTCTTCGAGTTTTATCGGCTCATCGTGAGTGATAGTCTCGCGTGTTTTTACTGAAAATGTAGGAGTTATCGGATTACTTCCAAATACAACTGCTGACCCCTCGATTATCTTTGCCTCTGTTACCGCGTAGAAATAATCATATGCTATGTCTTTAGGGTTAGCAACTTCTCCTATGTATTTATCCCAATTCTTTTTTTCTTCGGCTGCCCATGATTCTTTAGAGTTCACGCATAAGAAAACATTAATATATTGCATACCTACCGAATGATTATCTACATAACCATTTTTATATTGATTGAACATATATTCATGTTCCTTTGCGTAAATATCGCCCTCAAACATTAATGCTTGTGTATTTCCTTGTAAATTAGCACCTAATTGTTGCCAAGTAAATGTCTTTACACTTGCATTCATTTCTCTGCTTATAACATCCTCGAATGCTTGCGAATGTTGTTTAAGTAGTTTGAATGTCTTTTTTTGCTTCAATGATTGATTCCAAATGCTCGGAATATGAACGTCTTGATGACTATCGTATAAGTTAGTAGTATTAATGATTAACTTCACATGTATTTTGTCGATTGATTCAGCTTCGTAACTTAACGATTTCATGCAAACATCGTTCACTTCATCGTAAAACGAAATAGCTATACCGTCCGCATGTTTTATAGTCGACCGCTTATGGCTTATTAATTGCTTACTATTTTGACAAAGGTACTTGTGCAACTGTGTCAAGTTATCAAACTCTTTCATTTTTTTACGACTTTAGATTGTTTTTTAATCTTTCTAATCTTTTCAAATTCTTCTTTATTCATAGCCTTTTAGTATTTCTTTTGCTTCTTCAATAGTTAATATTCCAGCTTCTACATTTGCTCTAATTGAATTACTCATACTTGCGTAGGTATCAGCTTTGAGTTTTTTATCCTCTTGCATGAAACTCAAATGTGAAAAATCGAACATAAACGAATATCCTTTTTCTTTTGTGTTAAATATTTTATCGAACCCCTCGGCAATACTTTGTGATTCGGGAATTATACAATCATCATAGAACTCTTTTTTAGCCTCTAAATATGTATTATACTTCGAGGTATCGGGCAATGCCATTAATGGGGCAGGTATTCCCATCGCCAACACAACTGCTCTATAATCAGCATTTTCACTATCGAACAATCCTAATTCAGTAGGTGTCCTTGTCAATTTAGTTGCTCGCATAGGTATCTTTGTAATCATTGTATGCCACTGATTCGACAAACTGCCATATTTGCGATATTCTTTTTGTATTTCCTCAATTTCCTTTGGGTGCAATGCTGTTAATATCCCAGCAGCATCGCCACGTTCAGGACTCAACAATACTTCTGCACCTCTGTTTTTTATCGTTGTTTGTCTACTTTCAATTGAGAATGCTATATTTTCTATGTTTTTGTAAACTAAATCTAATCGGCTTTTTGGCTTTATAACCTCCTTAAGTTCAATAGAGGCATCGTAAATAGGTATCATATTATTCAAGTCATCGCCTGTTATATTATAACTCATTCCAAATAAGTTGATTTGATAACTTAACACGATTGATTCTTGATTGATGTATGAAGCTATTTTATAATTAACAGTAATTGCATTGTTCGGAATAACAACCATGCTTTTAACATCTTTGAAGCCAATCGGAACAATTCTATAAACATAAGCAACCCCATAAATATTCATGAACGTCTCAATAGTCTTAATAAACTGTGAGCGGTTTTGATATGCGTTCGGATTATCGATTACCTTTAAATCCTTTAAAAAAGCAGCGTTTGTAATTTTTTCTTCTTTGTCGTTTATAGCAACTATTTTGCCCGTACTTATCGCTTGCGATTTCTTCAATACTCCTATTCCAACCGCAGGACATTCTTCGTACATCGAATAATAGTTGTTCTTGTAAGAAACACTCTTAAATGATGATGGTAGGTAATTTATTGCTGAAATATTGGATTTCAACACATTAGCTCCGATTTGGTATGCTTTTACTATTCGCGAAAATATATTCATTGCAAAAATTTGCTACAAATATAAATGTTTTTATGATGTAATGCAAATAATTTTATGATTTATATCATGTTTTAATATGTGCTTTCAATATTGATTATATTAAATAGATAATTTATATTTGTAAAAAACTAAAAACATGGAAAAAGAAGTATTAATGTTTGGCTCTGTTACGGAAAAAGAATTATTGGACTTTGGATTTGTTCCTGATTTGGATTCAAAACAGAATAAAATATCTTATCCTGATGAAGGATTTCATTACGTATTAAAAAAAGAAGGACTTGAATTTTCTACATCACAATACTATCCATATTTAATTGTTGGCGTAGTCGGAAGTATTTATTATAGAGAAATAGTTACGCGGAAAATAACAAAAGAAAAAATACTAAAAGCTCTTGAATTTAAAACTAAAGATGATTTTATGTGGTTAGGTGATGATTAATATACCATATATTGCGTAGCGTACCCTGCTGCGTCCCAAAAGTGATTGAAGTCGTCAATAGGTTCATCGAGCTTTATCCCTCTTATTTCAGCATAACAGTAATTTTCTTGTTCTTCCTGTATGTACTGTCTTTTTACTAAATTAATTTGCTCGCGGTTTATTAAATCAATTCTATGTTTTACGCATCCTGGAAATTTCTTTACAGGAACAAACTTAAAATTTAACCCATCATTCATCGCGAATGTGTTGAGGTCTGATATTTTTTGGGGTTGAGCTGAATCGCTTATACATACTATCTCTGTTATATTGTTTTGATTCGCCCATGATTTTAAAGCCTTGTAAAAATTAATCAATCCGCTATTACTATCGTTTTGAATATCTGAACCTGTTGCCATGCTTCCGTAAATAGGACAATCATACCAACGACCTTGCTCATTCTTGCATGCCTGAACAAAAGCATATACTCCCGTTGTATTACCAAAGTCAAGCCCGTATAAGTACCTTTCAGTATTATCGGTCATTTTATCTACCCAATTAACACGTGGAAATACCAAGCCTTCCATACTTCCACGTTCTCCACACGTATATACTTTATATCTATAAGCATTTGCCGTACCTTTTTGAATATTCTCAACTGTCGGTTCATATCCTTGCAGTTCTTTTTTAACAGCTTCGGGGCAATGCTTGTTATTTTTATATGTCGTTTTTGTGAATATTGTATTTTCGCGTCCTTCCCATTTGAAAATCCAATGTTGAGTAAATTTTGGATTCCAATCTGCTATAAATAGCATAGTACACCTCATGTATATTCCTCTTATTAAACTTTCACTTTGAATTTCTAAAGCCTCATTTAAGAAACAAATATCACTCGGATACCCCTCTGTATCTTTTTCATCGTCTAACCCTCTGAACTTAATTATGTGCTGACCTATTTTGTAATTAGGTTTCGGGCTTGTAACGTATGCGTTTTGGTCGTATATTCCTATTTCTTTCGTGAATCGTATAAATTCATCGAATGTTTTATCCCGACATTCCGTCAAAGTCTTGCGAAGTATATAAATTGAAAGGGGCTTTTTAATGTGCCAACAAAGATAAACTATTAAATGAAATGTATCCCAAGTTTTCGAGCTGCGACTACCACCCTCATTGCATATTGTTAATTTATCTGACCTATCACGATTTGCAAATTTTTCGAGCATGTAATAAAATAAATTATTAGGCTCAAATTTCAAATTGTTACTTTTTTCGGTCATTTAGTTATAGATTGTAAGTACGTATATCGACAAAATAAAACAGATTGTAATTAAAATGTATTATTCTAATTCTAAATTATTACCGTTTATCTGAATTGTTATAGGTGCGTTTTGTTTTAACTCCTTGCCATCGCTTGTTAAGTCTACTTTATCTCCAAACATTTTAGGGTAGTATTTTGCAGCCTTCCATTTTAGAGTATCTATAATTAGCCTCGCTTGTGGAACTTCTAATTTTTTTGTTCTAACCTCATCTAAAACATCGTCAATTTTAGCATCTATCATTTCAGCTTTATTTTGTATGCTACTCACGTACAAGTTGCGTAATTCGTCATTCTCATTCTTCCATCTGCACCAAGTTGTAAAATCAGGATATGCTTCTTTATTTGAAGAAAGAATTTGTTTTATATTTTCACCTTCTTCAATTCTTTTGCATATATCTTTACAAAGCTCAAAATCGTATTCGCTTAACCGTGCCATTATTTCTTTTGTTACATTTACCAAAACAATCAATTACAGTTTCCGTATATCCTGCTGCTTGTCCGTTTTCATCATATACCGGATATATACATTCCTTGCAGTTTTCTTTCTCACAACTGAACATTACAGCTAATAAGATTATGAATAATAGTTTTTTCATCAGTTCAAATTTATATTACAAATTAATATCAAGTTTACGGTCTTGAAATAAACCCGTTCTTTGAATACCGCTTTGCTTCTTTGTAAATTTCGTAAGCGTTCGACAAATGCAGTACTATCGCTGTTATAATTAGTCCGAGTATGTAAGCCCATAAAGGTAGAATAAATAATAATTCTGTTAATTTAATAATTACTCCAAATAGGAATAATTCAAGCAAATATAATATAATTTTTTTCATTGTGCAATTATTTTAGTTTATTTTCATTTTCAACTGTTTCAATTTATAAATTATTCCTTTTTCTTTACAGTCATTTGCGAACCACATGCCAGCAGAACAA
>Ga0208198_1002571_pt1 | contig 13340 bp, 18 predicted proteins | sample AD_JPNTR2_MetaG_FD_184446 | JGI IMG/M metagenome (GOLD analysis project Ga0208198, IMG submission 184446) | Active sludge microbial communities of municipal wastewater-treating anaerobic digesters from Japan - AD_JPNTR2_MetaG (SPAdes) (version 2) | ecosystem: Engineered > Bioreactor > Anaerobic... | reverse complement strand
TTCTTGTGCTATACTATTCATGGAACAACTCTCTTTTCTTGATATTTGTTTTGGTGGTACTTAACATTATATCATATTGAGAGTTGTTTTTCTATTTTGACTGTCTATGATCTATTGTAACATAACATTTTTTACGCACCCGAGAAAGCCCGATGTTTTGCAAAAAAAGCAGGGACTGATGCACACATCGGCCCTCGTCCTGCCCAAAATCCTGCTTTCAGGCAAAAAAACGCAGCCCGAAGGCTGCGCTTTACTATTTGACTTATTCGATCTTCTGACCGCACTTCTCGCAGAAATTCTGGTCTGCTGCAACAGCTGCGCCGCAGTTAGGACAAGTCTTGCCTGCCTCAGCAGCAGGAGCCTCCTCAGAAGCAGCGGGAGCCTCAACAACGGCCTCCTCTACCTTAGCGCCGCACTTATCGCAGAACTTAGCGTCCTTAGCAAGGGGAGCTCCGCAGGTCTTGCAGTTGATCTTGTCCTCAAGAGAAGCAAGCTGGAGCTGAGTGGACTCGATGAGAGCCTTCTTCTCCTTGATCTCGGTGAAGAACTGAGCGTAATCAGCGTTGTCAGGATTTTCCTCCATGAACTTTCTGCCGATGTTGGCGAAGAGGTTGTTTACCTCTGTGTCCAGCTGAGCGATGTCCTTCTTGAGCTTGGACTTCTCGTTCATCTTCTGAACGCTGTCGCTTGCGCTCTTAGTAGTCTGCTCGACCTTATCGCCGACCTTGCCGGCAAGGTCCTTTACTTTATCCATGAATCCCATATCGGTGACCTCCTAAAAAAGATATTAAATATATTTTAGCACATTGTGCCGGATAAGTCAACATTTTTCTTGGAATTTTCTGTTAGTAATTATTTACCTTGCCCAGATCCTTATAGCCAACAGCATTGAGAGCCCGGACAGCTGCCTCGGAGAAATCGCTGCAAAACGAGGAATACAGCGTCATCAGCGGAGCATCGACCGAGATCTTGTCCCCAACAGAGCACTCCATGACGATACCGGCAGTCGGGTCGATGCGGTCCTCCTTCGCCAGGCGTCCGGCGCCCAAAAGCAGGGACACCATGCCGATCTCCTGAGCATTTATGGCAGTTATCTCGATGTCGTGAGCAGCCTTCACTGTGTAGGAAAATCTGGGTGCAGGGAGAAGTGACGTATCGTCGCAGACGTTGGGGTCGCCGCCCTGAAGAGCGATAGTTGCCCTAAGAACAGACAGCGCCTTTCCGGAAGCGATAGCCTCCTTCGCCATAGCCGAGCACTGCTCCAAGCTGCCCTTTCCGGCCAGCTCAAGCATATTTGCGGTGAGCTCGATGCAGGTATCATAGAGAGCGCCGCCGGTGATCTTGCCTTGCAGCAGCTCGATAGCCTCCTTCACCTCAAGGGCATTTCCCACGGCGTTTCCCAGGGGAGCGCTCATATCGGTGACGATGGCACGGGTCTTCTTTCCGGCAGCATTGCCCACACGCTCCATAAGGCCGGCCAGCTTGTCGGCGTCCTCACGGGTCTTCATGAAAGCGCCCGAGCCGCACTTCACGTCCAGCAGCAGGCAGTCCGCCCCCAGAGCCAGTTTCTTGCTCATAACGCTTGCGCAAATGAGGGGAATACTGTCAACTGCGGCAGTTGCGCTGCGCAGTGCGTACATCTTCTTGTCCGCCGGGCAAAGATCTCCGCTCTGAGAGATCACTGAAAAGCCGGTCTTGTTGACGATCGTGGAAAATCTCTCGAAGGGCAGCTCCGTGCGGAAGCCCTCGATGCTCTCCAGCTTGTCGATAGTTCCTCCTGTATGGCCAAGTCCCCTGCCGGACATTTTCGGCACAGCTATACCGCAGGCCGCAGCCGCCGGACCGATGATCAGGGTAGTCTTGTCGCCAACGCCGCCTGTGCTGTGCTTATCGGCTGTAACTCGCTCGATGCAGCTCAGATCCAGCTGGTCGCCGCTGTCACGCATAGCCAGCGTCAGGGCAACAGTCTCCTCCTCGGTGAGGCCGTTGAGGCACACCGCCATGAGCCAGGCAGACATCTGATAATCGGGTATATCCCCGGCCGTGTAGCTTTTCACCAGCCATGAGATCTCGTCCGATGACAGAGGCTGAGAGTTCTTAGTACGTTCAATAATATCGATGATGTTCATATTCCACCTCCTATAAGAGTATTTTACCACAGTCTGCACAAAAATTCAAGTGTTTTGTGAAAATATTTTCCTCTGTAGGGAAATTTTTTCATAGCACCTTCAAAAGTGCCAGTCCGGCCACAAAAGGCACTCCCAGCAGAGCGCTTCCGGCCAGCGAAAAGGCGTTTAGGGGGAAGTCCTCTCCCAGCGCCGGCCCGAAACGGCTGAGCAGGAAGAGGGCAGCAAGGCCTGTTCCTCCGCCAAATATAGCCGAAAGCAGCTTCCGCCGCCGCCTTGCTGCGGACATGATCATGATCAGTGCCGCTGCGCAAAAGGCCAGCAGAAGTATCCCGTCAGTTTTCATATCATCGCTCCTTCAAAGCATTATGTAGCCCAGCGCCAGCACCAGGCTCTTGTCGGCGCCCTCCCTGAGCATCAGCAGCAATATTGCTGCGATCAGCAGCCGCTCGCCGGAAAGCCCCTCACGGAGAAGCTCCCTCAGCACCGGCGGAAGAGGGCTCTCCGGAGGGGGCGCCGGAGACAGCTCAAGCCCTTCGTGAGGCAGGCTCAGCTCCCTTGGCTGTCTCATCTCACGGCTTCGCCGCAGAGCCTCCTGCCGCATTGAGCCCCTGTAGGCCATAGCTCTCACCTCTCAAAGAATATCGCTGAGCAGGCCGTTTTCCTTGGCCAGCTTCCACAGGGCGATCAGCCTTAGCAGCTTCACCGCCTTATCCACCTTCCGCCGGCGCTCCTCCCCAAGATGCGGCTTCAGCGCCAGGAGCAGCTCCGCCTTTGGGTCGTTTGCGGAGAGGGCTCCTGCCAGGCTCCCCAGCTTCATCACAGCCGAAAGATCCGGCATCCCGGAGCTCTCCTCGCCGCCGCCCTCAGAGGGCTCATCCTGGCCGCTCATGAACATCTGGGCAAGCTCGCTGAGCTGCTGCACGCTCTCCTTGTCGGAAAGTATGCCGCTCAGCTTCTCCATAAGGTCGTCCATTTCGGCTTACTTTCCGCCGGTGAGCTTCTGGTAGAGCGCCTTCGCTTGAGGCGTGCTCATGAGCTTCTCCACCAGCGCAGGATTTTTCACCGCCTGGCGGAATTTGGCTGCGTCAGCGCTGTTCATGGAGGAAAGTGCGCTGTCGAATTTGCCCTCCTCCAGCTCCTTTTTCAGCTGCTCCGGCGGGATACCGATCTTCTTGCTGACTACTCCCAGGAGCCCTGAGAGCTGCTTTGGGTCAGGTCTGTTGTTCATTTTGGTTCCTCCTCTTGATTTTTCTGATCAGTCAGTGTATAATAGTAGTAATACGGCGGCAGAGTCCTCTGCCATAAACCTTTCCATGGAGGGCCTAATATGCGTATCATTGCTGTTTCAGACACTCATGGCAACTTCCGGGCGCTGGAGTCTGTGGTCATGCGCAACACCGACGCCGACTGGATCATCCACCTGGGGGACGGCGAGCGTGACATCGACCAGCTCTTCCTTGCACACCCCGAGATCCAGCAGAAGTTACTAAGGATCTCCGGCAACTGCGACTCCGGGATCTCCAGCTTTCCCTTTTTTGTGCTGGACGTGCCGGGACACCGGATCTTCGCTACCCATGGACATCTGTACGCTGTGAAGAACTCCCTTGAGATCATCAAGCGTCAGGCTAAGGCAAACGATTGTGACATAATACTGTTCGGACACACCCATGTAAGGTACAACAAATTCGAGGACGGCTTCTATATCCTCAATCCGGGAAGCGCCTCCTGCCCTCACGACGGCACAAAGCCCTCCTTCGGCCATATCGACATCTCTCCTGCCGGAGTGGTGATGAATATCGCCGAGGTCTGAGCTGTCCGGCTGCCCGCATTACATTATATGCTCGAACTTTGAAAAAGTGAACGGAGAACTGAAATGAACGACGAAATGCTGCAAGACCTGAAGAGAATGAGGAGATTTGAGAAGCTGACCAACGCCGCTTTCGGACTGTATGTGCTCACATTCGGGCTTGTAGTTGTGGGAGCTGTCATCATCGAGCTGATCTCATTCGCCTATCCGCTGCTGGATCTGATCTGCGAAAAGATCATACTCCGGGGAGCTGCCGGAGCTCTCGGCATACTGGGAGTTTACAAGGAGCGCAGCACCGACCTGTACATCTTCGCTCCCCCTCTGATCATGGGAGTTACCCTGTTCAGCTACGGCGGGGTCCTGAATATGGGACTGATGATCACAGCGATCATCCTGTTCTTCGTCAGCCTCTGGCTCAGCGGAGAGCTGAAATACCTGAAGGACCGCCCCGGCTACCCCTATTTCAGCCAGCTTGCTACTGAGCAGGAAATGGATCGTATACAGCGGAACATCAAGGACGAATACCAGCAGTTCTACGAGAAGACCGTGAAGAACAGCTCCGAGGACATGGACGTTGTGGAGCGGGCTCAGGGGCTTCTTGAGGCCGCCCGTCAGCGCGACGACGGCGCTATGGACGAGATCGGCTCCGGAAGCGATGACCTTACCGGAATGAAAAAAGACGACCAATGAGAAAGAGCACCCGGCTGGGTGCTCTTTTTTCGGCTCACAGGATAGCTCTGCTGCCGTACATTTTCTCATAGTAATCCTGATATTCGCCGGAAATGATGCTCTCCCACCAGCTACGGTTGTCCAGATACCAGCGGATAGTCTTTTTCAGGCCGTCCTCGAACTTTGTCTCCGGCAGCCAGCCCAGCTCCCGGCTGATCTTGGTGGGGTCGATAGCATAGCGCGGGTCGTGGCCCTTTCTGTCCTCAACGTGAACGATGAGGCTCTCCGGCTTGCCAAGCTCCCGGCAGATCAGTCGCACGATGTCGATGTTGCGCATCTCGTTGTGGCCGCCCACGTTGTAGACCTGCCCCACGCTGCCTTTATAAAGGATAAGGTCGATCGCACGGCAGTGATCCTCCACATAGAGCCAGTCACGGACATTGAGACCCTCTCCGTATACCGGCAGAGGCTTGTCATTCAGAGCATTGGCGATCATCAGAGGGATCAGCTTCTCCGGAAAGTGGTAGGGGCCGTAGTTGTTGGAGCAGCGTGAGATAGTCACCGGCACTCCGTAGGTGCGGTGGTAGGCCTGTACCAGCAGATCTGCGCTGGCCTTGGAGCTGCTGTAGGGGCTGCTTGGGTCAAGGGGAGTCTCCTCCGTGAAGAACAGATCCGGTCTGTCCAGGGGAAGGTCACCGTAGACCTCGTCTGTGGATACCTGGTGGAAGCGCCCTATGCCGAATTTCCGGCAGGCATCCAGCAGCACCTGAGTGCCGAGGATGTTGGTTTTGAGAAAGATCTCAGGCTCCTCGATAGAGCGGTCCACATGAGACTCTGCCGCAAAATTCACCACAGCATCGGGCTTTTCCTCCTCGAAGAGAGCGTAAACGGCGCTGCGGTCGCAGATGTCGGCCTTCACGAAGCGGAAACGTGGCTCCTCCATTATCGGAGCAAGGGTAGAGAGATTTCCGGCATAGGTCAGCTTGTCGATACAGATGATCCGGCAGTCCGGGTGGCTTTTCAGCATATAAAAAATGAAGTTTGAGCCGATAAATCCGGCTCCTCCAGTAACAAGGATCCTCATTTTGACCTCCTTAATAGATCACCCTGCCCTCGGCAACGGCTTTCAGGTGGGCGCCGTAGCGGGACTTGCGGAATTTCTCGGCAGCCTCTGACAGCTGCTCATGGCTGATCCAGCCGTTGATGTAGGCGATCTCCTCCAGAGCGGCGATCTCGATACCCTGGCGGCTCTCGATCATCTGCACGAATGTGGTGGCCTCCGCAAGGCTGTCCACGGTGCCGGTATCAAACCAGGCAAAGCCACGCCCCAGGAGCCGCACCTTCAGCTGCTTTCGTTCAAGATACATCTCGTTGAGTGTGGTTATCTCCAGCTCGCCACGGGCTGATGGCTTCACCGCCTGAGCCATTTGGCTGACTCCCGGCGGGTAGAAGTAAAGGCCGGTAACTGCGTAATTGCTCTTGGGCTGAGCCGGTTTTTCCTCCAGAGAAACGGCATTTCCGCTGCTGTCGAACTCCACCACGCCGAAGCGCTCAGGGTCGGGGACGTAGTAGCCGAAGACCGTGGCACTTCCGCCGGTTTCAGCGCTTTCTGCGGCCTGCTTCAAGATCGAGCCGAAGCCGCTCCCGTAGAAAATATTGTCCCCAAGGACCATTGCGCATGAGTCGTCACCGATGAAGTCCTTGCCGATGATGAATGCCTGTGCAAGTCCGTCTGGCGAGGGCTGCACCTCATAGCTCAGCTTGATGCCGTACTGCTCGCCGTCACCGAAAAGTCTGCGGAAATTGGGCAGATCGGTGGGGGTCGAGATGATGAGTATGTCACGGATCCCTGCCAGCATGAGAGTTGACAGCGGATAGAAAATGAGCGGCTTGTCATAGACCGGCAGCAGCTGCTTTGAGGTCACCAGTGTCAGCGGATAGAGCCTTGTGCCGGAGCCGCCTGCAAGAATGATCCCTTTCATGGCTTTCTCCTTATTTCAGAACAGATTCATGTATAGCAAAATGCTTGGGTATGCCGTGCTCCTTGACCAGGTTCAGGTCGCCCTGGATCAGGGGCAGGAAGTAGTTCAGGGCAAAGTTGCGGATGTTGTTCCCGGCAGAATTTATGTAGTTTTTCGGCAGGAATTTCTCCTTGTTGGCGATCTGGGAGGCGTCGGCGGTCTCGATAGTTACGGTGTAGGGGATGTCCTCTATCCTGCGGAAAACCATGACCTTTCCTGTCTGTCCAGCCAGAGCACAGCGAACTCCGGCAGCTCCGATAGCCTCAGCCTCGTCGATGTCGGTCTTGGAGCCAAGGTGTGAGGAGCAGCGCTGCATCACGTTCAGCTCGATGGATCTTACCTTGCAGCCGATCTCGCTGCGGATCACGTCCTCCAGATATTTTCCAATCCCGGAAAGATACTTGTGGCCGAAGTTGTCCACAACTCCCGACTGTACGCCCTCAGGCACCTCGATGCCCTCGGAAACTGCGATGATCACGGCCTTGTGCTTGCTCATTTCCTGGCGAACGTCACCGAGGAAGCCCTCCAAAGAGAACTTCACCTCCGGAACATACACAAGGTGGGGCGCAGTCTCGCCCATGGCGTGAAGAACGGCGCTTGATGCCGTCAGCCAGCCGGCGTGACGTCCCATGATCTCCACGATCGTAACGGACGGTATGCTGTACACGATGCTGTCACGGGTGATCTCGTGCATTGTTGTGGCGACGTACTTAGCCGCAGATCCAAAACCGGGAGTGTGGTCGGTCACGCACAGGTCATTGTCGATAGTTTTTGGGATACCGATAACCTTCACGTCGAGACCAATCTCCGCAAAATACTCGGAGAGCTTGTTCACGGTGTCCATGGAGTCGTTTCCGCCGATGTAGAGGAAAGCCCCGATGTTTCGCTGTTTCAGTGTGGCTGCAATTTTCTCGTAGTCTGAGGGATCTTCCTTCCAGTCAGGCAGCTTGTAGCGGCAGGATCCCAGTACGGTGGAGGGAGTCTGTCTCAGAAGGTCCATATCGTTGTTGGAAAGGATCATGGTCTTCAGGTCCACCAGGTGATTTTCGATCATGCCCTCGATACCGTTTATCGAGCCGAAAATTGCATCGATCTCGGCAACTTTCAGCGACTCGCAGAAAACTCCCACAAGGGAGGCATTTATTGCGCAGGTGGGGCCGCCAGACTGCGCCACAGCAATGTTCATCATAATAATTACCCTCTCATTTCCATATTAGTAACTTAATTATACCATGGGGCGCAGAAAAATGCAACCATTCACATTGTTAATTGTTTATCTAAAAGGGCTTGCTATTTTCTCCGATATGTGTTATAATAATAACATAGTGCAGTTCATCAGACTGCGAAAGGAGGTCATCATGTCACCTAAAGAAGAATTTATTGCCATATATGAGGAGAATATCAAGCGCCCCGGCGCCGATAAACTGCTGGAATTCCTCAAAAAGAGCGACTTTTTCACCGCTCCCAGCAGCACACGCTTCCACGGATCCTACGAGGGCGGTCTTGTGCAGCACAGCCTCAACGTCTACCACTGCCTAAAGGACTACCTCTCACGCCCGAGGACAAAGGAGCTCTACCGAATGGATTTTTCGGAGGAGTCGATCGCTATCGTGGCGCTTCTCCACGACATTTGCAAGGTGAATTTCTACACGACTGAAATGCGCAACCGCAAAAACGAGGAGACCGGCCAGTGGGAAAAGGTGCCCGTGTACACGATAAACGACACCCTCCCCTACGGACACGGCGAAAAAAGCGTCTACATCATCTCCGGCTATCTCTACGGAGAGGGCAGGCTCACCCGTGACGAGGCCTTCGCTATCCGCTGGCACATGGGCTTTTCCGGCATTGAGGACAAGAACACTATCGGCAAGGCACTGGAGATGTATCCCCTGGCCTTCGCCCTGCACGTCGCCGATATGGAGGCCTCATACTTCCTGGAAGGAAGCAACAAGTAGATCAGTTGAGAGCAGAGAGGTCTAAGTGAAAAAATCAGAGTGGAGAGTGGATGTGTCCGCTTCACCGCAGGCGACTCCACAACTTTCAACTCTACACTTTCAACTCTCAACTCAAGCACTTCTCTCAACTTAAATAAAAGGAGTTTTTTCAATGAATTGGTACGACAACGCCATAATCTATCACATCTATCCCCTGGGCTTCTGCGGAGCCCCTAAGTTCAACGACGGCGGCGAGGTGGTCTATCGCCTGGATAAGGTCATCGACTGGATCCCTCACCTGCTGGAAATGAACGTGGACGCTGTTTACTTCGGACCCGTTTTTGAGTCCGTGGAGCACGGCTACGACACCACCGACTACAAGATGATCGACCGGAGACTGGGCGACAACAACTCTTTCCGCAATATCTGCAACAAGCTCCACGAGGCCGGCATAAGAGTTATCCTGGACGGAGTTTTCAACCACGTCGGAAGAAAGTTCCCTCAGTTCGTTGACATTCAGGAAAAAGGCCAGTCCAGCGGCTACTGCGATTGGTTTGCTGGCCTGAATTTCGGCGGCCCCTCTCCCTGCGGCGACCCCTTCTGGTATGAGGGCTGGAACGGCCACTACAACCTGGTGAAGCTCAACCTGCGAAACGTTGGCGTTTGCGACCACATCATCGACGCTATCAACTACTGGATTGAGGAGTTCAAGATCGACGGTATCCGCTTCGACGCCGCCGACTGCATAGACTTCGACTTCTTCAAGAGGATCCGTTCCTTCTGTAAGGGCAAAAAGTCCGATTTCTGGCTCATGGGCGAAATCATCCACGGCGACTACAACCGCTGGGCTAACCCCGAGATGCTGGACAGCGTTACCAACTATGAGTGCTACAAGGGACTTTATTCCTCCCACAACGACAAAAATTACTTCGAGATCGATTACTCCATCAACCGCCAGTCCGGCGCAAACGGCGGTATCTACCGGGGGATCAACCTGTACACCTTCGTTGACAACCACGACGTTAACCGCCTTGCAAGCACTGTCAACGATCCCGCTCACCTGCCCCTGATCTACACCCTTATGTACGCAATGCCCGGTATCCCCTCGATCTACTACGGAAGCGAGTACGGTATCCATGGCCGAAAGGAGAACAACTCCGACGACAACCTGCGCCCCTGCCTGTACCTGCCGGATATGGAGAGGGAGAACACCTCTCTGTACCGCCATATCGTGAAGCTGGGAAGGATCTACAGGGCTTATCCTGCTCTGAGGACAGGCACCTATGAGCGCATAAGCATCACCAACCAGCAGCTCCTGTTCAAGAAGATCCTGGGCGACCAGACAGTCTACGTTGCGCTTAATCTGGGCAACTACGACTATGACCTGAACTTCGGCACTCACCTGCCGGCGCTGGTGGACGTTCTCAGCGGAAAACAGATCCAGGTGGAAAACGGCGGCGCTTATGTGAAGATGCCTCCCTACTCATCAATGATAATCGTTGCAGACGACATCGTAAACGACCAGCCTGACATCCAGCCGGACGCTTCTCCTATCCACGAGGACAAAGATACTGAGATCGTCATCGGCGGAAAATACCGTCATTTCAAGGGCGGCGAGTACGAGCTGATCGCTGTTGCCCGTCACAGCGAGAACAATGAGGAGCTTGTGATCTACAAGTCGCTCAGCGACGGACAGGTCTGGGCAAGACCTAAGTCGATGTTCATCGGCAAGGCCGGCGAGCTGAGAAGATTTACGCTGATATAAAGGTTAAGGGACTGCTTGTGCAGTCCCTTTTTGCTGGAATGATATGTTGAAACAAATTGCGATTTCCCGGCCGTCACAAACACCAAAACGTAGGGGGCGATGCCCACATCGCGCTTGGATAACGTTTCCGGAAATATCATGTAGGGGAGGCCGCCCTCGGTCTACCGGCCAATCCTACATCATCTGCCGGAACAAATTGTAGGGGACGGCGTCCTCGACGTCCCGGCCATTTGCAAAACGTATGGGGAAATGTAGGGGCGGATATTATCCGCCCGGCCTTCCGCAAAATGTATCGTTTGACGCATTGTAGGGGAGGCCGCCCTCGGCCTCCCGGAGGTTCGGACAACGTATGCGGAAACGTTATCCAAGCGGCACGATCACGGTCACGCCTCGAAAAAAGTCACCCTCTCTCCTTGATCCGGTTGATGGCGCTCTTCTCCAGTCGGGAGACCTGTGCCTGTGAGATCCCGATCTCGCCGGCCACCTCCGTCTGGGTCTTCCCACGAATGAAGCGCAGGTACAGGATATTCCGCTCACGCTCCCCCAGCCCCCGGATAGCGTCCCGAATGGAAAGCTCCTCCATGTAGCTCTCCACATCGTTGCGGTCGCCGATCTGATCCATGATATACAGTGTGTCGTCGGAGTCCGAGAAAACCGGCTCATACAGCGATATGGGGTCGCTTATGCTCTCCAGTGCTATCACCACGTCAGCTCGCTTTTGCCCGATCTCAGCAGCGATCTGGTCGATAGTTGGCTCGCTCTGGTTGCGCAGAGTCAGCTGCTCTCTGGCCTGTATCGCCTTGTAGGCAAGATCTCTCAGGGACCGGCTCACCCTCACCTGCCCCAGGTCTCGCAGGTGGCGGCGGAGCTCTCCGCTGATCATGGGGACGCAGTATGTGGAAAACCTCACCTCTTTGCTCAGGTCGAAGTTGTTTATGGCCTTTATCAGCCCCACTACTCCGATCTGGAAAAGGTCGTCCACCTCCTCGCCACGGCCGATGAACCGCTGTATCACGCTGAGAACAAGGCGGAGATTTCCCCGGATCAGCTTGTCCCTCGCCTCACGGCTGCCGGTCTCCTTGAACTGCCGCAGCAGAGCCATTTTCTCCTCTTCCTTCATTACTGTCAGCTCCGAGGTGTTTATCCCCGAGATCACAACTTTGTTGTACGCCATAATTACGCTCCCATAACGCTTTATGGAAGTATTATTGCCAGTCTCAGGAAGATCAATCATGGAAAAAGCTGAGAAAAAGTTCCACAAATTGAATTTTCCTCTTGGCAAATAGTTCCCTTTATGGTATTATTATTACAGAAGGTGGTGTATATCATGTTTTTCAACGACTTTATCAACCAAAAACGCAGGGAGCTGGGGATCAGCGTGGACGAGCTGGCAAAGCGCTCCGGCGTGCCGAAGGGCACCCTCAGCAAGCTCTGCGCCGGAATAAATACCAACCCCACTATCGCCACGGCTGAGGCTATTTTCAGGGGACTGGGCTGCTCCTTCGGGGATATGATCGGATCCGACGGGCTCTCCCCTGAGGAGCGTGAGATAGTGGAGACCTTCCGGAAGCTGGACCCGATCTCTAAGAAGGCAGTTTCTGCCCTCGTGAAGACCGAGGCTCTCCGCCTGTCAGCTCCGGCTCAGTGGGCACTTCCCGATGAGATGCAGCTGAAGGCTGCCGCCAGAAGCGAGGACGGCATCTATCATCTGAAGGAACAGCCTGAAAGCGCTCAGCTGGCACAGTTCGACGATGTTACCGACAGCAGCGACCTATGAATTACACTGTTTATAAGGAGGCAAGGGCGGCGGCATGGCGTTTCCTCATCGAAAACTCTGTCACTGAGCTGCCCGTCAGCTTCAGCAGTATCTGTCAGCAAAGCGGGATCCGGATCTATCGGGACACAGCCTGCGTTTACCTCATGCCTCAGGAGCACGGCGCTACTTTTCTGAACGGCGGCTGCTTCAACGTGCTGGTCAGCGGGAGCGACTCCCTTGAGGAGCAGCGCTTCACTATCGCTCATGAGCTTGGCCACATCTTTATGCGCCACCCCATGAACGGCAGCTCCCTGGGAAGGACCTTCGGCATCTGCCACCACCCGGTGTCTCCGGAAGAATACCAGGCTGAACGCTTCGCCATGGACATACTGGCGCCGGCCTGCGTGCTGTGGGCGCTGGATGTACGCTCCCCAGAGGACATCGCAAGGCTCTGCCGAGTCTCGCCGAATGTGGCTGCGTACCGTGCCGGCCGGCTGAGAGAGCTTCGCAAAAGGAACAAATTCCTGACGGATTCGCTTGAATTGCAGGTGCTTGAGCAGTTCGCTCCCTTCATCAACCGTGTGCTGAAAAAGCGCAGATAGGAGGCTCGCCATGACCCATGAGAAAGCTATCACCGATCTGCTAATCCGCTTGGGAAATCAGCCAAATACCAAGGGTTTTGCTTTTCTGCGCAGCGGTATGCTGCTGTGCCTTCAGGACAGGGAGCTCTGCCGATGCCTTTCAAAAGGATTTTACTCCGCCGTTGCTCAGATCTACAGCACCAGCTCGGCTGCCGTTGAGCGAAATATCCGCTTCACCATAACCAGCGGCTGGCACAATCGTGACCGGAGGCTGGCCAAAAGGATCTTCCGGAATATGCTGCAAAGCGAAATGGATATGCCCACAAATTCCCTGTATATCGCATCTCTTGCGGAATGGCTGACCACCAGCGACCGCCGGATCTGCAAATAGCGGCTGAGCCTCACAACATAACGAAACCCATGCCCCGCTGCGGTCTTTGACCCAACGGGGCTTTATTTTTGCAGCTCGCCGGCAATAAGATCGGAAAAGCACTGCTCTGCGACATTTTTCGACAAAATTTATGGAAAATGATCAACTTTTTTCCAGCCTGTGTTATGTTACAATAGATCATAGACAGTCAAAATAGAAAAACAACTCTCAATATGATATAATGTTAAGTACCACCAAAACAAATATCAAGAAAAGAGAGTTGTTCCATGAATAGTATAGCACAAGAA
>Ga0208198_1002565_pt1 | contig 13373 bp, 10 predicted proteins | sample AD_JPNTR2_MetaG_FD_184446 | JGI IMG/M metagenome (GOLD analysis project Ga0208198, IMG submission 184446) | Active sludge microbial communities of municipal wastewater-treating anaerobic digesters from Japan - AD_JPNTR2_MetaG (SPAdes) (version 2) | ecosystem: Engineered > Bioreactor > Anaerobic... | reverse complement strand
GTCAGGCGGAAAAATCCGCGCAGAATCTTATTGATTCCATAGCCCGTTCCAAAAATCCGCCTTTGGATAAATTCATTTACGCGCTCGGCATCAGGCACGTGGGAGAGCGCACAGCAAAACTGCTGGCCGAACGTTTCGGCAGCATTGAAAATCTCATGGCTGCTAAAATTGAAGATTTGACAGCCGTTAATGAAATCGGCACCGAAATCGCCGCAAGCATCGTGGAGTTTTTTCACGAATCAAAAAACAAAGCCGTGATGAAAAAATTTGCAAAGGCGGGAGTAGCACCGCAAAGGAAAGAAATTTCCCTCAACGCGCCCCTGGTGGGTAAATCATTTGTTTTTACCGGCGCAATGGGAAGCATGGGCAGAAACGAGGCCAAAGAAATTGTTGAAAACTTGGGCGGAGTTGTTCATTCCAGCGTAACCAAAAAAGCAACTTATGTCGTCGCGGGAGTGGACCCCGGTTCCAAGCTTGACAAAGCTAAATCCTATGGTATCAGAGTCATCAGCGAGGCAGAATTTCTGAAACTAATTAACAAATAACTTATGAAAAGAGTGCATACCTTTATCAGTGGCAAAGTACAGAGAGTTTGTTTCCGTGCGGAAACACGGCGCATGGCCGAAATCTTTAACCTTACCGGCTGGGTGCGCAATCTCCCTGATGGCCGCGTGGAAGCGGTTTTTGAAGGCGAAGACACGAACGTGGATAAAATGCTCGCCTGGTGCCACCACGGCCCACCCGCGGCAAGAGTTCAGGAAGTTATTATCGATGTTCATACCTATACCGGAGAGTTTAGAAACTTCAATATCACATATTAATGAATAAAAGCCCCTGTTTTCAACTTTTTATAATATAAATAAACCAGCTTTAAAAGTCTTGCGGAAGCTGCTCTTTAATCACTTTGCCCCCCGCATTTTTCGGCAGCGAAGCCGTGAAAATGATGTATTCAGGGATTTTGTATTTGGCCAGCTTATCCTCGCAAAATGCTTTGATTTCTTCCGCTGTGGGGGTTGTACCGGGAACGGCGACGACTGCCGCCGCTACTTTCTCACCCATAATCTTATCCTGTACGCCGTAGACGGCTACTTCCAGCACCTTCGGATGTAAATAAATGATATTCTCTACTTCAACTGGATAGACATTTTCTCCGCCTCTATTGATCATGTCCTTTTTCCGGCTGACCACGTAAAAGAAACCTTTTTCATCTATCCGCCCCAAATCCCCAGTTAGAAACCAGCCATCTCGGAAAACTTTTTTTGTTTCCAACGGATTGTCGTAATAGCCATCCGCAACATTGGATCCCTTGACGGCAATTTCTCCGATACTGCCTCGCCCTACTTCTTTCATATTTTCGTCAACAATCATAGCTTCACAGCCGAGGCTAGGATGACCTATGGACGTTGGCTGTTGTGTGCATTCCCCATTAATGTTGGCAAGTGATACGGAAGCTTCCGTAAGACCGAAACCGTTGAAAAATTTGGCGTTGACGAAAGCCTTTTTCATTTCTTTCATCAAATCTGGAGACATGGGAGCGGCGCCAAAACCGGCAACTTTGATAGAGCTCAAATCATAATTCTTCGTATCTTCCGTCCCCAGCAATATTCTGTAGATGGCAGGTGAACCTACAAGATAGTCGACTTTTTCCTTTTCCACAAGCTCCAAAAATGCCTTGATATTGAGCGCACTGAGCATGACGACCGTGTTTCCCATCTTCATGCAGGGCAAAAATTGCTCCTGGAGAGCCATGACGTGAAAGAGAGGAGCAACAATAAGGGTTTTTTGCCCCACCGCCGGGTCGCTGACCCCCAGCAACTCCATGTATTGTTCAAGACGTATAGCGCTGTGAATGAAATTGCGATGGATAATTCTTACCCCCTTTGGTTTTCCCGTCGTGCCAGACGTAAAAAGGATGGTGTGCACATCTTCTTCTGTTACGGCCGCAGGCGAACAAGTGTTGCCCCTGCCCCACATCTCGGCCAGTGATCCGCTCTCCACTTTTAATTTTACTAACTCATCCAACTCTTTGTTCCACGTTTCACTATCGACTATGGCGGCCACAGGCTTAGTGAGTTCCAATTGATATACCAGTTCCGGTTTGGTCAGCCGGGTGTTGAGAACAACGGATATTGCCCCAATCTTTGATATAGCGAGAAACGCCGTTGGAAAGGTAGCGTCATTGCGGAGGAAAACAGCCACCCGATCCCCCTTCCCCACACGACCGTCTTTTTCCAGAAAAGAGGCTAATTCATCAACCCGACGATCCAAGTCGGCATAAGTCAGAATTATATCACCATACCTGATGGCGTCACGAGCTGGATAGGTCTCCACCGTTTTATGAAACATCTCAAAAACAGTCTGCGGTCGGTCGTTATAGACTTTGATTGTCGCCGAACCTACTTTTTTCTCTACAAATCTGTATCTTGCTTCCATCATCCTCCTCCTTATGGGTTAACACCCTTGATCAGTTTTTCGTTCTCTTATCGCTGACTGAACCGCCGTCCCAGCATAGCCCCGGCGATGTTGATCCGCTGAATTTGTACCGTGCCACCCGCAAGAGGCCACCCCCGGCTGTCACGCAGCATTCGCTCAATGGGATATTCTTTCGAGTATCCATATCCGCCGAAGACCTGGATGGCCATATCAGTCACTTCTTTACCGATTTCGTTGGCAAAACATTTGGCGACAGATGATTCGAAGACAGATGGGTGCCCTGATCCAGCGTTAACGGCAGCCCGATAAACAAGGAGCCGCGCGGCCTCCACCTTCATAGCCATATCGGCAAGCAGGAACTGGACGCCCTGAAATTCGCAGATGGGTTTCCCAAAAGCCTTTCGTTCCTGGGCATATTTTTTGGCAGCTTCCAACGCCCCCCACGCTATGCCCAGGGACATGGTTGCATTACCGCAGCGTTCCACGTCAAAGGCTTGCATCAAAAAGATAAATCCGCCTTCAGGGATAATCAGATTTTCTTTGGGAACGATGCAGTCTTCAAAAATGAGATCACAGCTAGGCATCCCGTGAAGCCCCATGAAAACTTCCTGTTTGCCAAAGGTAAAGCCGGGGGAATCCTTCTCAATGACGATGCCTCCGATTCCTTTGGCGCCTTTTTTTTCGCTCAGACGAACATATACCATGTAAGAATCAGAATGACCGCCTCCGGAGATAAAGCGCTTTTGTCCGTTGACCACATAATGATCACCTTTAAGTACAGCACGTGTCGTCAGATCGGTCAGCGCCGAACCGGCTTCAGGTTCCGTCATCGCGACAGACATCAGTTTTTCACCTGTGCAGGCAGGTGGGATAAACCGTTTTTTTTGTTCTTCCGTGCCGAACAGGTCAATCACGCGTATCGGTCCGACGCTGGTCTCAAAGACAGGTAAGGCAGCGATAGGGCTGACACGGGCCAGTTCCTCAATGGCCAGAATGGCGTCAAAGGTGGTCAGACCGGCGCCGCCATATTTTTCCGGGAGCGTTATCCCCAAAAGCCCCATATCCAAATATTGAGACAGTATATTTCTATCCATGGCCTCGTCTTTTTCGTCCCAATCCTGTACCAACGGGGCCAGGCGTTGATCGGCAAAATCATGTACCGACTGTTTAAACATTTTCTGCTCTTCGCTTAACTGAAAATCCATTGTTTGTCCTCCATTATCAATTTCTTTACTTTATAATTCTTTTTTCATATTGATACGGCAGATAAACTGCCGACTATTTGTCGTCCGTACAATTACCACACAAGTCTCCACCGTACCCGTGCTTGCATAATCCTCGACAAAATTGAGCACAGGCCAACGTAGGTTTTCCTCTCTTACCTGATAGTTATCGTTTTGCGGAAACACGCTTTTTTTATTTTTTACCTTTTCGGCCCAGGACAGCAACACCTGCCAATGCCGTGATGGCACAAAGACCGATGTATAGGGCAAATGCCAGATAATAACTTTTAGTTGCATCATAAATGAAACCTGAAAGAGGAACACCCACGGCAGTGCCAAGTGTGGTAAAGATGTTCAGGAAGCCGTAGATGACGGCAAAATGCTTCTGGCCAAGAACCTCGGCTGTCATAAGGGGCGGCAGAACCGTCCGGACAGCAATGGAAAAGCCGAACAGAATATTGAATATGACGGCAACCCACAGCCATTGCGACCCGTAAAGCAGGGCGATGGAGATCATCAACCCGATTATAAGCAAAAGATAACTTTTCAGAAGCCCGATACGGTCGGCAAGACTGCCCGCAAGGATTTTGCCGACAATGAGCATGGCCATATGCAGGGACATGAGGGTAGTTGCCGTCGTTGAGGAAAAGCCCAAGTCAGTCAAATAAGGCACGATGTGGTGCAGTACGCCCATATTGGCTATGGCAATAAACAGGATGATGAGGGCCATAAACCAAAAGGCTCTCGTCCGGAGCGCCTCTGTCGCCGTGAGCCCAGTCTGTGCTTGCGCGGAAGAATCAGCTGCATCCACTGACCCGCCGAGGGGGAGCAGGCCTTTGTCGACCGGTTTGGCGCACACAATAAAGATCGCCGTCGGAATGGAAAAGAAGGCGATGATTAGCCCAAAGGCCACATAGGCGGTCTGCCAGCTGTAATTTGTGATGATCCAGTTCGCCAGAGGGTTAAAGATAAAGCCGCCGACGCCTGTGGCGGCAAAGACGATTCCCATGGCGAGTCCTCGCTTGTCAACAAACCAGTTCGTGATCATCATGGAGACGGGAATAATGTGGGAACCGGCGCTTCCAATCCCTAAAAACACGGCGAGGATATAAAACTGCATAAGTGTTTTGCATTGGGAAAAAAGGCCGAAACTCAAGGCCATCATGGTCGTGCAGATTGTCATGATGATGCGGATGTCGTAGCGCCCGAGGAGTTTACCCACGATAGGTGCCATAACCATCATGGCCAGCGCCGCGACGGTAAAATACAACGAAAAACCGCCTCGCGTGAAGCCCAAGGACTCGACAACCGGTTTAATGAAAACGCCCATGGTATTCATGATAATGCCGATACCGGCAAAGTTGAGAAAAAAAGCTCCAACGACAATCCACCAGCCATAGAAAATCTTTTTATTCAAATTCATGCTTACACCCCTGTTTTGATGTTTACCTTACATTCTCTTCATCGTGCTTATTTCTCAGGCCAAATAAATTTAGCTTCTTCTATCAAACCAAGCGCCACTAGCCTTTCGCGTGAGGAAACACCCATGGCTGGATCGAATTCCATCAGTTCGTAAAATTTGTTTTTCATCTCTTCAAAATTGATTTCGATGCCAGCCGTATATCCATCGCGCGCAGGTTCTTTAAGTCGGGGGGTCAGATCATCATTAGATGCATTTAATCCAAAACGATAGTTGATGCATCGCTTCAGGTGAAAGATACGCAATCCCGCTTCCATCATTGAACTTACATCATACCCGTACCCTGCCGCCGCATTAATCAACTCAACAATCTCCGGAAGGGTCAGCGACCGGTCGGCAAACTGGCACAGGCACGCGCTGTTTTCTATACTGCCGATTGCCGCAGCCAATACCATGGTTTCAGCCTTTTTTTCATGGGTTAGCGCTTCGAGATCAAACTCGAAGCCGATTTCCGGATAATTGCACGCCCCCGTTTCCATAAAATGCATTGCCGTCTGCACATGACAAGCGCCGCGTGGGCTTACCGCATAAGCTACGGCATGTCCGTGACCGCCGCGCGGGTCATGCATGGGCGCTTCCAGCCCTTTGCTCTGCGCAGTATACTCTATGGATTGACCTCCGATCGCGCGCGCTGCCGCCGCGCTTCCCATGGAAAGGAGGGCTCCCAACTTGCCGCTACGCGCAGCCATAGCCGGAAGAATCCTGTTTACCACCGTTTCCATATCGCCCCACTTGAGGGAAATACCATCGGTCTGTTCATTGGTGAGATGTCCTTTCTCGTAGGCTTCCATGGCCCAAGCGATAGTAGCGCCCGCACTGATCGTGTCCATGCCGAGGTCGTTGCAGATCCGGGCCGCCTTGCAGACGGCCGCCAGGTCCGGGGATCCCTGCAGACAGCCGAACGCCACGACGGTCTCATATTCCGGCCCGGGCCCTTCCTCCACGGCAAACGGCCCTTCGTCCACCTGCACAATTCTCTTGCAGGCGACCGCGCAGTACGCGCAGGTGGCGGTTTTTTTGAGATACGTCTCCGACAGGGTGCTTCCGGTAAGGGCGGAGGCCATTTCCTCGTCATAGCTGGATGTCCAGTTGCGCATCGGCACGTCTCCGTCGTACATATGCCCCTCCAGATTCCCGGACGTGCCGTAGTCGTGAAGAACCTGGGAAATGAGGTAATCCTTGATACGCGGATTAAACTCCCGGGTGAGCGATTTGATCCGATCCGGGTCGGCCAGGGAAAGCGTCCCCGAGCCGGACTGCACAACCAGCGCCTTCAGGTTCTTGGCGCCCATGACGGCGCCCATGCCGCACCGGCCGAAGGCATGATGGGCTTCGTTGAGGATGCAGGCAAAGGGAACTCCGTTTTCACCGGCCGGACCGATGACCAGGGACGTTGACTTTTTTCCGTAGGTTTTTTTGAGCTCCCGCGTGCACTCCAGAACCCCCATGCCCCAGAGATTTCCCGCGTCCCGGACGGACACGGATTCGTTTTCGATCAGGAGCACGGACGGCCTCTTTGCCCTGCCGGATAAAATCAGACCGTCGAACCCGGCGAGTCGAAGCGCCGGGGGGAAATGGCCGCCGCAGGAAGATTCCGCAATGCCGCCGGTCAGCGGCGAACGCGCGGTCGCGTTCATCCGGCTGACGCCGGAGAGTTTGATGCCGGTCAGGGGACCGTTCATCAGGATCAGAATCGCTTCGGGAGAAAGGGGATCGGCGGAAAAATCGGCCCGGTCCCAGAAGATTCTGGCGGCGAGCCCGCTGCCGCCGATATAGCGGCGGTAAGTATCCACAGGTAGTTCAAGAATCTTCACTATGCCTGTACTAAGATTAATATCCGCAATTTTACCGGTATTGCCATTCATACACGCATCACTTTCTGTCAATAACACAACAGTATACCCATGGTATATGTAAGATCGCTTGCTACATCGGTTTTTTTCGTCGCCGCCGTTTCGTTCATTTTTTTATTTTCTTGTAACAATCAAATTTTCGAGTCCCATTTCTTTCAGGGCCACAGGAAATAACTGAAACGCAGGTTTGATAACCGGCAATAGCTTCAACATGGCTGTCACCTTTCCACCCTGCTTGATAATACCCTTGGTGACTCCGGCAATAGGATTTTCCAAACCATGCCAAAACCGGTGGGAGTGATCAGCCGGCTGTTTGGACCAGACGTCCTCCTTGAGATCACATGGCCCCAGATAAAAAGTTCCGTAATAACCGGGTTTCGCGGGTGGACTTTTCAGGTCAATGGTAATCTCCGCATCGGGATCTGTATAAATAAATTTGATAATGATACCGGCCTTACTCATTTTTGTGCCGATTTTCTCATCCTTCAGAACCCGATCCAGAAAATAGCCGTAAATCCTGTAAAGGTCATCTGCATCCTTGTAATACTGACTCATTTTTGCCTCCTTTTCCGTCTGTTAGAGCGTTGAGAAAAACCCGTTTGCCACCACTACTCCCAGGGCAAACGATTACGGCCCAAACAGGTAAGATTATCACCGTGCATCGTCCATATTTTTACCGGTTAACAGCGAACAATCGAGAAAGCGATCCTCATAGATAGTCCCGATAAGCAACCGATCCTCCCAAGATACGGCCACGCTGGAGCCGGACAATTCTCGCCCGTCGTTCTGATAAACCCGCGAAAGGTTGTAGCCGTCATCCTTCACAGGCATCACGCGCACCACCTCGGATGGAGAAAGCTTCTTCGGATCTTTCGAGTGGGCGACAAAAGACAGAAGACGGGAATGGCATCCGGCCCAGATTGACCCGTCGGGCAAAACATCCAGATTATCCACACCTGTATCTAGCTTAATACTTGTTTTCTCGGTAAGCTCACCCGTTTTGACATTACGGGAATAGACATGAATCTTTCGTCCAACGGTGGCTCCCACGTAAACAGTTTTCCCGTCGGGACTCAGTGCGATTCCATTGGCATAACCTATGCTGCCGGCAACCTTTTTAAACTGCCGGCCGTCATAATAGAGAACGTACGAAACCGGCAGTTGCAGATAATTTTCCAGCATCTTGCCCCATTTCGAGGTCCAGCCATGGTCTATCGTAACATAAAACTGTCGGAGACCCACCCCGACAAGATCGTTCGGCGTCGTCAGTTCAGGACTTTTGATAGTTTCCCTGTGGTATAATTTTCCGTCACGATAGGAAAATATCTCAACTGTGCATTCGCCGGTCGTTTCAAAGAAATGACTGTCCTCGCCCATGTTGACGACAAAAAGCAGTTTGCTCCCGTCTGGTGCCCGATACAAATTAATTCCATGCGGAGTTAACCTGCCTTTGAAGTCGGTTTTCAATAGGATCGGCTTTGAATCTCGAACCTTCAGATCATAGGCCAGAATACCCGAGTAGAGATACCTTTTTCCGGCAATGGCCGCCCGGCGATCAGTAAAAGATCCGAGCGCCACGCCGGTACCGCGGTCGACATCCAGATCCTCGGTTCCGGGAAATCCCTTAACGGCGACACAACTGTACAGTGAAAAAGGTTCAATACTTTTAAATTCGCCAGCATTCCAGAGTGTTTTGATCAGCAACACCCCGATCAGGACAATGACAATGGCAATAATAAGGATTATCTTTTTCTTCATGTTTCCTCCTTTGCTTATGCCTATGATCTCACCGGCCTCTGCCGGTCTGAAACCGCGGTAACGTCTCAGGAGCGCATTTCGAATTCGGTCCGGCTGATAATTTCATCCTGGGCAATTTCGCTCAAGCCGATAAATTCCGCAGAATAGCCGCTGACCCGAACGAATAGGTCACGATGCTTCTCGGGATGTTTTTGTGCGTCCCGGAGAATTGCCGAATCCACCATGTTGAACTGGACTTGCGTTCCACCGTTTCTGAAATAGGTTTGGATCAGCGCCGCCAGGTGTTCCGTCCGGATTTTCTTTCCCTGAAAGCGCATGTTGAGATTGACGCCGTTCGTAGCCCGGGTCACGGGAAGTTTGACGACGGAATTCATGATCGCCGTTGGACCTGACACCGCGTTGCCCGTCGTGGGCGTAATGCCGTTGCCCAGGACGTCTCCGGCAAACCGGCCGTCCGGCGTGGCGCCCGTGAAAGCGCCCATGGTAATGTGGAAACCGACCGAAAACACGCCCGGCCAGAAGAAACCTCCCCTGAAATTACGGTAGCCGGATAAAACGTCGCAGTAGTGATCCATCACGCGGACACCCAGCGCGTCAACCTCGTCGTTGTCGTTGCCGTACTTGGGAATGCGGTTCAGGAAGTAGGCGCGCTTATCCTCCGCGTCCTGCCAGTCCTCAGATAGCCACTGGGCAAGGTCGGCCATCGTAAAGAGTTTGTCTTCAAAGACCGCTTTTTTCACCGAGTAGAGGCTGTCCACCACATTGGCAAATCCCATGAACTGCACACCTGTGGAATTGTAGAGCGCGCCTCCCCGCGTCAGGTCCAGACCCTTTTCCAGACAGCCGTCCACCATGGCCGAGGCGAAGGGCGAGGGAACATTTTCGGCAATCGTGCGGTCGAGCACTTCCATGCCCCGGACCATCTGGTTGATAAAATGACGCACCTGCCCGTCATAGGCGCTCCAGACGTCTTCAAAATTTTCAAAGGCCGCAGGATCTCCCGTTTCGATGCCGCTCGGATACCCGAAGATATTGTCAATCCCGTTGGACAGGGCCAGCTCCAGGCATTTGATGCCGCTGAACTGCACCGCAAAGGTGGATCCGAAAGTTTTCCCCTGTGCGTTCGGCTCCAGACAGCCGACCATCCCGTAGTTACGGGCATCTTCGAGGGTGTGACCCGCCTTGACAAGCGACCGGATAATCGCTTCGTCATTGAAAAAATGCATCAGCACGCCGTCGCGGGTATAGTCAACCGCCCGGCGCATCAGCTCCGCAGGGCAGTCCGGCGAGACGCGGACGCCGAAATTGGGCTGTACGGTTCTCACATCTGCATAAGCGTCGAGCGCGATATAGCTCATGTCGTTTGTCGCATCGCGTCCATCAGGTCCGACACCGCCCACGGTGACGTTTTGCGTCGTCTTGCCTTCAGTGCCTTCTCCACCGGGAATAAAGGCCTCTTCAAGGACATTCCAAATCTCATTGGTTTTGATAAAAAGCATGGCCACTAGTTCCCTGGCCAATTCTTTGGATCCCCGGCCCGCTTCAACATCCTTTTGAAAATACGGAAACAGAATCTGATCAATCCGTCCCAGGGATATGGAATTTCCTCCCGATTCGATTTGCGCAACCAGGTGAATAAAATAGAGACTCTGAACTGCCTCTTGGAGCGTTTCGGCCGGGTGTTCGGGAACGCGGTTGCAGACACGAGCAATTTCTCTCAGTTCTGCCGCCCGATCGGGATCGGATTCTCTCGCAGCCATTTTAGCCGCCAGTTCGCTGTAACGCCTGGCAAAAGAAATGACGGCAAAGCAGCTGCAAAGAACCGCTTCATAAAAGATGCCCTTTTCATTTTTTCTGTCTTCCGGAGAGAGACTTGCCAGCTTCTGCTGAGCATCGTCCATGACGCCACGCAGCCCCTGGGCAAGAACCCGTTCGTGGTTCATGGTAAAATGACCTATACCGTATGTTATCTCCAGCATCATGGTGAAAATGTACTTATCCATATCTGTCAGAATATCTTCCGGCATTAGTTTCTGCATGCTCTCTTCCACGGTTTTCCCTTTCCAGAAAGGAAGAATAACCGTAGCCAGCTCCTTTTTTTCTGCTGGCGTGATCATAGCCCGTTGCAAGACTCGTTTGTCGAAATTTTCCAGATCTCCTTCGATCCATAGTGATTTGTTCTCCGGAAACAGAGGCGCTCCCTTGAGCTTGGATGTGCGGCACCCAACAATGATTTCATCATCGCGGATGATCACGCTGATGTTTTTCAGAATATGTTCAAAGGCGAGGCTCATCCTGGTTAAGGGATGCTTGTCCCAGTGGCGGCGCATCGCTTCAGTAAGATAACGGGCCCGCTCGATGCAGACCTCTTGAGGGGCTTCGATAATTTTCCAACGGAGCGCTTCGACGCGTGAGCGCGGCGGGGATTTACCTAGTGCTTGCTGCATGCTCATGATACACCTCTCTTTTGTCAGACTTTAATACGCATATGATTGACCAGAATCGTGTCCCTCATCGCCCGAGGCAGAAACTGATTGAGCCACAGAAAGAAGCTGCTCATGAAATCAATCTGGTTGAACAAGGGTGGCTTTTTCGCCTCGATTACCTTCACGATCTTCCTGGCCGCGACAGGCGGCGTGGGCGCTGTTTTAATGAGTTCATCGTCCCGTTCGATAAATCGCCGCACCCGATCACGGTAAACAGAATTTTCAGGCGGCAAGACATGTATTTTAGCAGCGAAAGTCGTGGATACCTGTGCCGGTTCAATCAAAGCTACTTGTATGCCGAAAGGCTCTACCTCGTATTTGAGTGATAGCACCATTCCTGTGATCGCAAATTTGCTTGCCGAATAGATGGATTCGAAAGGAAAAGGAATGCGCCCGACCAATGACGACATAGCAATAAGCTTGCCCTTGCGCCGTTCGCGCATCGAGGTGAGAAAAGCCTGAAAAATCGCCGCCGCTCCGATGACATTGATTTCAAGGCACTTAAGCGCTTTTTCAAGATTAGCCTCTTCAAAGGGACTGAAGAACCCGATTCCCACATTCGAAAGCACCGTGTCAACATGCCCGAATTTGCTCAAAACTTTATCCCGGAATCTGGTAATAGCCGGACGGTCGACGATATCGATCGTTTCGAGAAGGTGATCTCCGCCGATTTTTCCCAGCTCATTCTTGAGAGAAGCTATCCCTTGGGAATCAACATCAAAACCTGCTACGGAATGGCCCGCCGCCGCAAGCATTTGGGCGACATGACGCCCCATTCCATCCGCGACTCCGGTAATAACGACATTCTGTATCATACCAGCACCTCTACTTTATTCACATGGATTTTCTTTGAGCGCTTCCACACGATACCACTGTCCCATCTGCTTCATCGATTCCCTGAAATCCGGATAGATCATTTGGTATCCGAAAGCCTTCAGTTTACTGTTATCGACCACATAGTCATCATAAAGATATTTTACCGCATCCAACTCCAGATCCGGTATCCGCCCTTTGCGCGCCGAGATTACTCCGTCCAAGCGTGCAACGGTCTTCACCAGCCAGAGAGGTAAGTGCATTTTCGGCGGTTTGGTATTGAAGGCTTCCGAGGACATCACTAGAGCCTCTTCCAGCGTCGGATGAGTATCTTCAGCAAGATTGAATGCCTGCCCAACGGCGGCATCGATTAACGAAAGATGATAAACGGCGGCGGCCACATCTTCCGCTCTAATATTGGAAAGAAGTTGTTTGCCGCTTCCTGGGATCGCGCTGATGCTTGTGGGACGCGAAAATGCTTTGCCCGCGCCATCATTGCAGCGTGGCCCATAGACTGTACACGGTCGCGTGATAATCGCCGGGAGTCCCTCTTTAATGCGACCCCAAACAATATCTTCACCATCTCGTTTGCTTCTGCCGTAACAGTCCTGTGGAGCACGAGGAGAGTCTTCTTTAAACGGTGTTCCTCTGTAATACCCGTATACACTGGTGGAACCTACGTGAATATAGCGTTTGACGCTATTTTTCATCGCGAGGGCGGTAATCTGCCTGACACCTTCAACGTTGGTGGAGCAAATTGATTCATAGGGCGTGGAAAAATTGCATATTGCTCCAAGGTGGAAGACCCGATCGACACCACCCTTAAAAAGCTGTGGCAGCGTTTCCGGTTTCGTCAGGTCAGCGGGAACATATTCAACACCGAGGCGGTCAAAAAATGATGTGTCTTCCCGGGGGCGGGCCGTCGCTCTTACCCGGACACCTTTGCGGACAAGAAACTCAACTACGTGACTTCCCATAAATCCGGCCGCGCCGGTAACGAGAGTAATGCCTTTAAATTCCATGTCGCTCCTTATTTGAAGCTGATTCACATAGAAATTAATTCATGCTTCCTTTTTTGGGCCTGATCATTTCAATTTTTTTTCTATTTCCTTACGGGCATGGCGAAGCCATTTTAAATACATTTCATTCTGAGTGACACCGAGTTCCGCAAGCAGGCGGACATAAACGCCTTGACGTTCCCATCGCTTGCGGTTTATCTGCCGCCGTTTCAACTGGGCTTCAAAATTTTTAATCTGCTCATCAACAATCTTTGCGGCACACTTATCATCCCCAAATCCGAAGAAGGCAAACTTGAGCAGAAACGGGT
>Ga0208198_1002560_pt1 | contig 13398 bp, 23 predicted proteins | sample AD_JPNTR2_MetaG_FD_184446 | JGI IMG/M metagenome (GOLD analysis project Ga0208198, IMG submission 184446) | Active sludge microbial communities of municipal wastewater-treating anaerobic digesters from Japan - AD_JPNTR2_MetaG (SPAdes) (version 2) | ecosystem: Engineered > Bioreactor > Anaerobic... | reverse complement strand
ATCATTTCTTCTTATATCAATAATAGGAATAGCAATTAATGATTATGCTAAACAATATAATTTAATAGTGGCAGAGGGTTCAACTCCTAACCCTGGTCATCCCATAGATCAGATAGATGGCTTGCATCAATTATAGATGATATAAACAATACAATAAGTGGTTTGGGTGTAATAGGGGAAGGAGGTAGTGGTGATATTGATGGTGATGGTGAGATTAGGCTTGAAGATGTTATATTAGTAATAAATTATATGGCTGGCCTTGAAACATTTACTCCTGAGCAAAAAATAGCTGCAGATTATGATGGTGATGGAATAATTACCTATTATGATGCAAAAGCTATGAGCCTCATACTTTCTGAATATAGCAAGGAAGAAGCTATAAGAATGGCATATAGTACTGTTGGAGTACAAGAGGATGGCTCCTATAAGATTAATCATAATACAAACATAGGTGGTAATCTATATGTTTCAGGGGGACTTCGTGTTGAAGGAGGTAGTGGTGATGTTGATGGTGATGGTTCGCTTGATGTTGGGGATGCACGAGATATAGCATGGTATGTGAATGGTGATTTAGATTTTACTCCTGAGCAAAAAATAGCTGCAGATTATGATGGAAACGGAATTATTACTCATGAGGATGCAAGAGCTATTGCTTTCACTTATGTTGGTTACAGCAAGGAAGAGGCGATAAGAAGGGCACAAAGAGGAGTTTTTGTTCCAGAAAGTAATGAAAGTTGTGACAATATGATGGAGGGATACATGAGATATAATTCATCAGCTAAAGTAATGCAGTATTGCAATGGATCAACTTGGACGAATTTATAATAATTAATATTTTAATAAATAGAAATCATTATTTTTAATAATGGTTTTTATTTTTTAAATAAATTAGTGAATTGCAATTATCAGTTATTTTTGTTAGTATTGATTCATGGAAATAATAATAGTATCACTTTTAGTTCTTTTGTTTTCAATAGTTATTCATGAGATTGCTCATGGAAGCGTTGCATATTCCTTAGGTGATTCTACGGCAAAAGATGCTGGAAGGCTAACTCTTAATCCGATTAGTCACCTAGACCCAATTGGTTCAATCATGCTACCCCTGTTTTTAGTTTTTCTAGGTGGACCAATTATTGGTTGGGCAAAGCCAGTTCCAATTAATCCCTATAATTTTAATGATCAGAAATGGGGGGATGTTAAGGTCTCAATTGCTGGGCCTTTAGCTAATTTTTCACTAGCTTTGATTTTTGGATTATTAGTAATGTTTGTTAATTTACCCGAAAGCTTTTTAGTGGTTTCCTTATTGGTAATATTTTATAACGTTGTTTTAGGTCTTTTTAATTTAATTCCAATTCCTCCATTGGACGGATCTCATATATTGTTTAACTTATTAGGAGACAAAGCAATTGGACTTAGAAGAGTATTAGAGCAATATGGTTTTTTCCTTTTATTGTTTTTAATTTTTTTAATCCCTGGTGGAATTAATTGGATATTTAATTTAGCAAGTCAAGCAGTATATTTATTTTCGGGACAATTATTATTTTAATAAATTTTAATAAATAAAAAATATGAAATTAGAAAACAAAATTGCAATCGTTACAGGCTCAGGAGCAGGAATAGGCCTTGCTATTGCCAAAAGATTTATTAAAGAAGGTGCGAAAGTAGTCTTTTCTGATATTAATGAAATTGACGTTAGTCAATATGGAGACAAAGCAATGTTTATTAAGTGTGATGTTTCTAAGTCAAATGAAGTTGATGAATTGGTTAATGCTTGTTTAGAGAAATTTGGAGGTCTTGATATTATGGTCAACAATGCTGGTATTGGGACATCAGCAGATATTACTAATTTAACTGATGAAGAATGGCAGAAAGTAATATCAATTAACTTGTCGGGAGTTTTCTATGGAGCGAGAGCGGCATCAAGGGTAATGAAAGAAGGTGGTTCGATTATTAATATGAGTTCAATTTTGGGGTCAGTTGGTTTTGCTAGTACAGTTGCGTATTGCGCCGCAAAAGGCGGAGTAGATCAAATTACAAAAGCTGGTGCGATTGATTTATCTAAAAAAGGAATTAGGATTAACTCTATTGCTCCTGGATTTATTAAAACCAATATGACTAAAGGAATTCAAGAGGATGAAAATTATTCTAATTTTATTAATTTGATGACGCCAATGGGACATATGGGTAGTGTTAGTGATATAGCAAGTGCGGCAACATATCTTGCTTCAGATGAATCAAAATATGTTACTGGGATAACGCTATATGTTGATGGGGGATACAGAGCTCAATAGTATTTGACATTTAGCATTTTATTTGATAGTTTAATCACAAGCGATTTTTCGCTTGCGATTTATTTTAGTAATTAAATATGCCAACAATAAGACAATTAATCAAAAAAAATAGAAAACCATTAAAAGCAAAAGACAAGACACCTGCTTTGGCTTTTGGATTTAATCCATTAAAAAATAAACCAAAGAAATATGACTCTCCATTCAAAAAAGGAGTTTGTCTAAAAGTTTTTACAACTACACCTAAAAAACCTAACTCAGCACTTAGAAAAGTTTGTAGAGTTAGATTGAGTAATGGTAACGAAGTTTCAGCATATATTCCAGGAGAAGGTCATAACTTGCAAGAGCATTCAATTGTGATGATAAGAGGCGGAAGAGTTAAGGATTTACCAGGCGTAAGATACCATGTTGTTCGTGGTAGATTTGATTGTGCTGGAGTAGAAGGAAGAAAAAAGAAAAGAAGTTCTTATGGTGTTAAAAAACCAGCATCTAATAATTAAAATATATGTCAACAGGATTAAAGTATAAGAAAAAAGTAATATTACCAGACACGGTTTATAATGATATCATTGTTGCTAAGTTTATAAATCAGATTATGACAAATGGTAAAAAAACTGTAGCTCAAAAAATAGTTTACGGTTCTTTTGATATAATTAAAGAACAAACAAAAAAAGATCCCTTAGAAGTTTTTAAGTTGGCAATTCAGAACGTTTCTCCTGTGTTAGAGGTTAAACCAAAAAGAGTTGGAGGAGCAACCTATCAAGTTCCCATGGAAGTTAAAGGAAATAGAAAATTAAGTTTAGCAATGAAATGGATTATTGCATCTTCAAAGAATAAAAAAGGAAAAGCAATGAAGTTCAAATTGGCCGAAGAATTAATAGATGCATCCGAAAATAAAGGAAATTCAGTTAAGAAAAAAGAGAATATACACAAAATGGCGGAAGCAAACAGAGCTTTTGCCCATTTTGCATTTTAATAATAAATATATATGAGTCGCCAATATCCAATAGAAAAATATAGAAATATCGGAATTATTGCTCACATCGATGCTGGTAAAACAACAACAACTGAAAGGTTTTTATTTTATACGGGAATTTCTCATAAAATAGGAGAAACGCACGAAGGTGAAGCCATTATGGATTGGATGGAGCAAGAAAAAGAAAGAGGTATTACTATTACTTCTGCGGCGACTACCTGTTTTTGGTCTCCAGGAGAATACTTGAGTAAAGAAAAAACAAATAGTCACAGAATAAATTTAATTGATACTCCTGGTCACATTGATTTTACAGCTGAAGTACAAAGAAGTTTAAGAGTGTTAGATGGAGCAGTTGTTGTTTTTGATGGTGTTGCTGGAGTTGAAGCTCAATCAGAGACAGTATGGAGACAAGCCGATAAGTATAATGTTCCGAGGATTTGCTTTATCAATAAACTAGATAGAGTAGGAGCATCTTTTGAAAAGAGTTTGCAATCAATTTGGGACAAGCTAACTAAAGATGCGGTTGCAATTCAATATCCAATTGGTGAAGAAGCGCAATTTGGACAAATTATTGACTTAATAGAAATGAAGGCTGTTAAGTTTGAAGGAGAGATGGGCAAAGATGTAGTTTTCTCTGATATTCCAGAACAGATGATCCCAAAAGCAAAAGAATGGAGAGAAAAAATGGTTGAAAAAATTGTTGCTGAAGACGATCAATTAATGAACAAATATTTATCAGGTGAAGAAATTTCCATTGAAGAACTAAGAAGCACTTTGAGAAAAGCAGTCATCGATTGTAAACTTGTTCCTGTAATGGTTGGATCTTCTCTAAAGAACAAAGGAGTTCAATTACTTATTGATGCAATCGTTTATTACCTTCCAAGTCCAGCTGATTTACCTGCTGTCCGTGGAACTGCTGTTGATAACGAAGAGGTTGTGATAGAAAGACACCCTGATGATAACGAGCCATTTTCTAGTTTGGCCTTTAAGGTTGCAACAGATCCTTTTGTAGGAACATTAACATATATTAGGGCTTATTCAGGAAAGTTTACAAAAGGTGGTTATTTATATAATACAGTTACCCAAGAGAGGGAAAGAATTAGTAGAATATTAAGAATGCATTCTAATGAGAGAGAGGAAGTAGAAGAAGTTTTTGCTGGAGATATTGTTGCTTTTGTAGGATTGAAAAATACTTCTACTGGACATACTCTTTGTGACGAAAAAAATCAATTGGTTTTAGAAAAAATTGTTTTTCCAGAACCAGTTATTTCTATTCAAGTTGAACCAAAAACAAAAGCAGACCAAGAAAAAATGGGAGCAGCTCTTAAAAAACTTCAAGATGAAGATCCAACATTTAGAATGGAGACAGATCAAGAATCAGGAGGAACAATTTTATCCGGAATGGGAGAGCTTCATTTAGATATTATTGTGGACAGATTAAAAAGAGAGTTTAATGTTGAGACAAATGTTGGAAGACCACAAGTTTCCTACAGAGAAACTATTGAAAGAAGCTCAGAAGCAGAATGTAAGTATGTAAAGCAAACTGGTGGAAGAGGTCAATATGGTCATGTTAAAATTAGAATTGAACCTAAGGAAAGAGGTACTGGATTTGAATTTATTAACGAAATTAAAGGTGGAGTTATTCCTAGGGAATATATCCCCGCAGTTGAGAAGGGAGTTAGGGAAGCAATGGAAAAAGGAGTTGTTGCTGGATATCCTTTAGTTGATATACGAGTTACATTATATGATGGATCTTTTCACGAAGTTGATTCTTCAGAGTTGGCATTTAAGATTGCTGGATCAATAGCATTACAGGATGGTGCCAAGAAAGCAGGAGCATATATATTAGAACCAATAATGAAATTAGAGGTTGTTGTTCCCCCAGATTTTTTAGGAGATGTAATTGGTGACTTATTATCAAGAAGAGGTCGAATTGATGAGACAGTTGATAGACCATCTGTCAAAGCAATATATGCAAGAGTTCCTTTATCAGAAATGTTTGGCTATGCCACAATACTAAGATCATTAACCCAAGGAAGAGGAACATTCTCAATGGAGTTTGAAAGTTACGAAAAAGTTCCTGGAAATATATCTCAAGAAATAATTGAAGGTAAAAGAAAATAATATGGACATCCAAGAAATTAGAAAAATAATAGAAGAAGAGGGTGGAAAAATAATTATTCCTGGTGAGGATTCTCCAACTCTAATAATTATGACTTTAGATGATTATAGAAAGGGGAAAGAGATTAAACATCAAAATAAAACAAGTAGCCCCCCCAAGGAATTAGAGAAAGAATCTTTGACAATAGATGATCTTCCTTTTAATTAGTTATTGACTTTTTTCAAAAATTAGCTAAAATAAGCAAGTATAATAAATAATAAAAATAAATTAAAAATATGGCAGAATTTATAAGAACAAAACCTCACTTAAATGTAGGAACCATTGGTCACGTTGATCACGGTAAAACTACTTTGAGTGCAGCAATATTACACGCTTTAGCTCTAAGAAGCGGTACAACAGCTGAGAAATCAGTTGATCAAATTGATTCAGCTCCAGAAGAAAAAGTAAGAGGTGTTACAATCAATATTTCTCATTTAGAGTATGAAACAGACAAGAGACACTATGCTCACATTGATTGTCCAGGTCACGCTGACTATATTAAGAATATGATTACAGGTGCTGCTCAGATGGATGGAGCAATATTAGTAGTAGCGGCTACTGATGGACCAATGCCTCAAACAAGAGAACATATTTTATTAGCAAAACAAGTTGGTTTGCCTTCTGTTGTAGTATTCTTAAATAAATGTGATATGGTTGAAGATCCTGAGATGATTGATTTAGTTGAAGACGAAGTAAGAGAACTATTAAAGAAATATGAATTCCCAGGAGATACCCTTCCAGTAATTAGAGGATCAGCTCTTAAGGCATTAGAAGGAACATCTGTTGATGATGAGTGGGTTAAAAAAGTTTTAGAGCTAGTAGATCAATTAGATACATATATTCCGGAGCCAGTTAGAGACAAAGATAAACCCTTTTTAATGGCAATTGAAGATGTCTTTTCAATTGAAGGAAGAGGAACAGTTGCAACCGGAAGAATTGAAAGGGGAACAATCAACTCTAACGAAGAAGTTGAAATTGTTGGAATTAAACCAACAATTAAGTCAACTGTTGTTTCAATAGAAATGTTTAATAAGACATTAAATTATGGAGAAGCAGGTGATAATGTTGGTGTTCTTTTAAGAGGTATTAAAAAAGAAGACATTGAAAGAGGTCAAGTATTAGCAAAACCAGGAACTATTACTCCTCACACTGAATTTACAGCACAAATCTATGTTTTAACAAAAGAAGAAGGAGGTAGACACACACCATTTTTCTCAGGATACAAACCACAATTCTTTATTAGAACAGCTGATATTACAGGAGATGTATCTTTAACAGAAGGAACAGAAATGGTTATGCCTGGTGACACAGTAGATATTATAGTTAAATTGATTGTGCCAGTAGCACTAGAAGAAAAACAAGGATTTGCTATCAGGGAAGGAGGAAAAACAGTTGGTGCGGGAGTTATTACTAAGATTATAAAATAATAGGAAATGGTAACGGAAACTTCAAAAAAAACTGAAAGTATGCCTAAACTTAGAATTAAGTTAAAAGCATATGATCACAAAATAATTGATAAAAGTGCTCAGCAGATAATTGATGTGGCGATGCGTTGCGGTGTGAAAACTGCTGGGCCAGTTCCCTTGCCAATAGAAATTAGTAAGTTTACTGTTAACAGATCAACATTTGTTCATAAACCATCAAGAGAGCAATTTGAAATGAGAGTTCATAAGAGAATAATTGATGTTTTATCTCCAAATGCAAAAATAGTTGAGTCATTAAAAACACTTAACTTACCAGCAGGAGTTGATACAGAAATTAAGAGTATTTTATAGATGAAAATAAGAAAGTAATTTAATTAGATATCGGTAATGCTAGTCTTTTTCTAGGCTGGTTGCCTAGATTTTTATTGTAAATAATATGAAATTCATATTAGGGAAAAAAATTGAAATGAGTCAGGTCTTCAAAGAAGACGGAACGGTAGTTCCAGTGACTTTGGTTAAAACAGAAGAATGTAGTGTTGTTCAAGTAAAAACAAAAGACAATGATGGTTACGAAGCAGTTAAGATTGGTTTTGAAAGTTTACCAGAAAGAAAAATTAAAAAATCGGGAACGTCCTATAGATATTTGAAAGAATTTAGAGGCGATATTAATGAAATTAAAACGGGAGACAAAATTTCATTAGATATTTTTGAACCCGGTGATAGAGTTAAGGTTTCCGGAGTATCTAAAGGGAAAGGATTCCAAGGAGCAGTTAAAAGATGGGGATTTTCCGGAAAACTTACCTCAAGTCACGGTAATAAACATGAACACAGAACATTAGGTTCTATTGGTTCTTGTAATCCAGCAAGAGTTGTAAAAGGTAAAAAAATGCCTGGAAGAATGGGGGGCGATAGAGTTTCAGTTAAAAACTTAGAGATTGTTAGTATCGATAAGAAGAATAATATAATTTCTATTAAAGGAGCAATTCCCGGAAGAAGAGGAACTCTTTTAGAAATAAGAGGATAATTTATGGTAACAAAAGAAGATATTAAAACAAGTTTACCAAAAGAGATATTCGATGTTCCAATGAACTCTGATTTGTTGCATCAAGTAGTTGTTTCTCAAATGGCAAATAGAAGAGTTGCTATATCTCACACTAAAGATAGAAGTGAAGTTCGTGGTGGTGGAGCTAAACCATGGAGACAAAAAGGAACGGGTAGAGCAAGACATGGATCAAGAAGGTCTCCTATCTGGATTGGTGGGGGAGTTACTCATGGACCAACAAACGAAAGAAATTTTAAGAAAAAATTGCCCAAGAATGTTAAAAGGAAAGCATTGTTTATTGCCTTATCTGAAAAATCAAGAAGCAATTTAATTACCGTTATTGATAGTTTTGATATTAATGAAATCAAAACAAAAAAAGTAATTGAAATGCTAAATAATTTAGGAATAAAAGAAAGTTGTTTAATTGTTTTGTCAAAAATTGATAGTAATATGATATTATCAACAAGAAATATTCCCAAGGTTAATGTAATACAAGCAAAGGACATCAATTGTTTAGATATTTTATCTTCAAAACATTTATTGATTGACAAAGAAGGATTAAAAGTAATTGAGGAAACATTTAAGAAATAATATGGAAATTAAGAATGAAAAATGGAATATCTTGAAGTCACCATGCATTACAGAAAAAGCAGTTGACGCATCTACACAAGGAAACTTCTATGTTTTTAAAGTATTTAATGATGCTAACAAGATTGAAATTAAAAAAGCAGTTGAAGAAAAATACAAAGTAAATGTTCTTCAAGTTAGAACCATCAGTATTCCTAGAAAAAAAGTAAAAAGAGGAAGAACAGAAGGATTTAAGCCGGGATATAAAAAGGCGATTGTTAAAGTTAAAGAAGGACAAAAAATAGAAATGATTTCACAGTAATATGCAAAGAAAAAAAGCAAAAATGAAAAACTTTCTTGTTCTAACGAAAAAGAAGCCAGAAAAAAGCTTAACAGTTAGAATTAAGAGAACAGGTGGAAGGGGAAGTGATGGAAGAATAACCACTAGACATATTGGAGGTGGAGCGAGAAAGCTTTATAGGATTGTTGAATTTGCACAAAAAATTATGGATGTTCCGGCAGAAGTTATGGCGATAGAATATGATCCAAATAGAAATGCTTTTATTGCTTTAATCCAATATGAAAATGGAAAAAAGAATTATATCATTGCTCCAGAAGAACTAAAAGTAGGAGACAAAATTATATTTAGTGAAAAAGCAGAAGCAAAGATTGGAAATAGAATGAAGTTGAAAAATATTCCAGAAGGAACTATGGTATATAATATAGAATTACAACCAAACAAAGGTGGAGTTTTAGCAAGAGCGGCAGGGACAGGAGCAATTTTACAAAACTATGAAGGAGGTTATGCGAAATTAAAAATGCCTTCTTCTGAAATTAGAAGAATATCGGGAGAATGCTTTGCATCAATTGGTAAGGTTTCAAATTCAGAATATAGATTTATTAATTGGTCAAAGGCAGGAACAAGTAGAAAGAAAGGGGTTAGACCAACTGTTAGAGGTTCAGCGATGAATCCATGTGATCATCCTCATGGAGGTGGAGAAGGAAGGACTGGTATTGGTCTTAAACATCCTAAGACCCCATGGGGAAAACCAGCTTTGGGAGTTAAAACAAGAAAGAAAAACAATAAATCATCAAAATTAATTGTAAAAAGAAGAGTTAAGAAAAAGAGAAAATAATATGTCAAGAAGTTTAAAAAAGGGTCCATATGTTGATCCTAATGTAACAAAAAAGATAGAAGGCAAAAAGCCACTTGAAACTCCACCCATCAAGACATGGTCAAGAGCTTGCACAATTACTCCAGAAATGATTGGTTTTACTTTCGGAGTCCACAATGGAAAGGACTTTCTTCAAGTAAGAGTTACAGAGGAAATGGTAGGACACAAATTAGGTGAGTTTTCTCCAACAACAAAGTTTATAAGACATGGAGGTAAAATACAGAAAGAACAAGAAAAGAACAAAGATAAGGGAGCTCAATCAAATGAGCCAACAAAGATAAAATAATTATGGCATTTGAGGCAAAATTAAAATATTTACATATAAGTCCAAGAAAAACTAGATTAGTTGCTGATTTGGTGAGGGGCAAAAACGTAGAAGAAGCACAAACGATTTTGAGGTTTACAGTTAAAAGTGCCAGTGAACCAATTTTGAAATTATTGAATTCTGCTGTATCAAATGCAAAAACATTACAAAATATTGAACCAAATAATCTTTTTATTTCAAAAATTACAGTTGATGAAGGTCCAGTTTTGAAAAGGATTCTTCCAAAATCAAGAGGTAGAGGAGAAATAATAAAGAAGAGAATGTCACATATAAATTTAGTTTTAGATATTAAAAAACAAAAAAATGAGTCACAAAGTCCATCCCAAAATTTTTAGAGTAAAAGGAATAGAAGATTGGTTATCCCAAGGATTCTATGGAAAGAAACCTTTTAATAATGTTAAGGAGGATTTTATAATTAGAAGCTTTTTAACTAAGAAATTAAAAGAATCAAGCGTAGATAGAATTGAAATTGAAAGATACTTAAATAAAATTAATGTTGTTGTTTATTCAGCAAGACCAGGAATAATTATTGGAAGAGGCGGAGAAGGAATTGAAAAATTGAGATTAGAACTTTTAAAAGAGATATTCAAAAAAAATAAGTTGAGTTTAGTAGAATGGAAAAACCTTGAGAAAAAATTAAAAATAGAAGTTAAGGAAATTTCAAATTTATGGACATCTTCTGTTTTAGTTGGACAATGGATTGCTCAAAGAATTGAAAAAAGAATGCCTTTTAGAAAGACAATTAAACAGGCGCTAGAAAAAGTTTTAGCTAATAAAGAAGTTAAAGGAGTTAAAATACAAGTTTCAGGAAGATTAGATGGATCTCAAATTGCAAGATCAGAATGGATAGAAAGAGGAAGATTACCAAGACAAACAATTAGAGCAGATATTGATTATTCTTTGTCAGAAGCAAGATGTACTTATGGAACAATAGGAATTAAAGTTTGGATATATAAAGGAGATAAATTTGATGAATAAATATGTTAGCACCAAAGAAATTAAAACATAGAAAACACCAGAAAGGCAGACGCACAGAACGTCTTTTTGAAAGTAGAGGAACTAATATTGATTTTGGAACTTTCGGATTAAAAGCAACTTCAGAAAAGTGGATAACTAGTAACCAGATTGAAGCATGCCGAAGAGTAATTATTAGATATTTAAGAAAAGGAGGAAAAATGTGGATTAGGATTTTCCCAGCTAAGGTTGTTACTAAAAAAGGACAAGAAGTGCCAATGGGAGGAGGAAAGGGCTCCTTAGATCACTATGTTTTTCCAGTAAGGCCGGGTAGAATATTATTTGAAATAGAAGGAATAAGTGAAGCAGATGCTAGGGAAGCATTAAGAAAAGCAGGTGATAAGTTGCCATTAAAGACAAAATTTGTTAAGAAACAATAGTATGAAGAAAAAGAATTTACAAACAGAAGATTTGCCAAAGTTGCTTAAAGAAAAAAGAGAAAGCATTAAGGAACTTAGGTTTAAGTTGGTTGCTGGTGGATTAAAAAATACAAAGGAGTTAAGAGAGAATAAAAAAGATATTGCAAGAATATTGACTATATTAAATAAAAAATAATATGCCTAAAAAGGAGTTAATTGGATTAATAGTATCAGACAAAATGCAGAAGACTGCTGTAGTTGAAGTTGAGACAATCAAAGAACATCCAAAATATAAAAGAAGATACAAGAGTCATAAGAAATATAAGGCACATAATGAATCAGGAGAATATAAAATAGGTGATAGGGTAGTTATTAGAGAGTGTGCCCCAATTTCAAAAGATAAAAAGTGGGAAATTATTTCAAAATTAGATAAATAAAAAAATGATACAGGAAGAAACAATGTTAAAAGTTGCTGACAATAGCGGAGGAAAGATGGTGAAATGCATCCGTGTTTTGGGAGGAACAAGAAAAAGATCTGCTAATATAGGTGATATTATTGTTGTTGCTGTTAAAGATGCAGAACCAAGAAAAAATGTTAAAAAACACCAAGTATTAAAAGCAGTGGTTATTAGAAAAAAAGAGGCAACAAGAAGGAAAAACGGAAGTTATATCAGGTTTGATGATAATGCTGTTGTAATATTAGAAGGTTCTTCAAAAGAACCAAAAGGAACAAGAATAATTGGTCCTGTTGCTCGTGAAGTTCGAGAAAAGGGTTTTGAAAAGATTTCTACAATGACAAAAAATTTAATTTAAGGATATGAAAATAAAAAAGAATGACCAAGTTTTAATAATTGCGGGAAACGACAAAGGAAAGAAAGGAAAGGTTCTAAGGTCTTTACCATCAAAAGATAAAGTTGTCGTTGAAGGAATTGCATTGGTTAAAAAACATATCAAACCAAGAAAATCAGGACAAAAAGGTCAGATAGTAAGTGTTCCAAGAGCAATTAGCATTTCAAATGTTAATTTAATTTGTTCCAAATGTGGGAAACCAACCAGAGTAGGATATAAGATAATTGATAGCAAAAAATATCGTATTTGTAAAAAATGTGGAGCAAAAAATTAATAATATGGTAACCATTAGTATAAAAGAAAAATATAAGAATAAAGTAATCCCAGGAATGGAGGAGAAGTTTAGTTATGGTAATGTAATGTCTGTTCCTAAAATTGAAAAAGTTATTATCAATAGTGGTTTTGGAAAACTTGTTACTAACAAGACAAGAGATGAACAGAAGAAATTTGTTCAGTATGTTGAAGATAATGTCCAAGCAATTTGTGGGCAAAAACCGGTTATGGCTCCGGCAAGAAAATCGATTTCTACCTTTAAGTTAAGAGAAGGAAATATTATTGGTGTTAAAGTAACGTTGAGAGGAAAAAAGATGTATGATTTTATTGAAAAGTTAGTCAACATTACTTTGCCTCGTTCAAGAGACTTTCAGGGAATTAAATTAACTTCAGTTGATAATAACGGAAACCTTAACTTGGGAATTAGAGAGCATATTGTTTTTCCAGAAATATTACCAGAAAAATCACCAATAATTCTTGGTATGGAAGTAACAATAGTAACAAGTGCAAAAAGTAGAGAGGAAGGATTAGAATTGTTTAAGTTACTTGACTTTCCCTTCAAGAAAAGTTAAAGTCAATAAGTATTTATGGCAAAAATATCAAGAATAGCAAAATCAAATAAGAAGCCAAAGTTTTCAACAAGAACTGTTAATAGATGTTTTAAGTGTGGAAGAAAAGGAGGATATATTAAAAAGTTTGGTCTATGTAGAATTTGTTTTAGAGAAATGGCAAACCGTGGAGAATTGCCGGGAGTAAAGAAAAGTAGTTGGTAATATAATATAAAAAAATGGACCCAATAGCAGATATGATTTGTTCAATAAATAATGCTCAAGCAGTGGGCAAAAAGCAGGTAATATTTTATCCTTACTCTGATTTTAAGTATGCTTTCTTAGAACTTTTAAAAAACGAAGGTTTTATAGATAATGTAGAAAAAAAGGGTCGTCT
>Ga0208198_1002553_pt1 | contig 13424 bp, 15 predicted proteins | sample AD_JPNTR2_MetaG_FD_184446 | JGI IMG/M metagenome (GOLD analysis project Ga0208198, IMG submission 184446) | Active sludge microbial communities of municipal wastewater-treating anaerobic digesters from Japan - AD_JPNTR2_MetaG (SPAdes) (version 2) | ecosystem: Engineered > Bioreactor > Anaerobic... | reverse complement strand
GCGACTCAGGGTATTATAAAAATAAATGCTCATATTAAAATCCGAGTGGTAGCGTGAAAATTTTCTTCTTCTCAGGACTTAACGGACGAAGCCACTGGGGATCAATCTGAATTGTATAAGCGGCTTGAACCGCGTCGAGTGTCAGAACAAATCGCTCATTTTTGCCGATTTGCTGAATCTTTCCGATTACGCCTTTTAATGGACCTTCGGTAACTTCAACCAATTGGCCAACCTGCATATAATTAATTGGTGAAAGAGTAAAACCACTCTCCAGGCTCTTTTTCAAAGCTTCAATCTGAAAATCGGGTACGACCGCCAGCTCTCTTGCAAACATTACAAAGCGCACCACGCCGTGGGTTTCCAGAACATAAAGCGTCTGATTGAGACGAATGTGGACAAAGACGTAGCTACGAATCAATGGCTCTTCAACCTGAGCCAAGCGGTTGCCCCATTGTCGCTTCGTTGATACTAAAGGCAAATAACTCTCAATCTGTTGCTCTTGAAGAAGTCCATTGACTTTTTTTTCATGACGCGGTCGGGTATAGACCGCATACCAATGTTTGCCATTGGCGTCCAAATTATTGAATTTGGATTTGGTTAATTCCGGTCCGATATTTTTTTTATCGCTCATCTATTCCAGCCGATTTCTATAATTTTTTCAAGTAGAGCATTGAAATTCAAACCAATAGCTTTGGCGGCTTTCGGCACCAAGCTGGTCGCCGTCATACCGGGCAGGGTATTAAATTCCAGGAAAAAGGCTTCGCCTTCATCAGTCAGACGCAAATCAAAACGGCCGTATCCAGAACAACGTAAAGCTTTGAAAGCCACTAACGCCTGTTCTTGAATTTTTTTAACAATTTTTTCATCCACCAAAGCCGGCACAATATACTCACTCATACCGGAAGTGTATTTACATTCATAATCATAAATGCCATGCTTGGGACGAATTTCAACCAGCGGCAAAGCCATTTCACCGAGAATCGCTATGGTAATTTCGCGCCCGGGAATATAGCGCTCGACCAACAAAGCCCGGTTGTATTTAAAGGCGGTAGCAATAGCCGGTTGAATCCCGGCAACCTCTTTTACAATGGAGAGGCCGACGGTTGAGCCTTCATGGGCGGGCTTGATGACCAGCGGCGGCTCTATTTTTCGTAATATTTCTTCTTGAATCGCGACCGGATCGTACCCGACTTTCAGATCGAAAGAAATCCATTCCGGCGTTCTAATCCCTATGCCCTCGAAGATCATCTTCGAAACAATTTTATCCATAGCAATCGCACAACCTTCACGGTCACTGCCGTTATATTTGTAACCCATAATTTCGAGTACGCTTTGAACCGCCCCGTTTTCGCCACTGCCGCCATGCAGGGCATTAAAAACGAAATCCACGGCGCGAACGGTCGCCTCGCTTAGCAAGCGAATGAGGTTTTCTTCGCCTTTCTGCAAATGCTCGCTGGTTGGTTGAATGTCCTGACTTAATTGCTCAATCGGCAAAACTGTATCGAGCGCCAGCACCTCATGCCCATTTTCCCGCAAAGCCGCCACGATATTGCGGCCACTGGAGAGCGATACCTCTCGCTCGGACGAAACTCCACCCATCAGGACGGCGATCTTCATTAATTCATTTTCCTTTCTAAACTTAAAATCATCTCAGCCGCAGTCAGTAAGTCTGGAACCACATAATCCGGTTGAACTTGCCATTCCGCAATATCGGCATAACTGGATTGACGAACACCAGTTGTGACTAAAATAGTTCGACAGCCGGCGGCGCGTCCCGCCTCGACATCTCGATGTGAATCCCCCACAAAGTACGAATCTGATAGACTAATCTCAAGTTCACGGGCGGCAAGAAGAATATTACCAATCCGTGGTTTGCGGCAATCACAACCGGCTTCCGGATCATGCGGACAATAATAAATACCAGCCAACTCAATGCCGGCTTCGCTTAATTTTTTCCGCAATAGTTGGTGAATTTCCTCGACGGCGGCGACCGTCGTCAAGCCTTTAGCGACGCAAGCCTGGTTGGTAATTATGACTAATTTGAATCCAGCAGAATATAACTTACTTAAAGCCGCGACCGTAATTGGAAAAAGCTGAAATTCCGCAACGTTCTTGATATAATCGCGGCTATCATAATTCAGGGTGCCGTCCCGATCTAAAAAAACTGCTCTATTCACTTTAATAAAATTACCTGTCCTAAATTTAGCGCCGATGCTGTGGATAAGTTTGTCAACTTAAATAACATAAAATAAACTATTACCTGACTTTGGCATACTTGGCTGTCCTCGCCTTCTACATCCTCAAACATCGCTATTGACACTCACCTTCATTTCTCCATAAAAATCCGGACATAAATTACAATCCGGAGGCGTAAAATAATAGAGTAGAGCACAAAAAACCTGCAGAAGGTTTTATTTATTCCGCATCAACCTTTTAGAAATAAATAAGTTTAACTCAGAGTAGTTTTTTAAAATTCAATTCCCTGTTATCCGCAAAACCTATATTGGCTCGTCTGAGCTTGCCAAAGACAATGACGTCGAAGCCGCTCATCACTTGATTGAAGATGAAATCTATGATATGGTAAGTGAGTTCATCACCCTATGGAAGATTATCACAACATAGGTGAATTGATTAGGAAAGCGTTTACCTAATTCGATAAACTTACTATACCAAATTGCGATTATTTCACAACCTTAGGTGTACCCGGTCTAACAAAATCTTTCGTAGTTGCACAACCTGAAAAAAAGATAAATAGAAATAAATAAAATAAGTAAATCCTTCTAATATTCATTCCCTCTTATACATTTAACGATCAACGCTCAGCCACGCTGGGTGATGAGGCGTTAATCCTTTGTTTATTCTCAAATCTTCAGAAAACTCGTAAAACTTCACTTTCATCGAACAGCTCAAGCCGTTGCCTCCAGCCAATGGTTAGACCATTTTATTTTGTGACTTCAAAAACTATTAATAAATCAACACTCGTAGTTTCGGTTAATTTGGTAATTGTAGATTCTCTTGGTTGTACGGTTACAGCTTGCCCTTGAAGTGCTGAAGTTATTCCAATAGATGATTCTCCTAATAATTGATTCTTTAATTGTTGCTGGCGATCTCGATAACGAACACCACCATCAACTATTTCCTTTAATTTCACCTTATTTTTACCAAATTTCTGTACAATTAACTCTGCATTCTTTTGGGCTTCATCAAGTGCTTTTTGATATGCTTCTTTTTTATATTTATCTTCATTATCCGATATTTTTTGATATGATATTGATTCAACATCGTTTTCTAGCAATATCCGTTTTATTTCATCAAATAATTTTAAATCAGTTAATACAAACGAATAACTACTACGAGATGTGTATTCATCTTTATTATCTCTATTTTTACTCCCACTTATTCTTGAGTCCAGCGTAATTATACTACTCTTTTTATAACCAAGTGAATCTAACATATTGAGTATCTTAATAGATTTATTGTAATTTATTTCTTCAGCTTTTGATTTATCTAAATCTGTACTACTGATATTAATGACAAGTGCAACTTTGTCAATTGGATACTCAATACTGGCATGTGATTTTATTGTTATTTCTTCTTGTCCAAATAATCGCAAACTCATAATTAATAGAAGCCAATACTTTTTCATGATATATCTCCTTTCTATTATAGGTCTAACGAACAAGACTGAGACACGCGATGAATCGAAGCACTAATCATTTGAAAATCAAATTTCTTTTTCAATGTCGAAAATCTCGAAATCATGCAACAGCTCATCGCGTTGTCTCCAGCCAGTGGTTAGAATAGGTTTACACAGTATATCTCTACGATTTAATATTTTTGAATTGGTACAAAATACTCATTCTTAATTCGGGATAGAAAACAAGAGACGCCTTTTTCTTTTCATAAATATATCTAAAATTTAAAAAGGCCTTTTCTATTTCCTTTAAATTCCACTCAAAATCTTCGCTGAAATCTGGATATACTTTTCTTAAATCTTTAATTTGTTTTTGTAAAGCAGATGAATCCCTTCGTCTTAATTCAGCGTAGTAAGATTCCTTAATTTCTTCCTTAATATTTATGGGAAAATTACTATATATATCACCCAGTTTATGTGTTTGATTAGGTTTCTTATTATGTATTTTAAAATACAGAGCCTTATAATATAGTTCTATTGCAAAAGCGCTATTAGTCCAGGAAACAATTTGAATATCTGAATCGCTTTGATTATTTAGATAAGTAGCAGCTTTATGAAATCTTTCGGCATGTGCTAATATTTCTTTCCAATTATAATTCATATTATCTTCTTTTTAGTTAATTATCATTCTCTAAATTTTATTGATTAAATTGAAAAAACTCATTTTTTATATTCCAACATATGTTTATCTTGCACTTTTCCACACTTCCGGTTTTTCTACATATAGAAAAAAGTTTCTGCGTGTAGAAATAAATTCGGAAGTTTTGTCTATGGATAAATATTTTATTTTCTCTATAAACAAAACTTTCTTCATGGTCAAATCCTTATCAAACACTTGCAATCTAATTATTTAAAATCCTATTTTCAAGTCCTAAAATTTGCACCTGGCGATAGGCTATCTCCCAGTAGCCCTTTTCCTTGTTCCAGCGCCCGCCGCACGATTTAACTAAATTTCTGATTTGCACTTCATCGTATTCAACTTTTAAATGCATGATCTTGTTAGGCGGAATATACTGCCGCTTTTTTGTCCATGGCTTTTGCTCTTCTACCAATACCACGGTCTTCATCTTAACCTCGCTGATCGCATTGTAAATATACCGCACATTCAACAGCCTGTCACCATACTGCTCCACCAATTTCTTGGTGCCTTGCTGTCCAGGCCGGAGTTTTCGGTTAAACATTCAACCCTAAAGATTATCCGCCGGGCTTGTAATTACCGCTTTTCTCTTACTCATTACATGCGTATAAATCATCGTCGTCTCAACGCTCTGATGGCCCAGCAATTCCTGCACCACACGTTCCCAATCTACAAGCCTGTCAATCTCTGACAATTTCTTTTCAACTCGGGTTGGTTTGTGGTTGCAATCTATTTGATAACCTCCAATACTCATTTGTCTAGACTTTTTCATCTTGACTCCATTATTCTAGTAAATAATGTAGCTAAACTTCAATTATTATCAAAATGCTTTATAAGAGGTTTTGCAAAGATTCCTATAAATCAGTTTAAAGAACTAAATCAACTTTACACAACAAACTAATTCTGAAAAAACCAAACCCGAATGCAACTCAATAAGACCGCATCGAAGAGACGGTCGCTGTTGAGGCGCGGGTTAGCTTGCCATTATATTTTATATATATAATTTCTATTTACAACCAAAGTAATTCAACGTATCTAAGTTCGGTATTGAAAAGGCAAAACATTTAAAATGTCCAAATTCAGGATTACCTAACCCGTAGGTGAATTGCACCAACCATACATCTTTATCTTCATATTTTGCTTTCTCGGCATAAGTTGGTAAAATATATTCTCCAGAAACATTACACCCAACTTTTTCTAATATACTTTCGATGATATTAACATCTTCTCCCAACTTTGACACATTAGCTTTCATATTCTCAATTAATTTTGCTTTGCGTTCTTCAGAGTAATTACTCGAATATGCAGTGCTAATACTCTTTAAGGAAGAACTATCTGGGAAGAGAGTTTTAAAGCTATTTTGGTTGTAATCGGTATTTGATTTTTTGACAACGACTTCTGCATTGTTTTGCGGATCTGTTATTTTATCATCTTTACATCCAATCAGAATAATGAGAAGTAAGATGGAAATAAATTGATAGTGATTTCGAAGTTTCATTTCTTATTTCTCCTTTTATTATTGCAAGCTAACGATCTTGGCATAAGCCGCAGACGTATATTGTTATACAAATTTATTATGGTGAACAAATTTTAACTTTTACAAAACTTGTTTTGGTCGACCTGCTTTAGCCGGTCGGCTTGATGCCATTGTTAGGTGCATTGCAAACTATTTGAGTTCCCAATATACTAGTTCTCTTATATGAGGAATGTAACCATTTATATATTCATAAGTTATTCCAATGCCTTTTTTATAAGTAATCGATAAACCATAATCTCCTCCAAATGGGGTAGAAAATACTATTGTGGAATCTGTTCTTTCTGATACACGTAACTTACCAGTCGAATCCCAATAAGCAATTTCATTTAATTTAAGTGAAAAATCTGCAATAATACTTTCTTCTTGTGGAGGTTTCATTGCGTATAATACATCTTCATTCAATCTATAATACAGAGTATCCTTGATATTACTTGAAATTATATTTCGAACAGTTTCAAAATAAGTATTGTCATTAATCTTTTTTTGTGCAACAACTTCAATGGTTTCATTGAAGTAACTAGTATCTTGACTAATGTTTGATTTATAATACCATTTATTTCCAACTTTTAGAGGAAAGAATTCTGTTAAATATGAATGACTTTCTATGGGAGAATCACAATTAAACAATATGAAAGATAGTATGAAGAAATACAAATATCGATTTTTCATTATGTCACCTTTTTCTTTATTGCACCTAACGGCTCGCGTTACCCGCGGGTGGGCAGGATGAAGAAACGCCATTTTGCCGGAACCGACTCCAAGCCACGCAAACCGCTTGAAAACGCGCAGACTCCCACCCGTCGGGTGCACACTGTGTTGGGCAGGTTTTATAGATGAGAAAAATTTTGCTCCTCACTTTTTTCTGTAGGTTGTGGAGTCACATCCTCACACACAATACCAGTTCCTTCAATTAGTTGTACCCAGCCTTTGCTCACGCCTGAAGCCTCAATCAAGTTGGTTAATCCTTGCTTGAGGCGTCTCAGAACTGGACGCAGATCTCTTGACATCTTCTCCAATGGTTCAGATGCAGTCATCATTTTCTGAGTAGACTGAATTGCTTCCTCAGATGCACTGGACATTCCTCGAACGTTTTGAAAGAAGTTACAGAAGTGTACCTTGCTTTCCGGATTTCCCTTGATTTCCGTTGGAGCGTTCTCAACAATAATTCGAATGCCCGCATCGACATCATGAATTTGAGATGCAAACTCATTGCTTAATGACCAAATTCGTTCTGTGGGGTCACTTAGTTTCGTTGCAGTTTGACGAGCTACTATAAGCCTTGCCGAGAATCCCTGCCCTTGTTTATTCGCCCGTTCGATATCGCTAGTTGAATCTCGCATGATTTGCACAATCTGCTGGATGTCTGAAGTTATTGCCTTAAGAGTCTCTGGCAGCTTCTGAAGTTTCTCCTCATAATTTGCCAATATATCAATATTGCCGGGTAATTCATCATCCCCATCCTTGAGAGATTCTTCCACTGGTGTTGTAACTACCAGTGCTGTCTTTTCTGCTTGTTTATTTGCCTCAACAAGTCGAGACGCAAGTCGGGCTACCCCTCGTCGATATGCTTCCGATGAAACTTCTGAAAATCGCAATTCACGCCAATCCTCCCATTGAAATGTGCGAACAAGTGTAACAAGTTCATCATTTGTACTATCATCATGTAATGCCGCGACTTCCACGTAATGTAAAGGCAAAATAAGCTCTTTTATACCCAATTCGGTTGCGCGTCGGGCAAAAAACTGCAATTCGCGTCGACATTCTGGACTCATAAAATATCTGGGCGTCATGACGGGAATAAAAAATGCCACAGATGAGAGACTTGAATCAATTTTACTGTGCCAATCATCGCCCCATGTGAAAGAATCTTTATCCAGAAATAGCGAAATGGACTCACCTGTTAGCATTTGAAATTGGTCGACAACATCTCTCGCTAAGCGAGTGACGCGTTTACCATCGGCTTGATCATCCGCGTGCACATAAGACCAAAAACCTTCTAGAGTAGTCATTCTGTTCTCATACTTATTATCAAGATGAAACGGCCTAATTATTACTTAATCGAACTGCCTAACATAAGATTAGGTGTACTAATGGAAAAAGCAAAGGTTGCTTTTCATTACTACCTAATCTATGTCGCTTGTTAATTATTAACTGTTTATTATTAATAAAGTTATTCATATTTTCTCCTTGTTCACATTCCTTGTATATGTTGCTCGTTTTGGCAACATAATCTAATAATCGGCAGGGCTTCTTACACCTTTACCACCTTGATTAATCACATGAGTATAAATCATCGTCGTCTCAACGCTCTGATGGCCCAGCAATTCCTGCACCACACGTTCCCAATCTACAAGCCTGTCAACCTCTGACAATTTCTTTTCAACTCGGGTTGGTTTGCGGTTGCAATCTATTTGATAATCTCCAATACTCATTTGTCTAGACTTTTTCATCTTGCCTCCATTATTCTAGTAAATAATGTAGCTAAACTTCAATTATTATCAAAATGCTTTATAAGAGGTTTTGCAAAGATTCCTAATACTTGTTCGCTTTTCCTCATCAATGGAATTAATCTCACCGTATGAAAAGATATAAGCCCGCCCCTTCCAATAAGTCTGCCGCTATATTATTAGCCTTGTTTTAAAACGATCCGGAACTTCCGAGGTTATGTTTTTCCTATCTGCATTCTCCATCCTTATCTTCCCGGTCCGGTAAAGCCAATCGCTAAAAACCTGCGCATGCGCCATATTTTCAAATGCCTTCCATTTACAGGCGTAATATATACGCATGGGGGGGTAAAATCAATATAAATTTTCAAAAATTTTGTAAAATATCAGAGCTTAATATCCACTAGCAACAGCCTAAATATCTACACAAAAAGTCTTCAGAAGGTTGGTCTCTATTATTTTTTGATATGTTTTGAGTTGTATTAAAACTTAAATTACTTCCGAATTGTCTGTACTTTAGAAAAAATATGAAAAAAATGACCAAAAAACCATTTTATATAAGTATCATCTGTTGCCTTTTAATTAAAACCGGATTGAATGGCGCCGAACTTACTCTGAAATTGCCGCCGCCTAATCCGATTGCGCAACCCCTGCAATACTTACAATATTATCCACCTCATTACTGGAATGGTTTGCAGAAAACCCTCGATTGGAAACCTAATGCGCCGCTTTTTGTAGCGGGTGCCATCTTAATACCGATGTCCTTTTTAGGCGATCAGCCACTGCAGGAAAATGTCGCCAAACATAATTTTTTACCTGAGAATATTTCACGGATCGGCTATATTTATGGACATCGTTGGGGCAATTATGCCGCCGCCGTGACTGTGGGAATCAACGGCGTCATCCAGCATCAGCCCTGGAATAAAACCTTTTCGCAAATCGAATTGTTAGCCACCAGCACCATAACCACTGCTCTAGTTACAGAAGCAATTAAATTAGCAACGCATCGGGAACGTCCTAATGAAGAAAATTATAAATCATTTCCCTCAGGACATTCCTCCAATTCCTTCGCATTGGCGGCTGGTCTGGACGGCATTTACGGTCACAAGATTGGTATCCCGGCTTATCTAATGGCAATTTTCGTAGCGTCCACCCGCATTAACGATAATAAACATTATCTTTCCGATGTGGTCGCCGGTGCGTTTATCGGTACCTGGATCGGAAAAAGTTTTAGTCGGCAGTACCAGATCGAGTGGCAAATTTCTGCTACAGGATCACCGGCAATTTCTATTACTATACCATTCTGAAGGGGAATTTTATGTCTTTTCTATCTGCTGTTCAACAAGCGAGATTTTTAATACTGGATGGAGCTCTCGGTACGGAATTGGCACGACGCGGTATCGTCATTGAATTACCTCTCTGGTCAGCCAATGCCATTCTGCATAATCCTCAAGCGATTGTTGAAATTCATTCAGATTATATCCGAGCCGGAGCGGATATTATCACGACTGCCACTTTCCGCACCGATTCGCTGACCTTTACTCGAGCCGGGCTGACTGAAAAACAAGCCGCGGAAGCCACATTTCAGGCGGTTGAGCTGGCTCGCGAAGCCATCGCTGATGTTCACTCGACACGTCAAATCTGGATCGCCGGTTCGATAGCACCTCTGGCTGATTGCTATGAGCCGGAATCCGCACCCGATTTCAATACGGCACTTCGAATCCATCGCCAGAGAGCCCAGTGGTTGGCGGAAGCTGGAGTTGATTTCGCTCTGCTGGAAACGATGAATAATCTCAGCGAAGCCAAAGCGGCTTCTATCGCCGCCCTTGAAACCGGATTGCCGGTTTTTACCAGCTTCATCCTCGCGGAAAATGGTGTTTTATTGAGCGGAGAAGATATTTGGTTAGTGATGAGTGAAATCAAAAAACTCGGAGTCGCCGGACTGGGAATTAATTGTACTCATCACAGTCTGATCTCGAATTTCCTTAAAAATTATAGGTCTAAATTCGACTTGCCGTTAATTTTATACGCCAATGCTGGAATTTATTCTCGTAAAAATGGTTGGTGCGAAGATCCCAATTTTACACCGCAAAATTACGCCCAGATAGCGGCAAATTGGCTAAAATCAGGTGCTAAAATCATTGGCGGCTGTTGTGGAACAACTCCTGATTTTATAAAGGCTCTGGCTGATTTAAGAAAAAGTCCAGTGTGATGGGGAATCACGCTGGACTGGAGGGTAGTGAGGTTTGGAGTTTTCAAAAAATTCTTTTTTAATTTAGCCTAAAAGCCTAAATAGATTTTTGCCACAGGTCACAAATTTCCTAGAAAATTTCCCACAAAAATTAAACTGTAAAAAACCATCCCTCGGTGAGAATAAAGACTGTATCATTTTTTTGAACTACAACAGGGCTGTTCTCCTCTATCTTAAATTCTTAGCTCTTAGCAAAAATCAGGCTTTAATCTTGTCCTCGAGGGCGCGCTTTTTCTGGCGTAGGTTTGAGAGTTGAATTACCAGTGAAGTGCTGTCTTCACCTTTTTTCTCAGCGGTTTTGATTTTCTCCCGCACGGCGGCGATTTCAGCGTCAATATTCCGCGTCACTAAAACTGCGATACAATCACTGGTTAGTTTGCGGAGATCATCCATATTCTCTACATATTGGAGCGGATCAGCCTCCAGAATCAAACGTGATAAATAAAGGCGTTGCTCTTCATTCCATTCGGTATTGAAAAGTTCATCGGCTTCGGCAAGTTTTCCCGAGCTCAGGTCGCTCAGTAATTTTTCAGCGATTGGATGTATTATGGGGTGGCGGAAATCGGCGGCCGTGAGAAAATTTTTAATCATTGTTTGCAAATTTTGATGTCGGGTCAAAATCATTTTCAGGAGTTCGTATTCGGCTTTTTCATCAGCGGTGCGCAGACGCAAACTTTTTGGGCTTTCAGTGCTCCTCTCGCCCCGATTTTGATTGGTGCGTCGCCGGGCGATATAGCGAATCTGAGCCCGGATATGTTCTTCTTTGACATTAATCCGCTCCGCGACTTCGCCGACAACCAGATCCAGAATGACCGGATTCTTAATTTCGATCAGCTCTTCGGCAATGCGTTCCACGAACTGAGTCTTGGCGGCGGGAGAATTGAGTTCATCGCTATGGCTATCAATATAATAAGTCATAAAATCGTTAGCCGAATCATAAAGCTCGCGAAATTCTTCGGGTTTATGATCGCGTAAGTAAGAATCCGGGTCGTCGCTTTCCGACAGACGAATAACACGGACGTCCAATCCTTCGCGCATTAGCAAAAATCCGGCGCGTTCGGTGGCTTTTTGGCCGGCTTCGTCGCCGTCGTAACAGAGTGTCACTTTTTTTGTAAACCGATGAATTAGACGAGCATGATGTAAAGTCAAGGCCGTTCCGGAACCGGCTACGACGTTGGGAAAGCCGCTGGTATAAACTCGTAAAAAATCGGTGTAACCTTCGACGATGATTGCGTCACCGGCTTTCTGGATAGCATCCTTTGAGAAATTCAGTCCGTAGAAAATGCCGCTCTTGAAATAAATCGGCGTTTCCGGCGAATTCAAATACTTGGCTTCCTCATTCGGATCAAGCGCTCGCCCGCCAAAGGCAACGACTCGTCCGGCTAAGTTTATTATCGGGAACATAAGCCGGTTACGGAAGCGGTCGTATATTTTGTTTCCTTCTCTGCGAACAAAAAGACCGGATTTTTCGAGAATCGCCGGTGTAAAACGGTTCAAATCAATCTGCCGGAAAAGACTCTCCCATTCATCCGGCGCATAGCCGAGCCGAAACTGTTCGATTGTTTGGCGATCGAAACCGCGTTTCTCGATATATTCCAATGCCGAACGACCACGTTCTGTCATTAATTGTTTCTGATAAAATTCTGCGGCAATCTCGTGTAATTCATAAATTAAGGCGACCTCGCCTTTCTGCGAATCTTCGATGCCTTCCCAATCAATAGTGATAGAATAGCGCTCGGCTAATCTTTTCAAAGCCTCGACATAGTCAATTTTTTCGTATTCCATTATAAAAGTCACCGCGTTGCCGCCCTTACCGCAACCGAAACAGTGGAAAATTCCCAGGCTGGGATTGACACTGAATGACGGAGTTTTTTCTTCATGAAAAGGACACAGTCCGAAGTAATTGCGCCCCCGCTGTTTCAATTGAACAAAATCTGAAACGATCTCGAGTATATCCGTACGCGCTTTGATCTGCTCGATAGTATTGGAGGAAATTCTCGGCATAACGCCGTTAATTTAAGCTTTCAAACCTATTTCAGACAGAGAGATATTTTAGAAGTTTTAGAATATGAGTAAAAACTTGCCTGTAGGAGAGCTTAAAATTTTTCTCGTGCCGGAGAGTCTTTATTAATTCTTTGGTTGCTTGATTAATTTCTTTAGAGTTCGACGATCGTTACACCAGTGCCGCCACTATCGAAATTTTCATAGTGAAAGCTACGCACGCCGGGCGTAGTTCTTAATACTTCTTGAGTCAATTTCTGAAGAGCGCCGGTGCCTTTGCCATGAATAATTTCTACCTGGTTCAATCCAGCCAGCAGGGCGCGATCAAGAAATTTCTGGAGCGCGCTCTCAGCCTCGTCATAGCGCATTCCCCGTAAATCCAGACGCGGTGAAAAAAGTGGCTCACTCTCTACGGAGACTATAGCGGCTTGCTGGCTGGGGTTAATGCTTTTTTTAATAGGATGGAGCACCTCCCGACTAACCCAGAGAATTTTACCGCCGACGGCGACTCCAAAACGGCTATTCTGCGAACCGATTTTGATTATCTCGCCCGGCTCGCTGATGCCGTCGATCCGCACCGCGTTACCGATTTGTAATTCCAACTGCGGTGCCGGAGCGGCGCGCTTTGAACGCTCCTTGATTTTACGAACGTTCGTCTGGATTTCGGTAATAGTACTTTGCGCCTGATGAATAGTCTCGGGAGTGGCGGCTTGTTCGCGAATCTCTTTGACTGCATTTTCGATCCGGCGACGCGATTCATTTACAAGTTCTTCTAATTGGCGTGCCAGTTCGGTATCAGCCCGTTCGGCTTTTTCCCGCAAGGTATTGAGTTTATTATTGTATTCGGTTACTAATTTATC
>Ga0208198_1002551_pt1 | contig 13429 bp, 18 predicted proteins | sample AD_JPNTR2_MetaG_FD_184446 | JGI IMG/M metagenome (GOLD analysis project Ga0208198, IMG submission 184446) | Active sludge microbial communities of municipal wastewater-treating anaerobic digesters from Japan - AD_JPNTR2_MetaG (SPAdes) (version 2) | ecosystem: Engineered > Bioreactor > Anaerobic... | reverse complement strand
GCGCCAAGCTGAGTGAGGTTCGTACCGAAGTAACCGAGGATGGCATTGAAGAAAGCCTTGATCGCCTCCCAACACGCGAGTAGATTATCAATGACGATCTGTTTCAATGTTGCCCATGCGCCAGACCAATCGCCCGTCACCAGTTGCATGATGAGCGTTGCGATTCCGAGGATCGTATCGATAAGCCCGGAAAGGATCGGCTGGATCACAGCCCAAGCAACCTTGATGATCTCGATTACGATCGTAACAACCGTCATGATCACGTCACCGATGAATTGAAAAGCGACTTTCAGAGCATCGAGGAAGTTCTGAATGAGCGGACCATTATTGACAAACCACGTGGAGATTTTTTCGAATTGAGTAGCAAGGAACGGGATCGCTTCCCGGTACAAGTTACCCATGACTTCGCCGATCTTGTCAAAAACAGCGGTTTGCGTGGTCGTAATTACGTCGACAATTCCCTGAATTTTCTCGCGGATCCCGTCGCCGTTTTCCTGCCAGAATTGACCGAAGTTTGCAAAAGCTCCGTCGATGATTGGTTTTGCATCCCGGAAACCGAGTTTTACGTCCTGAATAAAATCAGAGACGGTATCGACGACTGACTGCAACTCAGGTGGCAATTCGAGGTCGAACGCCTCTTTGAGCGAAAATTTGAGGCTCGCTCCTGAGGTGAAGAAATAAAAGAATTTATCGATCTTGTCATTGACTTCCTGAAAACCTGAGAAAAAGTCGATCACGCCAGTAACGAAGTCTCCGATCTGTTGACCAAGTTCTTCCAGTTTTCCGGAATTCGAAAACTCGACGAATTTGTCCATGAGCCCGCCGAGGAATGCCGTTACTGCTTCCAGCGCTGGTCCCATGATTGCGGGCATGGTCAGCGCGAACACGTCATTGAAGTTTGATTTGAGCCCATTCCAAGTTTTCGATAGCCGTTCCGACGCACCCCCAAACTGGGTATCCGCGTACTGTTCGAACGAGGACGCGAAATCAGCCCAATCCAGTTTTCCCTCAGCGATTAACTTGTTAAAGTCTTGGTAGTCCTCGATTGTGTATCCGGCTTGCTCAGCGATACTTTTCAGAGCGCCGTTCAGGTCGAAACCTGCCATAGCCAGTTGCCGAACGTCAACGGCGGTTACTTTCCCCTGCATCCTTACCTGAGCGAGGTTGTACGCCATTCGATCGAGCATGTCGTTTGTAGCGCCCGTTCCGGCAGCGACGTTCAGCAAGCCACGAGTGAACGCCATTGATTCATCGGCGGTAAAGCCAAATGCCATGCCCATTTTGAATGTTTGGTTAATCGTTTGCAGTTCAAACGGGGACTGGATCGCCAGCGTCCGGAGCTCCCTGAGTAACCGCTCAGCCTCGACCCGTGCCTGAGGCATAGCCTCAGAGATCGTCATGGCTCCGGCGATCTCGCGAGCCATAAGCGCTTCAATACCGACCTGCATAGCCTGCATATCGGCAGTTGCTTGAATTGAGTTCTTGCCAATCGAAAGGATACCCTCTGCTATCTTCATAAAGACCCGAGAAGCAAGGATACCGCTTGCGATTTGACCAATGTTCGAAAGCGCTCCGCCAAAACCACCGAGCGGACCGCTTGCGTTGTCTTTACCGACCACTATGATTTCAAGCCGATACGATTCTGATCCTAGCATTTATGAGCCATTTCGTGTCGGTTGCTCTGCTTTCCAAACATTCCACCGAGTCAACCAGCGTAGGGTTAAGCCCTTTTCGACTTCCCAGGGCGGGACGTGAAAGGCAAGAGCCATTTCCATAATCAACGCCCAATCAGGCGGGTCGTGCTGAATCTTGCTCTTGCCTGTGAACCACCTTACGCCCCGCCGTTCGCCGGGGGGACTTCGGTTTTCCCGGCAAACGCATTAAATAGCGCCATGAGTTCTGAGGAGCTAACGCTGTTCAGGATTTCCAGCTTTTCCTCGTGTGATTCTGGCTCGATCATGCACGACGCCAGCAGGTCGATCATTGCGTCAATATCCTCGGGCTGAGCCTTTGCGAAGTCAGATAAACCGCGTTGCACTTGAATAAAACGGCGCCACATCGGGAGAAATCCCGGTGCGTCCTGATCGATCGGTTTGATCTTGACGGTCTTGTTCTGGATCTTGATTGCAGGTTCTTTTTCCATTGATTTTTTCCTATGAGATTAGATTCATAATCTCTTATGGCAAAGTGGCTACTTTGTTGACCAGGGAGATCTTCAACCAGTTCGCGAAAGTGGTGTGATACAGGGGATTGAGCACCAAGTCGAGCTGTGCAACACCGTCTGCGTCCGGGAACAGTTCCGGGGCTTCGGGAGTAAATCCGGCATACTCGACTGTGATGGTGTGATCAGCGTCGAGTGTCCAAACCAGCTTTACCTGAGCCTTGAGAGGACCGCCGATAATTGCATCCAGCCATGCCTTTGACTGCGTCGCTTCGAATTCCAGGGCAAGTTTCAACTGATTACCGCCAGCGTCAAACTTGTTCTGAATGATGTCGATCGGGTTCAGAGATCCGAGACCAGATTTCAAAGCCTTACCGGAATTGATCCCAAGCTCGAATGAAAACGCATTGGCGGTTATTGGCGTTGTACCCATCGTTCCAGACCAGTTGTCGAGGAACATGGTCATTTGGTTCGCGTGAGCGTAATTGACCACCGGATCCGCGAGAGCGGGTGACGCGAGCGCAAGCTCCGCGACGGAATGACCAAGCATTGAGCAGTCGAAAGTAAGGCGTTTGTTCGTCTCGCCCTTCAAAGTGAGCTCGTTACCAACTGCACCAACTAAGCCGTAAACGCCCTCAGACGATCCCCGGATCAGCGTACAGATACGCGGAACGGGTTTTGTTCCGATAGGTCCGGCGTAAGCGCGGGTATATTTGGTCGTCCCGGATGGCGTTGCCTCGCCAAGAACAGAATCGAGGAAATATCCGATCTGTTCAAAGTTGACATCACCTGAGATTTTCGCTTCGCCTGACTTCTTGTCCAGGGTGACGTCGTAAGCGGGAACCAGAGTACCGCGCTGTTCCTCGACGATGGAGCTCTCGACCTTTGGAATGATAGATCCATCTGAGATACCAACGAGGCGGGCGGTGGGAGTGACATCCTTATCGAAAGCGGACTGCTTACCGATCTGCCATTCCATAAGTGCAAGTTCATTGTTTTTTGGTTTGGGGGTCGTCATTTAGTAGCTCCTTTACTGCGGTTGAGTCTGACTTTTTGGAATTCGCAATGCTGTAAAGACCAGATTGCGAAACTGCGTCTTGGAGTTCCTCAGACAGCGATTGAAAATCAGCGTCAGTCAAATCGCGAGCCGGAACCCCAGGGATAAAAGCTCCTGTTCCGATATATTTGAATTTCATGTGTCCAGTCCTTCCACTTCGAGGTAAATGATTTCGAGAAGGTAAGGATTTCCGTCGAGCATTTGAACGTCGAGCCTGTCAGTCGCCTGTGCGTATTTGAGGGAACGGTAACTGGTTCCGATCTGGTGATCGGCAATCCAGCCAGCGATTCCAGCCTCGATCTCGTCAGCCTTGTCCTCTCGTTGAGATTCAGTGAGCGGGTTGTTTTGGTCTCCGTCGTAGATCAGCGAATGGATCTCGATTGTCATAGCGGATTGGTAACGCTTCGTACCCATGCCCTGAAATGCCCTCAGTGATTGCCCGGAGAGCACCAAAAGCACAGGAGATTCACCGTTCAGCTTGCCTACGCGGTTGGCGTAAACCGATGAAACAGGTTTTTCGGTTCCGGTCAGCGAGGTTCTGAGTCCGGTTGCGATTTCGTCCCGGACGGTTTTGCGTGAGAGAACGGTCATTGTTGGATCTCCCTGATGATCACCAGAGCGCCTTGCTCTGCGGACTTGTAAGCGTATCGACGCATGGCGATTTTATAAAAAGCATGTTCACCTCCGCGCCGATGTTCGGTGATACCGTAGATCGATGGAAGTTCACCAGTGCGCGGATTTTTTGATGCTGGATCGATGTAGATCCTGTATTTCGCTGGTCCAAGTTGACCAATGCGGTGAGAGGCTCTAAGCGCTCCGGTATCAACGTGGGTAACTGCAACCGCGTAACGATGTAAAGAGAAAGTCGCCTTATATGCACCTCTCCCCAAACCGTTCTGAGGTTTGATGGCACGCATAAGGCGTAGGTTCGCCCGTTGTGCTTCCTGAATACCCGTGATTCCTTCGATCATTTCGTTTCCTCGATGAGCAAATGAACGAACCCCGTACCATCCGTTATGAAGGTTTGCAAGAGCTCGATCGGTGTATCAAAAATGATGGTTTTGGTCAGTTGTGCGGAACGGATCCAGCTTTCCGATGCCGGGTCAAACGGAGTGGCTTTGAGACCTATTACATTAGTCGAGGCAGCCAATCGCTTACCGCCTGAGGACGTTGAACGTTTGGTCGAAACCGTGAGGGTCGCCATGCGAGCGAACGAGGACGAGCTTTGCTTGCTCATTGTCCAATCCGATACAGCCCGGATCGGGTATTCCTTAGCTCCGTAAACTAGCAAGTCGCCCTCACGTATGTCGATCATTCCTGTTCCTCTTGAAAGTCCAAACTGACAGAACCCGCATCCAGCGCACTGATTCCAGATCCGTACTTACTGTTGATGTCATCAGCGAGCTTGTCGATCTGCTTGATGATCTGGTCATGCAACTGCGAGAGGGATTCCTTTCGAGGACCGACCGCTATATCCACTAGATCAAGATTCCCGGCGATATTTCTCAGTAAGCGCAACTCCGCACGATCGAGCAATTCCGAGATCGAATTCCCGACCAAAGAAACGTCGGTATCGGTGATCGTCGCAATACTCGATGGGTTGTACCCCATATCGAGTATTGCAGAACCGATCGGATCATTGAGATCTGGATTTGATCCAGAGATCGTTGTACCATCCAGCCCGGCAACGGTCATTTTTTTACCAGCGCGCCGGATCAGGATTGCTTCGACGTTTGCGCGAGTTATTGACATTTCAGTTCACCTGCCTTATGCGCCAGCGAAGGTAATCGCGTCCGAAACGACGAGCTTGCCGTTCGGGAGCACGAGAACCAGGTACCAAGTACCAGCACCAGCTTCGCCAATGGCAAGGTCGATGTCTCCATCGGCTTCACTTACCAAAAGAAAAGTCTTGCCAGTAACGATCGGTATTGCCAATCCGTCGGTTCCGATTGCGGTCGAGGTTGGCGCGGTAGCGGTAACGCTCGAACCGTCATCGTTGTCCGAAATGTAAGCCATGATCCCGGCAGAATGCGCTAGATCGACACCAGAAGCATCCTGCAACTGGATCCCGACAGCGATTGCGCCGGCAGCCTCTGCTCCAACGGTGATCACGGCATCTGCCAGTGCTCCGGTGAGGGTATTGAGCTCTGCGGTCTCGGCAGTGATACCGTCGAGTACATTGAGCTCTGCGGTCTCGGCAGTGATACCGTCGAGTACATTGAGCTCTGCGGTCTCGGCAGTGATACCGTCGAGTACATTGAGTTCAGCAGCCTCGGCAGTAAGACCGTGAAGTAAGTTGATCTCAGTTGCAGTGGCGGTCAAAGCGGTCCCGCCAATTTCGACTGTTTTTTCTACTTTCAGATGACCAATAACCATTTTTTCTTCATTGATCCAGGGGTCGGGCATTTTATTTTTTCCTTTCTAAAAGCGGGGCGGTTGGTTGCCGCCCCGCCTTGTAGTTACTCAGCTTGATCGTTTGGTGTTTCGTCGACCTTATCGGCTTTATCAGCCTTGTCGACATTTCCCGCAGTTTTGCCTTTTTTGAGGAGTTTCAGGATCAGAGCGACATCTTTCTCGATTTTCTCGATCCGTTGCTCCTGGGCGACTGCGGCTTTGGCTTTAATAGCCTCAGCGCGAGAAGGTTTCATCTGCTATCTCCCTTATCGTGCGTAAGCTGCTGGTACGGTGTAACCAGCACCATTCGCGAGTTCCATGACGACGCCGTTCAAGCGGTTGCCGACACCCAAACCGTAGCGGTGGCGGTAATGGGCATTCTTGAACGGATAGATTTCATCCTCAACAACGAGAGTCAATCCGGTGGTTAGCCCGGTATCAGCAGGGTCGTTACGCTTGATGAGAGGTTTGGGAACGCCGGGTTCCATGTAGATCCCGACCATGTAGCCGGAAGGGATCCAGCGCCACTCGATCACCCAACAGCCGTTGGTGCGACCGATCACACGCCCGGGCACGTTCGCCGGGAGACCAGTAAGTTGATCCACGTTCGCGCCTGGGATCACGTACTTATCATTGACGGGATCGAAGTCGGTGAGGGCTTCGGTTGCGCTTACCTCGTCCGGATTGATGAAAACGGCGATATTTTCACCGCCAGTCGCAACCCCGAAGTGTTCTTCGAGTTCGTTGCGAATGGTCACAAACGGGTTATTGTTATCGTTGATCGAGGTAGAGGCGTACCCCGATTCGAGATAGTGAGTGTCAGTCGCTTCTGCGTCCGATCCGAGGACAGGCGGGTACAGCACTGCATCACCATTGGCGAGGGGCTGTACGCTCAAAGCTCCGTGAATGAGATCTGTGAAAGTCCAGGCAGTGTTGTTCAGCAGGGCGACGAGGATCTCACGGCGCATGGTATTGATGTCCTGCGCGAAGATCGTGAGCAAATGGCGGTTGAGCTCTTGCACGGTCATATACGCGACCGCGATATCATTCTTTGAGAACTGAGCGCCAAAATCTTCCAGAGGGAAGGCGACGTCCCACTCGCCGAACGCTTTGACGGCTGCGGACTGACCTGAACCGCCCCGGCGCTGCAAGTAACCACCGCCAGGCAGTTTGAATCGACGTTTGAAATCCGATGTTTCTTCGTCGACGAAAACGCTGTAAGCGTCTTGCAAGTCAGCGTTGTGACGCTCGATGATCTGCTGAACCGCGTCGTACACGACACGCTGTCCGATGGTGTTCACAAACGCACGATCGGTATCAGCGAGATTCAATGCTCCGAAAATCCCAGACATGATTTAGATTCCTTTCGTAACTGATTTTTCCGACCGCGCTTATCCGACCAACAGGACTTTGGTTAAGTCCTTGTCAGCAAGCGGGATACATTGACCGACCACGAGAGTAGTGGTTCCAGTGGTGTCTGCCAGTTTACCGACATTGTCGGAGACGTAGACCATGCCACCGTAGGCGATAGTGGACAGATCGACACCGTAAAGGGTGCCGCGTTTGAGGACGGAGACCGCCCCGCCAATTCCAGCGCTGTTCAGCGCGATTCCGAAAAAGGTATTGATCGGCGCTTGACCGTTTGCATCTGCAATGCCAGCCTTTCCAGCCGCGTTGATGTAAACGGGCAGTCCAGGGGTGATCGCCTCAGCCGCTATGAGATCGTAGATCTCAGCTTTTGAGGGATGGACTGGACCGATCATTCTAGCAGTAACAGCAATTTCAGCCATTTGGTTGCTCCTGTTTTACAGTCTGAGTTTGGGACGATCTGATTGATTATCCTCTTTGGAATCTTTAGGTTTCAGATTCCGAGGCGGTGTCCCAAACGGGGTTTTTTTGTCAGCAAGCCAGAAAGGTTTGAGTTTCGCGAGGTCGTCGAGCGCCTCTTTGATGCCATCAAACTTTCCGTCTTTTTCCGTGATCTTCGTTCTGTCAAGCACGAGAACGACGTCCTCGATCGATTCCGGTCGGAACCCAGCGCCAGCAGCCGCGAGGCGAACCTCGTATGACAGTTTCAGATCCAACAATGCTTTGAGCGCCTTGTCCTTTTCGGATTCGGCAGCCAGAGCTTTGTCCTGGGCTTCTTTCAGATCCTTTTCGAGTTTTTCCTGAGCGGTCAGTTTCTCGTCTTGGATCTTCCTGAAGTCTGCCAGCGACTTTTTCAGATCATCAACCGACTTGATGCCGAGACCTTCGAGCAGTTTGTTCGTCGCGGTTTCCTCAGCACGTGAAAGACGATCTTGAATGATCTTGTCGAGCTGTTCCTGCGTAAACGTTTTCGGTGGATCTCCGGGGGGCGGATTCCCAGGGGGCGGATTGCCACCGGGGGGATCGCCAGTAGGGGGATTACCACCACCACCGGAACCCCCGGTGTCAGGTGAGTAATAGAAAGCAGGACGCAGTAAAGCCAGGTTTTTCATTTTGTAAGATTCCTTTCCGACTTATTCCGCAGTCGTCGCGTAATTTGGGGTGAAAAAATAAAAACCCGGTGTGGGAATAATCCACTCCGGGATCTTGCCTCTGTCGAGCTATTGAGAGTATAGCCCGATGAATTCGAAATTTCACATATAAGGCAGTAGTAATCGAGTACAATTGAATTTTCAAGCAGGTTTTCAATTCTAAGAAAGAGAGAAAAACAGCTATGAACGCAGTTGCAAAAATTCAAACTTTGTACGAAAATAAGGGCAAGGAGAAATTATTTATGAGCGCGGATCACAAGCTACCGCCACGCAAAGGCGTCAGCATCCGACCGCATAAGGGCGGGCGTACCGAACGCCTTGAAATTCGGATCGAGCCGGAAGTGAAAAGATTGCTTTTAGATCACATTTCGCAAACCGGGGAGAGCTACTCAGACTGGATCACCCGTAAGGTGAAAGAGGATCTCGAAAAGAATCTATCCGCTTAACTTCATAATTCTTCGCGGCGGAAACCACCCCGCTTCAGCGGGTGGAGGAAGCCGCGCTCCTTTGCTAAAATGGGTCTATGCCACAAGAAGCCAACCACAGCCCACACAGCGCGTATGTAATCAACTATCACCTTGTCTGGATACCGAGGTATCGCAAAAAGGTTCTGATTGGAAGAATTGCAGAGCGTTTGAAGGAACTCCTTTCCGAGATAGCATCTCAATATGGCTTTCAGATTGTGGCGGTTGAAGTGATGCCCGATCATGTGCATCTGTTTGTTAGCGCGCCTCCAAAGTTTGCTCCTGCTGAAATTGTCCGATTGTTTAAAGGGATAACATCGCGCAAGTTGAAGAAAGAATTTGAAAGCCTCCGTCGCCAGTATTGGGGTGAACATGCGACACTTTGGGCGGAAGGCTATTACGTTGGTACGGCGGGACACGTTAGCGCGGAAACCATCACGCGATATATCGAGGAAAGCCAAAAGAAATAGCTTCAAGCCTTGAAACTTTAGGGCATTTGTGCTACAATCGTGGACATGAAATTGATTGCTCAGGTCAAACTGCTCCCTACGCCCGAACAAGCCGACGCACTCAGGCGCACGCTGGAACAGGCCAATGCCGCTTGTCGATTTGTGAGCGATACGGCCTGGGAAACCAAAACCTTTCGCCAGTACGATTTGCATCACAAGTGCTATCAGGCGATACGGGAGCAGTTCGGACTTTCGGCGCAGGTTGCAGTACGAGCGATTGCCAAAGTTGCAGACGCATACAAACTTGACCGCAAGACCAAACGCACCTTCAAGACAACGGGCAGCATCGCTTACGATGACCGTATTTTGTCCTGGCGGTTGCAAGATAGAACTGTTTCGATTTGGACAGTAAACGGGCGGCTTCGCATCCCCTTCGTCTGCGGAGAGAGACAGTTGGAACTGCTCCAAACGCGGCAGGGAGAAAGCGACCTGGGGCTGTATAAAGGCATGTTCTTCCTCTCGGCAACGTGCGAGGTAGACGAACCCAAACCCGTGGACGTGGAAGGCGCGTTGGGAGTTGACCTGGGCGTTACCAACATCGCAGTAGATAGCGACGGACAAGTTCACTCGGCCAGCCACATCAAAAACGTGCGCCACCGACACCGCCGCTTGCGGGCCAAATTGCAAGCCAAAGGCACGCGCTCTGCCAAGCGCAAGCTGAAACGGCTTGCGGGGCGCGAGCGCCGTTTTGCCAAAGATACCAACCACTGCATCAGTAAAAAACTGGTTGCCAAAGCGAAAGACACAAATCGAGCGATTGCCCTGGAAGATTTGGGGGGCATTCGCGAGAGGGTCACGGTTCGTCGCTCTCAGCGGGCAACCCTGCATGGTTGGGCGTTCTTCCAGCTTCGCTCCTTCGTGACATACAAAGCCAAACGAGTTGGCGTGCCTGTGTTCCTGGTTGACCCCAGAAACACCAGCCGCACCTGTCCTGCTTGTGGTCACATTGATAAAGCCAATCGTCCTTCTCAATCCAAGTTCTCCTGTGTGGTTTGCGGTTTCGCTGGACTTGCTGACCACATCGCGGCGATCAACATCGGTCGTCGGGCGGCTGTCAACCCGCCAATCGTAGCGCGTGATGAAGCCAAAGCTACCTTACCCGTAGAATTGCGGCAGAGCGCAGTTACAAGCCAGCCGCTTTAGCGGCTGGTCGTTGACAATCCCAAACAAAAACCGTAACCTGAGGGCTACGGTTTTTTGATAAATGCGTCTGCTGGATGTTGATCAAAGACGCGCCCGGCAGCCCGTTCAGCGAGTACGTAGTCGGCTGCCTCGCGCATTTGATCTGTGAGTCCGAAATCAAACTCAGGGGAGTAAAGGACGATACTCGTTCGGCAGTAATCGTGAAACGGAGCCCAGTCCAATTTATCTGCATACCTGGGCGTTCCTGTTAGTTGAAATGGCTTATCGAAGGGTTGGATCTGACCATGCACCCGTAAACAGCAGTCGGTAGTCCGGGAATCCAGCGCGGCGATCGCCTGTTTACTCATGTCGTCCTGCTTGTACTGCTTGACAAGATCCGAGAACGAATCCCACAGCAGGGCGAGGATCCAGAATATCGCAGTGCCCAGGATCGATCCCGGGCGAAGAATTCCGCGACGATCCTCGTCACCTGTGATCAGCGTAGGATCCAAGCCAGCCAAGATCAGGGTCTCGATCGACACCAGTTGAGAATCGAGATATTCAGAAAGCACGTTTATTGCGTTATCGGTTTGACTGGATAAACCCATAGCACCGAATGACTGCACCTCGATACCGTAATACCCAAGTTGCCGTTTGGCTTCCTCGATCCCGAATTGTTCTGCTTGCTGAAAAATCGGTTTGGTCTCAGTGAGGACGGTTTGCTTCAATTCTCGCATGACCTCGCGGGCACCAAATAACGGCTGAGGTTCAGTGAGGGCGGTAAGCATGGAGCGGTGGGCGTTGCGGTAAGCGGAAAGGATCACGCCTCGCGGGTGATCCGATGTTCCGACTTTTGCGAACAGGTTGCCGATCTCAGAATTAGCCCGTACCGCAGATCTGATTGAGCGTTCCAGTGGGTTACTCATTTTCCTCGTTCAATCCCTTGTTTTTTTCGATCCAGATCCCGTTTTTTTGCCAGCGCATTTGGGTCGTTATTGTTGAAATTGATCACCGAGTTGAACCCGGAAAGGTGAGCCTGATAATCCTCAGAATCGATGACTTCCTGAATCTGATCGTTGGTCCAGCCCTGCCGTTTCAAGAAGATCGGTAACGAGATCCCGGCTTTCTTTGCCTCGGACGCGGCTTTGTACAGTTCGGTCTCAGCTTCCAGATCATCGAGCGGATCCTGTTTGAATACCGGACGTTTACCGATCCGGTGATCCAGATCACCCTTTGCGTAACTGTCAAGATTGAATCCTTCATACCCTTTGTATCCGCGCCAGCCACCGATCGCGACCGCCATCTGCTGAGCCTTGATTATCGCGTCGTCGTAATTGACCCGGCGCATTTCTACCTTATCCTCAACGGGTTGGCGGTGGATCCTGAGTGCACGTCCTGAGATCTCGCCTGAGGATTGTCGGAGATCCAGCGTAAGCTCCGGGTAGTCTTTTTCAATGTCTTTGAGGAGAGTGTTGATATGCTCAGACGTCGCGCCGATGTCGAGATCCGCGACCATCGGAGTTACTGAGGATCCCGTCGGACCGTAGAAGGTTGGGATCTTTTGGCGACCTGATTCAGGGTTGTCGGTAGTCCCGCCTTGACTTTTCGTCTCTACTGCTTCCTGATCACCCTTTTTGACGCCGGAGAGGAACCAGGGGGCGTCTACCATTTTACGGATCTGATCATTGAGCTTGCTGGTAACGTCGTCAACCTCCCGGATCTTCGGAATTGCCGGGTGGAATTCGGACCACCCGAAATCAAGTCCGACGTTGTTGTGCTGTATTGCAACCATAGGAATAAAACCGTAAGGGACTAACCACGAATACGAGGGCGTACCGTTCTCGTCGTAACCTGAGAGGAAAGGCTTGTTGTCGAGGTATGTTTCGTAAAGGACAGAATCCATGTAACGAGTCGCCTTTTCGGTGTAGATCTGAGGCTTGCCGAACCCGTCCTGATTTGCCCAGACTTCCTCGATCACATAACCCTTGATGTTATGCCAGTCGTCAAATGTGACGTCTTTGATCGTTCCTGGATGGCGCAGGGTCATGTAAACCTTTTGCCGGATCGGATCATCGTTGATCTGGATAAAGGCGTCACCCAGGATTGAGCCCCACAGCGAGAGCGTGTCTTTCAGGAAAGCCCAATTCGAGGATCTCCACGTATTAGCAATCGCGATCCGCAGGGCTTCGTTATCCGTAACGATCGGCAGGGAGCTTGGGATTTGTTCCCCGTCACCTGCTTCCGGATCCAGTGGTCCGGCGAGCAGGTGCGAGCGCCAGAATTCGCCGATCCGATAGGCAGGGTTGTAGATATTGCGGATATATCGGTATAACCCATAATCAGCCCGGAACGCCTTAGCCCAGGTATGCAGATCCCTGTAAGCGTTGTTTTCGTAAAACGCCCAGTAGATCCGGTAGCGTAGCTTCCTCGCCTCGAAATCCGAAAAGTGATCCGTCTGCATCGTGTCGGATCTGAGGTACGCCTCTTTGAACGCTGAAATTCCAGCCATAAGCCTACTCCATAAATTCGCCATGATCTACCCGTCCATCATGAGGGGATTTGTTTTTCAAGTTGTTCGATCCTCATCCTCAGGTTAATGTTTTCTTTTTCCAATCGGTTGTTGTCGATCGTCAACCGATCGACCTCGTTCCGCAAGTCACGGTTATCGCGTTCGAGCGTGATTAGTTTATCCGTTGAATCACGCCCCGCAGTTTCCAGCGCATCGATCCGGGCGCGGAGTTTTTCGTTTTCCGCGACTAAACGAGCGTTTTCCTCTTGCAGGGTATCAACCGTCTTTTGCAGAGCGGTAACGGTGTGCTTTTTCGCCGACGTGAACGCGGTCACGATCGCTGTGATAAATGCACCAAGCGCCGGAATTCCAGAAATTATAAGTGCAGTGAGTGTGTTTTGATCCATGTAACCGCCTCGGTCTATTTGGGATATTTACCAAATGCCGCGCCGGATCCACGAGTTTGAGGACCAGCGCGGCAGTTTCTTGAATTTACTGTTTATCCTTTTGGAGCGTCAGCGGTCATGGCGTTCTTAATGCCTTCGTACACACCCGAGGCGGTGATCCCAAGCGCGAGACCGAACATGACCGCGCCGAACCAGCCACCAAAACCAACGATCGGTCTGAGGCTATACTGGTACGCCACACCGAAGGCGATCCCCAAAAGCAGGGAACAGACCAGCAAGACCTTGCC
>Ga0208198_1002550_pt1 | contig 13430 bp, 17 predicted proteins | sample AD_JPNTR2_MetaG_FD_184446 | JGI IMG/M metagenome (GOLD analysis project Ga0208198, IMG submission 184446) | Active sludge microbial communities of municipal wastewater-treating anaerobic digesters from Japan - AD_JPNTR2_MetaG (SPAdes) (version 2) | ecosystem: Engineered > Bioreactor > Anaerobic... | reverse complement strand
GAAAGAAGTTCGCATTGGAAGATTTTTCAAACAAGGAAAAGGCAAAGATAATTGTTGTGAAGCTCGAAGACAACAACAAAGTTGGATTTCTCGTAGATGATGTGAAAGAAGTGCTCACGGTAACAGAGGAATCGATAGACGAACCGCCTGCACATATAGGTGGAATGTCCAATGCAAAGTTCATATCCGGGGTAATAAAATTGCCAAATGAGATGGTTCTAACACTTGAAGTTGATTATCTACTCACAACGGAAGAAAAATTGGCTTTAGCAAAAATTTGATCAATATTTGACCACGTGCGTTGAATTATTGATATATTATTTTTGATGATTTCCGTACTTATCGGAATAAATTTATATCTCCCATAATAGACTGAATGGGCAAATTGGTCGCCGATGTTAATACATAAACGGCAACCTTTATGTAAAAACCTGCTACATTAATTCCACACCAAATTAAGAGTAATTATATATTCTTCATATGTATCATTAAAACCAATCTGTTTCTCGTTTCCATAATCGTTTAATTGCCAATAAGGTGGAGAAGTAATGATAAGATGTACTGATTCATTCGGTACCTCTTTCATCCATCTTGAATCACCTATGATTATCTTGTGTTTTGTTTTCATCTTATTTCCTCCAATGGTTTTGGTTTGCCTAAAACCGCTGTTTAATATAATTCATTCATAACCAAAATACCTGACATAAGAATTTATTTGTTCAAGTATTTATAGAATTCCTCCGTTTAACCACACTCTATAAATTGTTTAAATACAAAACCACTCTCAATATTAATTATCGCTAAATCAAAATCTTTGTCACTGGAGATTCTCTCGCAAAATCTATATGAAAAAAATTAAATAATGAAAAAACAAGATTTGTAAACATTCTCATTGACCATCTGGCATTTTAAAACCACTTCTCTTTTTGCAACTAATCCTCTCCTTTAACACTTGCATGCTGACCACTTACAGCCAAAAGGCCTTGAAGGCAGCAATTAAAAGGAAGTAGCATTAATCTCTAAAATATTCTACATTTTCTCTAAGCATAAATTCAGTAACAAAGTCAAATACTTTGTATTTTTCGATTCTCGCATTTGTTGGTGTAGTTATTACTATTTTTTTATTCATATCAGAACCATAGAGAATAGTAGGACCTATTAATGCTCTAAGCCCATTTGAATAGTTTTCCCAAGGTGTATTTTTATCTATTCGTTTAAATTCTTCTATTTTAGGGTCGTTTGGTGCCAAGTTAATTTTTCCTTCATTCAATAATTTTGCAAATCTATCTCGAGCTTCCTTCCACCTATCGCCTAAAGCATAAAATTTGTTGCCAGGAATAACCTCATTTAAGGCATCAACTAACTGTTGTGGACTTACAGTTTCACCATCTATTTTGTCTAACTGGATCTGAAGTCTAAAAATCATAATCATTACATCTATTGGGATTTCCTTCTTTACTTTTAGATTTAAAATTTTTTTAATTTCAATTCCGCCTTTTGTTTTTTGCACGATTACCATATATGGTTCATAAATATTATTTTCTGTGCCTTCAAACGATATCCCCCGTACATTTTCCCCTTCCTTTGCTGTTTCTATTCCATCCATAGCATTTGTCAAAGCCCTAATTAATGGATGAGGTTTGTAGTTTGGGTTCTTCTTGAATTGCCTTGAAATATAGTCTAAGTAAATCTTCATTGCATCATTAAAAAAGTTAAACTCCATCTTATTCCCCCTTGTAAGATTTAATTAATAGGTTTATAAAATCAGTCTTTTTATCATCGATTTTTTGTTTTAATTCCTCGCGCTGGTTAAGAAGATTTTTGATAGATCTAGATACACATAGTAATGAAATATAATCACCTAAATATGGGATGAATCCTACAACATAACCCATGATTTCTATCGGTATTTCTTTTTTTATTATAACTGCTATTTCTCTTTTTAAAGAGGCTATTTCCTTCTCTTGTTCGTCAAATGCTTCCTTCAGATTTCTTTCAAGTTGTTCTGATGTTTTTAATAAATCCTCATCATTCTTGGCTTTTAAATCTGTAATGCCTTTTCTTAAAATACTTCTCATGTTTTCCAATTTATTTTCTTCACGAAGAATTTTTAATGCATCCAATGGGACGTTGCCAAGCCACTTAAACTTTTCCTTTTGAAGAGCATTAGAAATAGAGGCATCCATATCGAGCCCTCCCATTTCATAACTAAAAAAGAAATAAGGGAGATCATAGTCGTAGATTGGCTCTCCTGAAACTTTGTCACAGAAAAACTTATGTTCTTGTACCCTTATAAATTGAGATAACAGATACTCTCCAAACTCAAATCCAACAGTTTTGCCCTCCATTTGAAAATGCACCTTTGTATCGATGAAGCTATCTAAGAATTCTTCAAATGTGTCAAACTTTTTGAAAATATTTGGTAACAAATCAGTTTGTTTTATTGAACTAAACAATTCCTTAATATCATCGAATTTTTCTAAGAATGCGAGAGCATCCTTTTCATTGTCTATTCCTTGTCTAAAAATCTTGCTTATATAATTAGCAAATCTCTCGCGGGCATTTGATAGTATCATATTTTTGTCATATTCGTTCACTACGTTAAAATTAATTGGAAGTATTACAAGTGCGTTTTTTTCCAAATCAGCAAGCATTAAGTCTTTTAGTTTCCATAAGTTAAATACATGCCTTACAAGGCTTTTAAGATAATATTTTTTGTCCATAGTAGTTTGATTTTTAAGGATTGTTAAGTTGAGTACTGGATCAGGTATAACAATAGTATCTATATACAACAAACTTTTCTTTGCGAAATCCTCGAGCAGTACTGGAGTAATGTCGCCAGAGTAGACACACTTTAATGAATCCTGTTTTCTTAGTGAATCCAAAGCTTTACTTGCATTTTTAGACCAAAATTGCATAATTTCTGTGTCTAAATCATCAATAGCATCTAGCATAAGATCAGAGACCAGCGGGTAATCTGCAATAGCCATTCCCAGATCAATATGACTATACTTATTATCTTCCAAATAGTTCTTTATGCTTCCAAAGTATGAATCAATAAGATCAAAGTAATGTTCATAGATTTTGTTAATTTCTTTCATATTATAACTAATTCACAGAGATGAAAAACCAGGAATGATGGAATAATGGTTAAGATAAGATAAACCGTATTAGGATGGAGTCCAAGAATAAGCACTGAAACTATTGTTACTACCGTTGTCATTAGGAGTCCGAAGATTGTACCCCCCAATACGTTTCCCAAGAGTACTGAGAGCAAGCTAATTGGTGCTAAGAGCAACCTTTCCAGGGAACCGATCCGAAGTTCAAAATTGATAACTACCGCCTCTGCTGCAGTGGTACTGAATAGTATGGTCATCGCAATTAGTCCAGGCACTAATTCTTCAAAGCCTCGAGGATTTCTTAAGTAGATGGCTAAAATCCATGCAATAGGAAAGAAAATACCCCAACTAGCTGATGGAAGATTTAGGTAACAAGTCCGCATGTCCTTCAGGGCAATGTAATAAATGCCTCGCAAGTTACCTCGCCACATTCTACTTTCCTCCTTTTTCAATTGCCATAAAAGTCGGACTCAAGCCTGTAATTTTGATAAAGGCATCCTCAAGAGTTGGTTTAATACTATTTACCGATTGTATCCATATGTTTTTATCCTTAGCGAACCAGAACACCTTATCGTATAAATCTTGAGGAATACCCCTATAAATTCATACTCTATCTTGGTCTACCGTCACTATCTTAACCTCAGAAAGTCCATTAGATAGATCATCTAACGGCTACGATAACTACAGTTGGGTTTAGTTCTATCATCATATCTTTAGGTTTACCTCTTCCTCCGAAATGTCCACCTCTATTTACCTTACTCTTTATATCAGCGCTGCTTCCATCTTCTTCCAGTTCAATCACAGTAAAGCATAGAGCTCTTCCAAAATGTTCTGGAATTCTAGAGGATAATCCACTATCATCTATAGTAGGAATCACTATTCTTACCTTCACCTTTGCCTTCTATCTCTATTTTTATGTGAAAAATTATATCATATTTGTGCAATTTGTCAATATATAACTCTGAAGTTCGGACATTTATAATTTAAATAACAACACCTCCTTTCTATTGTGTTATCCTATTATTGGATAAACGCTAAAAGAAAGGAGGTTATTATATTATAATCAATATCACTATCCATCAGATCAAAAAATTTGTAAAAAAGTTAGCTCCTTTCGAAGAATCAGCCTCAGTATTCTTTTCTAAAGTTATTAAAGCATATCTTCAAGCTCAAAACTTCGTATATCTGATATGACTAACTCTATGAGAGATATCTATCATAAAGTAACTACTAAAGTAGATAAAAAAGAAGAAATATACTATAAGGCAATACAAAGATCCTTAGATAGAATTAGCGTAGAAACTTTTAAGAATATCCTTAAAGAATTCTTATCTACGAATGCTGAATTTATCATAATAGACCCTACAGAAATACCTAGGAAGGGTGCTAAAAGTACAGAATATGTAGGTACACTTCGTGATGGAAGGGCCAGAGGCTTCAACTTACTAGTAGTCAGTATACCCTATATTAGAATCTGTCCCACTTTATGCAAACTCTCTTTCGGATGGCATAGCTGAACCTTTCGACTAATGACCGCTTTGGTTCTTGGAAAAATTCTTTCCTTAAAAAAGGCACAATGATAATAAATAAGAGATAATAGAAAACTTATTAAAAAAAAGAAAAGTGCACAACTTGCAGGCCTAATGTCGAAGCATTTTTCTCAATTATTTATCTTGTTTGTTGCCATCTGGTCTTGCAATATGTCCATTTATTCCATATTCATCATAAACATCTAACACCTTCTTGCAAAATTGAATCATTTTTTCGTCATTCGTAGCAATGGCTTTTTCATAAATTTTAATAAAATATTTTTTACCAGCCTCAGTCTGTGAGTAATTTTTTTTCAATAAATTATGTTCCATACATAAAGTTTGACCATTTGATATATCGTTACTTCCACCTTTATCTTTAGGCTTGATATGGTCTACTACCAGTTCAACTCCATCTTCTGGTCCTCTACCACAAATTACACATTTGTAGCCATCCCTTTCAAGAATGGCCTTCTTTACGCTGGGAGAAAAATCAAGTAATTTTACTTCTTTAGTATTATTAGGTTCATAACGATAAACACCTTTTTTGACTTTTATAAGTGTTCCATTTTGGTATAGTTGTCTGATGGCTCTCCAAGGGTCTCTGGGGGGAGACTTATGATCTTTTAGCCATTGTTCAGTAACCCAATCAACTACAGGACCATGAGATAAATCTTCATTAGGATGAGCTTTGAAGTACTCCATTATCAGGTCTTTCAGAGTTAAAGGGTTTTGGTTCATTTATTCTACCCTCCCTTATTAACCTGCTTTTAGCTAATTGACAATAAGTTTTCTCAATTTCCACTCCTATTGATCTTCTTTTATTTAGATAAGCAGCTAATAAAGTTGTACCTGACCCCATAAAAGGATCTAAAACAACGTCTCCTATGTAGGAAAACAGTTTGATGCATCTTTTTGGCAATTCTATTGGAAAAGGAGCAGGATGTCCAATTTTCTTTTTGCTTTCCCCGGGGAAGGTCCAAAGGCCATTTGTCCATTCCATAAATTCTTCTTTAGTAATATCTGATTTTTTGCTTCCTGAAGCTTTTTTCCATCTTTGCTTATATAATATCACTATCAATTCTACTGGAGCTATAACATAAGGTGCCGAAGCTGAAAGCCATGATCCCCAAGCGGTTCTTCTAGAAATATTTCCTTCATTCCAAATAATTGTCGAATGATACTTAAATCCAACGTTTTTTGCTAATACGGTTAAATCAGCACCAACGCTTTGTTGGCCACCTTTGTTTTTATCTAGGGGTATATTTAAGCAAAACCTACCATCATCTTTTAACCAGTTGTAACAATTTGATAGCCATCTTTTACTAAAGTTAAGGTATTCAAGATATGATAGTTTATCATTATGGGATGCATAATTAATATCTACATTATACGGTGGAGAAGTAATGATTAAATCAATACTGTTGTTATCAATTTCATTAGTTGTTAATACATCATCATTTATCACCTTTGTTCCATCACAATCAAAAAATATTTTTTCTTCCATATTATTTTCAACTCCTATAGATTCTCATTTTACAAGTTTCTGCAAAAAGTTCACACTTAATGTTTGAAATTAGTGAATCACCATTTTTAAAATATTTGTTATAAACAAAATCTAATTTCTAAGCTTTTTCCGTTACTATAAGTATAACACAAATTATAATATAAGTTTTATGCATTTTGTGCAAACATAAAAATAATCTTAGATATTGCTGGCAATAGCTTAGTTTTGATTAAATTAATTACTTTTATTCAACTCTATCAATCATGAAATTTAGGACTTAATTTTTTGACATCCCATATTTTTTGCGAGAACCGCAAGCTTTTTTATTTTTTCTTGAGTAAGCTGGAAGTTAGCTGGCTCTTTTTTTAAGATTCTCAATTTCTTTTTTAAGACTTTTTATTTGTTTATTTATTTCTTCAAGATCTGATTCTTTTACTTTCTCGGCTTCTTTTACTTTTTCAAGATCTGGCGATAAAAATTTTTTCTTTCCTCCTTCTTCTTTCAATTTATTTGGTATAAATAAAATTTTTTTATTTAAGTACCTCTATTTAGACTTTAAATTTATAAATTGTCAAACAATTTCATTAAGTACTTTCATATTATCAGTTATATCGGTTCCTATAGTTTTTATTAGTGTAATAAAAGGGTTTTCTTTATCTTTTGCATATTCTTCAGCTCCTACAGGAACTACCCATCCTCCCCAAATGGGGAGATAATATTTTTCTTCTCCATCAAATATATAAAGTAACATTTCATGTTTTAAGCCCAGTATATCATTAGTAAAAATGATGCAAGATGATTTTAGAGGATAGCATGAATGCTTTAAAGAATTATAAATATCCCATAAACCAATTTTTTTTACTTCCGTTTCACCTTCAAACATTATTCCTAAAGAATTTTTTATGGCTGCAAATGGGTATTTTTCGTTTGATAAAATTTTTCCCAGGCTCCCAACTGTAGTCCTGATTTGTTGCTTTTGCTTGTCAGGATATTTATTGTCTAAATATTCGTCAAATTCATCCTTAATTTTACCTTCTTTAATACTATAAATATCACTAAAATATTTACTCTTAGCAGATTGTGATTCGTTTTTTTTATACTTTTCAAATACGTTGTTCCTAATTATATCCATGCTACTTCCTACAGAAAATACAAAAGCCCTGAATTCAGCGACTTTTTTATTAAAATTGTTCTTTTCTTTATCAACAGCTTCACAAGCTTCAATTCTATATTTAATGTCTTCAATGCAGCAATCTAAAATTTCCATTTGTTAATCCCCCCATTAGTTGAAAATTTTATACGATTTTATTATACTACAAATTATCCATCTTTTTCAACGTCGCGTTCGATCATATTTTTTGTCCGTGAAAATAATTGGTTAGATCATAATTAGATGTCTTTGAAATGATATTATATTCTTGACTCTTTTTAAAGGGGGCACTTTTCTTCTCCTAAATATTCCATATCTTCCCCTCTTGCAAATAATCAGGAATATCTATACTAGCTCTCTTTACTTTTGGGTGATTCGCGAAAATCAACCTAATCGTTCGGATGCCATTATAGGCATTTATAATCAGCTCTCTTTGATCTTTGAAGTATTTCTGGTCGAATACATCTTCTTCGATTGCATGAGCTGGTTTCTGCCTCAATTTCCGAACCTTTTTTAAGGATGTGATTGCTTCATCCCATACCGACCAATCTGATGGTTTGAAAAATTTCCGTACCCAGTCGTCTAGGAGTTGAAGAGTTCCTTTTTGCGAAACAATAATTTTGCCATCATCTCTTTCTTGTTCATTTTCGTAACTTATCTCATTCATAAAAAAGTCTATATTTATGTTATCGGAAAGCATTTTATCAAAAAGCAGTACAAAACTGTTAAACTCCTCTAATGTTGGCCTAATAAGAAAATGAAATCTCTTTGGTCTATCTGCATAATCATTTCTAAAGAGAGGTGGTCGTCCCATTGCTTCCGACATTCGATTGATGATGTAGAGCTCTTCCAATAGGGCTTGGCAAATAGGTACACGCTCACCCCAATCCCCGATTATTCTATTTCGATAGTAATCTGGGTGCAGTTTATAACTGTCAGATAATTCTTTTGCTTTCCAAATTTGCTGATGTTCAGGTGTCAAGTTAGCAAGATATCTTAGAAAAACCGCAACAGCCCTATTTAGCTCTTTATCATAAGCGAATCCATACGTCTCGAGAAATGCCTTATCTCTTTCTGGCATTTGCTCTTCATCATAATAAATATGACCTTGTATATCATCATTTTCGTACCGGTATCTTGGGTCATTCCTGTAAAACTCCAAAACCGACAAGTCAAACGATATGTAGGAAAGCTGGGGTTCTCCTAATGCAAGACGTAACTTATACGGTTCCGTTTTATAGTCCTCAGGATTGACTATTTTTTCAAGGATAGACTTCTTGGGGTACAAGCACATATAACCGGGTTCATTTGCAGAAGCCTTCTCCAATTGCGACTCAAGCGGTTCAAATCCTGTCCTTATGATATTTGGGTTGGGGTCTGTGTTCTCATCAATAATAGCAATTAATTCGCTACGTACAAGGTCAAAAATTGATTCTTTAATTTCAGTCCATTCTTTCCCAATTTCTCTTAGCAGACTCCAAATCTGAATCCCATTGAAGTCATGGGATTTCAAGTAGTATTCTGTTACAATTTGCTTTACTGTCTCTGTCATTTTTTGGTCTTTCTCTTCATTCATTAAAGCTCCCCCAAACGTTTTTGATCTTAGTCTTGACCAAGGTATTGCACACAACGTTTACAGATAAAAGAAGTTGCCGAAGGGTAATTTGTGGAAATCTTTAATTTCCTTTTTATCCGCTGTTATACGCTGTCGGACGAAGGCGAATTGACTATACATCAAAATATCTTCCACCAATCTCCTTCATATACTCATTTATTGCTTCCGTTATAAGTTTCCTTCTCGCCACGAGAAAATCTCTAAACCTATCCCCTCTCCATAAATTTGCATCCATAGGAACGAACTGGTTTTTCAAGCGATCTACTTCAATTTTGGTTAAGTAATCCTCCGGTTTGGATTTCAAGATTGTTCTGTTTGCCTTTTGTGAAAGGAATGCAATATTTGCAATATCATCGATTTCATGTGCTTCGAAATCTCCACTTTCTTCCAATACTGCCCTTGGAAAGATGTGATGTAGTTCTATTTTATGTTCAGGTCCTACGTTAGTGGAACTTAGAACGGTCCCTGTAAACCAGTCTTCGGCATTTTTCTTTCTCGAAATAACAAATATTAAAGGTAGAAATGAATGCTGCTGATACTTTCCTTCTATCATCTCAGGCGTTATGTCAAAACTAGGAATATCCCTTCTTAAATTAGCAACCATGCTGTTAATCGGATCAGCAGATTCTATAGCTTTCAAATCTTGATCAATCTTAGTTTCTGAGCTGCCTGTAAACCGCCCGTGTATAGTTGCTTCAAAAAACCAAAATAAAAGCCCTTTTACATCATCATCTGTTACATGCCCTTGTTTTTTTGAGAAGTAAATCACAAGAGGAACAAGCGCATTTATAGAAGGTATCCAGTCTGACGACTCGATTCCAGCATTATTCCTCAAGAAGTTAATAGTGTAATCAACGGCTTTCTTAGTTTTTTTCCATACATCCTCAAGTTCGGCAGAGCTTTTCTTCCACAAAGCACTCAAATACCTAAACCTGCTTTGATTAGTGCTGACAGCAACAAAGCACCTCATCAGAAAACGAGCTTCTAAATCATAGTTTACCTGCTCATAATCATCTAAAGCACTTTCAAATTCTTTAACTAAAGCTCCCGGCCAATGAAATGCGAGCTGAGCCATAGCCAATTCTGATTCTCTTAGCCTAGTTCCTCTTGAATTGAGTCTTATGAACGATTCTGTAATTTCTTCATAATCATTTGTATGTATAATCATGACTGGATAACGATATTCTTTAATTTTTTCTAGTGCGGACAACCTATCAAGGTATTCGTATAATTTCGACTCATCAACCTGCAAGGAATGCGAATCCAATTGTAGTTTTAGTTTCCGCCAGGCTTTAACTGCACCTTCGTTAATGACGTCCTTTACTGAAATCCACAAGGGGTTTGCCTTCAATTTTCGGCTATAAATCTGAAATGATTCCTCCTCAACATTGAAATAAACATCTATTTCTCCGCTAAATACCTTCGCTAAGGATGTTAATCTTTGCTGTCCGTCTAAAATTAAGAAATCAGGTTCTCTTCTGCTATTCTCGCCAAGAGATGTATTTCGTAGTTCGGGTAGCTCTTCGGGTTTCCATAGAAGAATAAGCCCCGATGGATATTCGCGGTATAGAGAATCTACCAAGTCTCTGGCTTGTGGCCTGTTCCATACATAACTTCTTTGTATTTCAGGCAATCCTAGTGCTCCTTTTCCAAGTTCTTCAAGAAGCACGCTTACAGGCTTATCAGTTCTTTCTAATTTTGCCATGATTTAAACCTCCTTCCTGCATTTTTTCGCCGAAGTCCGATTCCATATAACGTTCCGCGAGTCCCCGAAGTTGGCGACCAACGGGAGCCAATTTGGGCGGAGCGGAGCGTAACCGGGTACGCGCTGTTATGTGCTGGCATTGTGTGTTGCATAGTCTTCTATTCTCTTGTTTCTTGCCTTAATAAAGTTCATTACTCCTTTTTTATATATTAAATATTCGTCAATTTCAGCAAATGTTGGTTTTGTTTTGAAGTTATTAAAAGGCAAATAAAATTTTATTTTCTGGTGTTCATCAACAAGGTCTTCAAGTAAGAAAAATTTCATATAACCTGTAAAATCCTCAAACAAGTCGAAAAAAGTTTTTATATCTCAAGAACGTGTCGTAAAGCGGACTTTCCTGTCCCAGGTAGAACAGCCTAATACACTCCAAAGTCAAGTCAAATCTATCATCAATTAAGCTGTTTACTCCATGTGCTTGATTTATTGTATGTTTTCCGTCAACTCTGTTGTTTGGAAATAGAATATATGCTCCTATAGTTGAACCGGTGTCAAAAAGGTCGTTTACTTCGTCTTGTATTTGTATTGTTAACCAATGTTTACGTTTATGATTTTTATATGAATGGGTAATAGCATCACTTCCTAAAAAGAATTCTCCAAGTTCAGAAGTATGATATAAATAAACTCCATTTTTGTTGTCAGTCAAATTAAATGGTTTTCCATTTGGCAAAGGTTTGCTCCATAGAATTTTATGATACTTACGGAGAGTTGGGCTGGTGCTATCAGGATCACCGCCCTTTGCATCGGAGTAAAAATTAAAATTTATATCAATCATTTAATCCTGCCATTAAAATTATTTCAAGAAATGTCTCACAATGCGGTGTATGCGAAGTCCCGAACGAAGTGAGGGATTTGAGTGAGGGATTTGAGTGAGTGCTTTAGCCCGAACCGCATACACCGTGTTATGCGACGTCACGTAACCTTTTTTGGCGGCTGCCGACATGCCGTAACGAACTCATAACCGAGTTGGGTTATCGAAATTATTCCTTTGTCCTTGAGCTGAAACACTTGATCCTTTTTATCAATGAAACTGAGCCTCATTCCCTGTCCCGAACAAAGTCCAAGACGAATCAAATTATCAGTTACTAAATCAAATTCCTCTGGAGACATCCCCATAACTTTCATTATTGATTCACGGGTGCCACCACGCTCTGCCCATTGACCAGGCCTAAGACCAAGGCGAAGTGCAAGGTCGTAAATCGCATCAAGTACTCTTGCATCACGAGGAGAAAGCTGACTTAAAATATGTGGGAAGCTTGGATATACATCGACAGGCGAGTCTGGAGTAGCTGCATTCGCGAGAAGCGTTGCCCATTTTGTTGACAAATCATCTTCCTCTTCGAGAGCAGCACCTTCTAATAAAGGAAGGAGTGTTCTGAGAGGAACGGATATAGGACTCACGCCTGCGTCGTTCAACATCTGCTGGGCTTTTGCTAACATCTTAAGTTGGTTGCCCAATCGATAGATTCTAACCTTGTCCTGAAGAAGTAACCCAACTTCTTCTGCTGCGGGCCCTGCGATTTTGCCCAAGAATTCCTTTGCAGCCTCAGCGGCCGCAGAGATGTCTGATTTGGCTAATTCTGTTCCGATAAGTTTCATTACTTACAACCTCCCATCTGATGTCGTATAACTTGTTCATATACGACAGTTTTGTCATATATCTCCACAAACTGGCTTTATATCAGATCGTTATGTCGGATATACTTACACTTGGTAAACTTTTATTTCTTACCATCTTTCACCTCCTCTAATATTATATAATCTAATGGATTTTTTATTTTGCTTAAATCTTTTTGCAATACCTGCTTTTTCACATGCTTGCTCAAAAACCCTTTTTGCAGTTCTCGTGGTTATATTTATGTCACCTCGAAAAGTAGTCTTGAGATTTCTTCTTTGCTCAGAAGAACAGGTAATTCTTGGTCTTTTAATCTCAAAAGCAAAATTTTTCTTCAGGATGCCACTTTCGTCCATCAATTGTTTTAATCTTTTATAAAAGAAGAATTATAGGGAAAGGTAACTCTAATCTCCTTGAAATCTGCATTTTGGACCATTATTTCTGATTCCATGCTTCCTTAATCCTCTGTAATCTGCACTCTTTTCAGCTGATTATAAAAACTCCTCTATTCTTTAACATATTTTTGTATCCTAATAATCATTGTAACTATCTTTTTGTTTTTTTCCAAGGCTTTGTATAGGTTGCATAGATATGATACTCTGAATAATATTTTAGCAAATAATTTTATTAATGCCAAATTGTTTAAACTTTTATGATGTTTTTCTGTATTGTACCATAAAAGATAATTCATAAGTCTCCTGTTAAATTCATCAATGTCTCCTGCTAAGAGATTAAGATGAAGATTTATGAACTCCTCTTGCAAGGTTCTGTTTGCTCTTTCAACGAATCCGTTTATCTTTGGACATCTTGGGTAAATGAAGTTATGTTTAATATTTCTTTTCTTAAGGTATTCATCAAGCGAACCAAGGAGTCTAAGAATAAGCACTGAACCTATTGTTACTACCGTTGTCATAAGGATAGGTATGAAGTTTTTTGTTTTCTGGGTAGATTTTAAGGGTAAAAGAGTTATAGGTGGTAAGATTTTATAAAAATGACAGGGGTATCTTAGTAGGGCAATACAGTTAAGAAATTATAGGCTGTCCGAACTTTTTTCTGAACTTCAGATCCAAAATACTTGAAAAGTACGAAAGCTCGTGTTAGAATAATTGAGGCTTCGTTAAGTCGCTTTAGCG
>Ga0208198_1002547_pt1 | contig 13443 bp, 11 predicted proteins | sample AD_JPNTR2_MetaG_FD_184446 | JGI IMG/M metagenome (GOLD analysis project Ga0208198, IMG submission 184446) | Active sludge microbial communities of municipal wastewater-treating anaerobic digesters from Japan - AD_JPNTR2_MetaG (SPAdes) (version 2) | ecosystem: Engineered > Bioreactor > Anaerobic... | reverse complement strand
AGAGTGGTGTATTTGCGTGGTCTTGAAAGTCGATCCTTTGAAACCAGAGCAAAGCTTAATTAGAAAGGCATGTCAAGTTCTGCTTGATGGCTTTGTGGTGGCATTTCCCACCGAGACCGTTTATGGTTTAGGTGCTATTGCCACCAATGAGGAGGCAGTAAGAAAGATTTTTTACTTGAAAGGACGCCCTACGGATAATCCCCTAATTGTGCACGTTTCTGACTTAAGCCAAGTTTACGACTTAGTGACGGAGGTTCCTGAAAAGGCAAGAAAAGTTATGGAAGTTTTTTGGCCCGGCCCTCTTAGTGTCATTCTGCAAGCAAAAGAGACCGTGCCTTTGGTAACGCGCGGAGGATTGGAAAGCGTGGCAATCAGAATGCCTGCTCATCCTGTGGCTTTATCACTCATAAGATGTGCCGGTCCAATTGCGGCGCCCAGCGCAAACAAGAGTGGTAGGCCTTCACCTACAACCGCTGAGCATGTTTACCAAGATTTTGGTGACGATGTGCTCATCTTGGATGCTGGTCCAACCTTAGTTGGTCTTGAATCTACGGTGGTTGATGTAAGGGAGGAACCTTGGAAAATATACCGCCCCGGTGCGGTAACTCGTGAAATGCTTGAAGCACATGGCCATGTTTCAGTTGAATACGTTGGAAAAATTGAGGAAAATGGCGCAGTGCCCTCTCCTGGCATGAAATACAGGCACTATGCCCCAAACGTACCAGTTTTTCTTTTCCGTGACGTTGACGAACTCCCGCCAAACCAAGACATAACAGTGATCGCTTTAGATGGTCTGGCTTCCGTTTTGTCTGGAAAACCCAACATCATATTCATCAGTCTGGGCTCTGATCAGCATTCCGCTGCTGCCCGTATTTACATGGCCTTACGGCAAGCCGAACAATTTGGCCGAACTGCTTATGTACAGCTCATGGACGAGGAGGGTATTGGTATTGCCTACAATGAGCGAGTCCGAAAAGCCGCTGGTGCGTCAAGAAAGTTGGCTAATTAAAGTAGCTAGAACAGGGCTTGTGGCTGCACTTTATGTCGTTCTTACTTATCTTTCCAGTGTTTTCAATTTAGCTTTTGGCCCATTGCAATTCAGAGTCTCAGAAAGTTTAACGTTACTACCTCTCATTTGGGGTGAAACCGTTTTTGGATTGACGGTGGGCACATTACTCAGCAATCTTGGTAGTCCCTACGGCATCATTGACTGGGTATTTGGCACGTCGGCCAGCTTTGTTGCCTTAAGTGCGGTTAGATGGATAGGTAAGAAAGGCTATTCTGAGTGGATAGCTGCTTTGGCAGTGTCGGTGGTAAATGCACTTGCCGTTCCGTTTATCATTCTAACTGGAGCTATGGGGTTAAGTTCTTCAAGCATCGGCGGAGTGTTTGTAAGTAGTATTTACTGGTCCTACGCTGCAACCATTTTCATAGAGGAGTTTTGCGTTGTAGCTTTTTTGGGTATACCACTTATTAGGACCATAAAAGGGAGGGTACTAAAGTGATTCAACCTTTGAAATACGATAGAGAAACTGGAACACTTTTCTTGCTGGATCAAACATTATTACCCGATGAGGAGCGCTATGTTCAAGTAAAAACATTGGACGAACTTATCGAAGCTATAAAGGCTTTGAGGGTCAGAGGAGCTCCACTATTGGGTTTAGCAGGCGCATATGGTCTACTCTTTGCAGTTCTTGAAAGTGAAAAGTCTGCACTCTTCTGGGAAGAACTGCAGAGAAGGGTAGACTTACTGGTTAACGCAAGGCCTACTGCCGTGAACCTAAAAAAAGAAGTGGAATCCATTTTGGAGGATATCCCAATGACAGCCGAGCCTTATGAAGTGGCTGCCATAGTTTACGAGAAGGTACTCTCTTTGGAAAGCAGGTTAAGAAACGATGATTTAAGCCTAGCTATGCATGGGGCAGACCTGCTTAAGGGTAAGCGCCGCATACTGACCATATGTAATACTGGAACACTGGCAACTGGGGGTATAGGCACTGCCTTGGGCATCATAAAAGTGAAACATTCTAAAGGTGATTTGGATGTAGCTTACCTGTGCGAAACCAGACCTGTTCTTCAGGGGGCAAGGTTATCTGCGTGGGAACTTCTTAAAGAGAACGTTCCCCACTACATAATCACTGACAATGCAGCACCCTATTTAATGTCTTTGGGTAAGGTGGACGCCGTGGTGGTCGGTGCAGATCGTGTGGTTAGAAATGGGGATACCGCCAATAAAGTAGGAACGCTTATGCTCGCTATTGCTGCCAAGCATTATGGCATAGATTTTTACGTTGCTGCTCCTACCAGCAGTTTTGACATGACCATAGCTAATGGTAATGGCATCGTAGTGGAAGAAAGAGACCCTGAAGAGGTTTTACAGATTCACGGTGTAAGGATTGCTCCTAAAGGCAGTCGGGCATTGAACTACGCTTTTGACGTTACGCCAGCGTCTTTGATTGATGGGTACATCACAGAACAAGGTATTTTGAAGGCACCCTTCGCGGAGGTGAACTACATTGGACGATAAGCAGAAAACAAACGAGGAAGTAAAAGCTTCTTCTTTTGACTCAGAGAAGAGTAGTAAGAATCAGGCATTCGAAAACACTGAGGAACCTGCTGAAGGTTTTCAGAACGTTCAACATGATAATGGATCTAATCCCGCGCAAAAACAAAACAGTGAGGCTAAAGAGGCAAGCAAGGACCAAACCAACATGAATAACAATGAGCTTTCTAAAAAACTGGAGCAACTTGAAACTGAAAGGTTGACACTTCAAGAGAAGATTGCAGTTTTGGAGCAGCAGCATAGGGAGCTTGAGGAATTTCTCCTGAAAATGAAACATGAATTTGCATTGGCAAAAGAAGCCCTTAAGCGCGACCAAGAGAAAAAGGAGAGACTCTTAGCAGAATCCATGGCTCGAGATCTATTTCCCATACTTGATACCTTAGATCACGCCTTGGAGCATGATGGCGAAAACAACGGGTTAAGGTTGATTAGAAGCCAGCTTGTTTCAGTTTTAGAAAAGTACGGCGTAGTTGAAGTGGGTAAGGAAGGCGAAGTTTTTGATCCTAATTGGCATGAATTCCTTGGGTATGCAGAAGGGCCAGAAAATAAAATCATAAAAGTGGTGCGAAAGGGTTACAAAATTGGCGATACACTGCTGAGGCCAGCATTGGTGGTCATAGGAAAGGAATCTTCCTGCTGATCTCCATATCTTTTTCAATGATGTTTTGTCCATAAATCCAGGACAAGTACCTATATATTCGCAAGCCATGTTAATGTAATATTAGTATATGAGAAGAATTTTGCGATTTGTCAAAGAGCATGTCTGGTTTTATGTAATTGCTTTAGGTTTGCTTATCGGCGTTGATGCAGTGCAGGTCTATCTTCCTTTGATCTTGGGTGACTTCGTTAATGCTGTTACGGCCCTTGAATCTAATGTGGCTCGTTATGCTTACATATACCTGGCGCTTGTAGTGTGCATGACGCTTATGCGTTATGCGTATCGTTACATACTTCAGCGCATGGCACTAGTATTTGACTATGACCTAAGAAAGAAGACTTTCAGTGAACTTTTGAAGGTACCTAATGAGTTCCTTTATGATTACGATATTGGAGACCTTATGAGCAGACTCACCAACGACTTGCATGCGATTAGACAATTTATGCAAATGGGCCTTATAAGCTTAATAGACGTTTTAGTATTAGGTGTTAGCACCATTGTGATGATGCTCTTACTAGATAGGATGCTGTTTTGGTATGCAGTTGTTCCTCTAATTGGTGTGACCATTTTCACTATTTTCTTTAGCCGGTATATTTTTGTTTTCTTCAAGAAAATTCAAGATACTTTTGGCTCTCTTACCGAGCGTGTCCAAGAGTTTCTTACTAATATTAGAGTGCTGCGTGCTTTTGGAAAAGGCCACAAAGCCATAGGTATTTTTGAATCAGTGAATGCTGATTACTACAAGTATTACTTAAGAGAAGTGCGTCTAGATGCTCTGTTTGGGCCCATAACAGGCCTTTTCGCAGGTATTTCCACGCTTTTGGTAATCTGGGTAGGCATTAGGGAACTTCAGGCGGGACGTCTGGAGTTAGGAACATTGGTTTCCTATGTTAACTACATTGGATTGCTGCTGTGGCCCATGATGGCGATTGGGTTTGGTTTGTCGAACCTGCAACGCGCCAATGCCTCTATGAAGAGGATAGAGGACATCATATTGGCGCCCAAAGAGGTTCCTTGTTTTGAACCCTGTCACCATGTTGATAAATTTGAAAAGCTGGAAGTTAAAAACTTGCATTTTTCTTATGGTGATCGCAAAGTTCTTGAGAACGTGCATTTAGAGGTAAATGCTGGTGAGTTAATTGGTATTGCCGGTCCTATTGGTAGTGGAAAATCCACCCTTACAAAACTTCTCATAAGGGTGCTGGAGCCACCGGAAAATACGGTTTTCGTGAATGGCATAGACGTCAGGCACATACCGCTCAAGGAGCTCAGATCTTTGGTGACTTACGTACCTCAGAGTATTTACCTGTTCTCCATGACGGTTCGTGACAACCTAAAGTTTGGGAATCCGACAGCCACAGATGAGCAAATCTGGGAGGCCCTTGAGGTAGCTTGCTTGGCAGAGGATATTAGGCTGCTACCGCAAGGTCTGGACACCCTCATTGGTGAAAGAGGACTGACTTTGTCTGGTGGTCAAAAACAGCGCATGGCAATAGCGCGTGCCTTACTGGCTGACAGGCCTGTTCTCATGCTGGACGATGCTTTTTCTGCTCTAGATACGGTTACTGAGGAACAGTTGGTCAAGAATCTGGTGGACTATGCTCGTTTAAACAATAAGAGTGTAATCCTAGTTAGCCACAGAATTAGCGCTCTGCTACCCACGGACAGAGTTTACGTGCTAATAAGCGGTAGCACCAAAGAATTTGGTCCTCCTGCTGAGCTCATAAAACAACAGGGGTATCTGGCGCACCTTTATAGAATTCAAGTGCTGGAGGGGTTAGTCCATGGATGATGTTTTAGAACAAGAAGAACAGACGCGGCACCACAACGACAGGGAACTGTTAGCGTTTTTGTGGCCCTACATAAAACCACATTTAGCAGTTATAATTGTCACACTCCTAGCTACCCTCGGTTCGGCAATAAGTTCTGTACTCCAGCCTTATATCTTTAAAATCATCATTGACGATCACATAAAAGTTATGAACTTCAGCGGCTTAGGCAATCTACTGCTTATTTACTTCATACTGTTGTGCGCTTACTTTGCTTTCAGCTGGACTCAGATGTATCTTAGCAGTGTCTTTGGTCAGAAGATTACTTGGCAGCTTCGTGTGGATTTGATGAAATACCTCATGTCTTTGAAAGTAGATTTCTTCAGCAGAAATCCTGTGGGAAAGTTGGTAACGCGCGTAACTAATGACGTAGCAAATCTTAACGAAATGATAAGTGCCGGTTTCGTGTCTTTAATTGCAGACGTTTTTCTGTTGGTCAGCATCTTTATCATGATGCTGCTCATGAACTGGCGCCTTACTTTGGTGGTGCTCTTAGCTGTGGTACCTGTGGGCATCATGCTACAAGTATTGGGTTTTGCTCTTAGGCGCGTGTGGCGTGTTATTCGACGTGTGGTCTCTCGTATGAATGTCTATACTCAGGAAATGCTTTCGGGTTTTGTGGTAGTAAAGGCTTTTACCAGGGAGCCGCTGTGTGAAGAGGAATATGATGCCATAAACCAGGAACACTACAAATACCAGTTGCAAGCAGCTCGACTAAGAGTTTTCTTTTACCCCTCGGTGAGTTTTCTCAGAGAGCTCAGTCGTGCACTGGTTCTATTGTATGGTGGTTACCTCATCTCAAGGGGATTGGTTACTGTGGGCACACTGGTTTCGTTTTTTCAGCTCTTGCCTATGATGTTCGACCCCATTGCAGATTTTTCCGACAAGTTTACGCTTTTCCAAACAGCCTTCGCATCTCTAGAAAAGATCATGGACGTCATGGAAGTCAAGGAAGTGGAGTACAAAGGAAAAGACTATGCTGGACCACTCCATGGGGACGTTGCTTTCGATTCAGTGAGTTTTGCCTATGAGGAAGAACCTGTTCTTAAAGATGTTTCCTTTGATCTCGGGCAGGGACAAACGTTAGCCATTGTTGGGCCAACAGGTGCTGGCAAGTCTACCATTTTGAACTTACTTATTGGTTTCTATGATAACTATGATGGCAATGTTTTAGTGGACGATGTAGAACTAAGGGATTGGAATATCGATGAGTACCGTCATAATTTGGCTTTGGTTCTTCAGGAAGTGCAGCTTTTCCACGATACCATAAGGAACAATATAACGCTATGGGACAACGCCACCGATGAGGAACTGAAAGAAATACTAAGAATAGTGAATGCTGACTTCGTTATGAACTTACCGGGCGGTTTGGACTACATGTTGGCTCCTGAAGGCGCCAACCTTTCTCAGGGCCAAAGGCAGCTTATAGCTTTTGCCAGGGCTCTGTACCACAAACCAAAGCTTCTTTTGCTAGATGAAGCGACTGCAAACATCGATACCGATACAGAACGTTTAATTCAGAACGCATTGCCGCGGTTAATGGCCGGGCGCACAACTGTGGTCATTGCTCACAGGCTGAGCACCATTCAAGAAGCTGATAAAATAATTGTAATTAACCATGGAAGGGTGATAGAATCGGGAACTCATCAAGAATTAATAGCGAAGAAAGGATTTTACTATGAACTTTACACCACCCAGCTCATGGCTGGTACTGCGGGAGTGATGGAATGAACCTGTTAAATCAAATCTTGTTTTTTGTTCTGTTCATGTACTGTGTAATCTTGCATGAAGTTGCTCATGGCTACGCAGCCCGTATCTCTGGTGATGATACTGCGTACTTGAGCGGAAGATTAACGCTTGATCCGCTAGCTCATATCGACCTAATGGGAACTGTTGTTTTGCCGCTCCTTCTTTACATCATTGGGTCTCCAGTGTTGTTTGGTTGGGCAAAACCTGTGCCCATAAATTTGTATAAGCTTGACTCGAAGGGTCTTTTCTTAGTAAGTGTTGCTGGTGTTTTTACAAATTTTGTCCTCAGCCTGCTTTTGTTGGTACTGTATAAGTTTATTCCGTGGTCGGTGCTACTGGAATTATCGCTAGTCAACTTTTGGCTTATGGCTTTTAACTTAATCCCTTTGCCACCATTGGATGGAAGCAAGATTCTTCTCAGTTTCTTTTCTTTTGAAACCAGAGCAAGAGTAATGGCATTTGATCGGTATGGGTTTTTCATTGTATTCTTGTTGCTCGCGCTGAACTTTTTCAACGGCTACTTTAACTTGGTTTACAGAGCTTTCATTAGCATTGCGAACCTCATTTTGTGAAGAAACTGCATGCTTAAGTCAATAGGCTTTTTGTACTTCAAGCGTTGGTTTGTCAGTCTCTATTGACAAGTTCCGTGTCAATGCTATAATAATAACAGTTGGTTCCGGAGTAGCTCAATCGGCAGAGCAGCGGACTGTTAATCCGTTGGTTGCAGGTTCGAGTCCTGCCTCCGGAGCCATTTTTTTATTTTGTTTCTAGGGTGTCGAATGACAAGTGGTTAGCCTTTCATTAAGGAACCTTTTTGGTTATGTGCCGTTTGTAGAAGTTAGGGCTGAGCAGGGTTATTCACTTTTAAGTAAATGCCCCTGGAGTGTAGTACAATTAAAGATATTCAGAGTGAAGCGATATGGTCCTATACTAACTTGAGAAAGGGTGTTTGTGTGGCGCGTGCAGATAAGAAAAAAGAAAGTGGTGAGCTTACCCTTTTCGGACAAGATGTGAAGGAATTCTGGGCTTTTACTGCAGGGCAAAAAGACAATAAAGGTGGATTGCTGTTGCTCAATAACGTGCAATTCATTTACGAACTCCAGTTGGCTAAACTGGAACTTAAAGCCCTGGGTGCAGAGTTTAACATGCTGGAAAGTCTACGTGAGTTTGACTTAATAAAACCTACCCAAGATGTAATAGATCTGATATTGAAGAGATCTTCCTACTTTAGGAGCCTTTACGGTATATATACGGACTACTATAAAATTCTGAAAAAGAACAGAACAAGGTCAGTAAATCAATACCTTACACACTGGATATACCCGTACAAAGGGAAATTTCACCCTCAATTGGTAAGAGCTCTTTTAAACATTATAGGCTTGGCACCTGGTGAGGTAGTGCTTGATCCCTTTTCTGGGAGTGGAACTAGTGCTGTTGAAGCACAACTGCTTGGCATAGATTTTTTGGGCGTTGATATCTCTCCTTTATGCGTGTTGCAAGGTCTTGTAAAAACACAATCTATCTATGCTGTGGAAGAGATTTTAAAAGTAAGAGATGAGGTCTTGTCTCTTTCGGATGAAAACGTGTTAAACGGAGAATTGTATTATGCGATGATTGATCGATTGAGTTCGGATGACAGAGTTAGGAATTTTTACAAGCTCCTTAGACTTGTTACCTTGAGCGACACAGTACGGAGAAACAGAGATTTTCTTTTATCGTTTAGAAAGAACATGGATTTAATGATCGGTTCGGTAAATGATATGATTTCTGTAATAAATGAACTGAGTTTGCAGCCTGGGAGAGTTCAGATCAATGTCGGTGATGCAAGGCAACTGAAGTTGGATGATAATAGTGTTGATGGTATTGTAACCTCTCCGCCTTATTCTATTGCCTTGGATTACGTTAAGAATGATGAACATTCAATGAAGGATTTGGGGTGCAATGTCGCAGATTTCAGAGAGAATGTAATAGGTGTGAGAGGCAGCGGAAATGAGCGCTTAGACCTATATGAAAAAGACATCATGTTAGCCTATCAGGAGATGTACAGAGTTCTCAAACCAGGTAAACAGGTTGCCATAGTTTTAGGTAATGCTACGTACCAAGGGCGAGAAGTCAAAACTGTTGAATTTACTATTTCTTATATGGAAAGCCTTGGTTTTCATCTGGTCGAGAACATTGAGAAAATAATTTTTGGCTTATATAATGTGATGAAGAACGAGAACATTCTCATATTTAGAAAAGGAGGGTTTTGATGCACAAGGATGATGACTATGTAAGGCAGCTTGAAAGTTTTATACAAAAGATCTTGAAGCCAATTAGAGACGTACCGTTTAGGGTCGTCGTGAAAGGGTGGACTGGCTATGACGTTATTCCGTTTGACTCCGAGAATGCCGAGCATTCTAAGCTGTTAGAAAACCTAAAGCAAGTTGCTGTTAAAGCTGGTCTAGATATAAACAAGAATGGCATAAATAAAAAACGCTCCAATGAGGTGGGTAATGCAGTAGAAGCTTACGTGCGTGAAGCACTCAATGATTATGGTTGCAAAGCCACAACACCAAGAGGGAAAAGTGGGAAAAGGAAAGCTGCTGGTTATCCAGACATAATGTTTTATTTTGATGACAAACCTTATTACCTGGAATGCAAAACATATAATATTAATACGTTTTACAGTAAACAAAGGTCATTTTACTTCTCTTTGAGTGACGATCCTAAAATCAATTGTGACGCAGTTCATCTGTTACTTTCGTATGAAATTGAAGTGGAAAATCAACTGTTTAAATGTCGTCACTATAAGATTCTGTCACTAGAGGATTTGCTAGTGGACCTAAAGCTTGAGTTTAACTCCGACAATAGGCGATTGTATTCTGGAAACGGTGCACGAGTTTTAGCTGAAGGTGATATTATTCATTCTGCCTGACAAGGTTTTGCTTAAATTCTTCTTTTTTGTTTTCTAAGGGTGACAGCTCGCTCGTCTTGGGAATAATTCGAGAATACCTGTTCACTGTACAATGTTAATTTTACAGGTTAAGTTTTCAAGGTCTTTGCATTCAAAGATGAGCCAATTCTAGTTGAACCTTATCAACAACTACCAAGAGTTTGTATTAGCGAATAAAAGTAATAGTTAGAGAATATGCTCAGTTGATAGAGCACGTATCGCTAGCCGTGAGGAGCCATTCGATTGTTTTCACCATTTCTCTCGCCTAATGTATTTTGTTTACATTGAAAAGCAAAACATTCTCAAGTGAGCTTAGTTTAGTAGAGGTTCGCTTTCTTATGGAGATCCACTCGATGAGTAGTGGATTGTTATTCATCGAATACTCTTTGATACCCTTAGAATCTTTCAAGCGTTCAAACATGCCGGATTCGATCTATCAATTGTTACTAAGACAGTCAATTAGGATGTCTAATTCTTTTGACGACCGTTTTTCCTTTTCAGATGATTTCCATAATAAAACAAAATTACTCTGAACAGGTCTTTCTCCTTTGCTGATGCCAGGGAACTCTCTGTTAATGCCTTTTTAGGTCTTTTGCTTTAGCATGAGCAAAGATGAGCTTAGACAAGCGAGTCCTGCCTCCGGAGCCATTTTTTTATTTTGTCATGTAAAAAACAAAGAGCCCCCGTTGATTCGGGGGCTCTTTGTCATAACATTTATTGGACGCGAGTGGTTTATTCTCTTTGGCCAAGTTCATGGTCCAGCATGAGCAAACCTGCTGGTGCATCGTTTATCATTTCAAGCTTTTTCATTACACGCTCAGCCTGAGCTTCCTCTTCCACTTGTTCTTTCACATACCACTGCAAAAACTCCATGGTGCCATAGTCTTTTGCCGACTGTGCTATTTCAAGAAGGCTGTAGATGGACTGGGTGATAAACCTTTCATGGTCATAGGCGTCTTGGAAAACCTTCAAAGGCGACTCCCATGTTTGCTGAGGCTTCTCGATGGCCATAAGCTCCACGTGCCCCCCACGTTCCAGCACGTAGTTAAAAAGTTTCATGGCATGGTTGAGCTCTTCCGCGGATTGTGCTTTCATCCATTTAGCAAACCCAGCCAAATTCTTAGACTCAAAGTCAGCAGCCATGGATAAATACAAGTAAGCTGAGAAGAGTTCCTTATTAATCTGTTCGTTTAAAGCTTTTTCTACTGTTTCTGTAAGCAAGCTGATCTACCTCCCTGCCTATTCTAAGGCTTTCACAATTTCTTCGTAAGGTGGTTCCTTACCTGGGTCTTCGCTCACCCATGCGTAAGTCACTTTTCCGTCTTCCACAATAAACACTGCTCTTTTCGCCGCAGTATAGTTAGGAACACCGGCAAAATCAGTGTGAACTTCACCGTATTGTTTTGCTACTTCTCCGCCAAAATCCGATAGTAAGGAGAACTCAATGCCGTTGTGCTCTGCAAAGGCTTTGTTAGCAAAAGGTGTATCTACGCTTATTCCTAAGACTGTTGCCTCAAGTTCGTTGAATCTAGCCATCATGTCTCGGAAGGTGCACATTTCCTTAGTGCATACGCCAGTAAATGCTCCAGGGTAAAAAGCCAGAACAACTTTTCCTTTGAGCGAGGACAGTCTAACTCTTTTTAGATTATGATCGGTTAATTCAAAGTCTGGTGCTGAACTTCCCACTGTTAACATATTTTTATCACCTCTAAAAAAGGAATACCCAAAATCCTGCACACTTATTCTTTACTATGCATGCGAGAATATATCCAAAGACAGGAGGTGCTTTATAGGCTATGAAAGAGGGCTTAGATGTGGTTTTGAATTTTCAACGCAATGAGATTACTGAGGCGCAGGTTTACGGTTTTTTAAGTAAATTGGCGAAGGGGAAGAACAAAGAGATTTTAAACAGAATCAGAAATGACGAACTTAAGCACTACCAAATGTGGCGTGAAATCAGCGGTCAAGATGTGAACATAAACTGGCTAAAAGTGTTTTACTACTCCTTGCTGGCACTCATATTTGGTGTCACCTTTACCATAAAACTCATGGAAAAGGGAGAGCAAAGCGCAGAGCTCGCCTACAAAGGCATAGCTTCCCAATATGCTCAAGCAGAAGCCATTTACAAAGACGAAGAGAAGCATGAAGAAACCCTGTATAAGCTTATCGAGGAAGAGAAACTGTCCTACTTAGGTTCCATTGTTTTGGGTTTGAACGATGCACTGGTGGAAATTACAGGTACACTGGCAGGGCTGAGTTTCGCTTTGCGGGTATCTCAAACTGTTGGCATTGCGGGATTAATTACTGGGGTTGCTGCTTCACTTTCCATGGCAGCATCGGAGTATTTGTCTCAAGTTGCTGATGGAAAGCCTAACCCAATGAAGGCTGCCATTTACACTTTAATTGCCTACTTCGTGGTGGTGTTGGCTCTTGTGCTACCATACTTCTTTATAGGTGACGCTGTTACCGCTTTTGTGTTTACAGTGGGCATCGGACTACTTGTAGTAGTTTACTATGCTGGTTTCGCCTCCGTAATACATGAAAAATCTTTTGGGGGCACTTTTCTGCAGATGCTTTTAGTCGTATTTGGAGTTTCTCTAATTTCCTTTGGCATAGGAGAACTGGCACGACGTGTGTTTGGTATCTCTGTTTGAATAGCTACTGTGTTGTACTGCACTACCAACTGTTTAAGTAATACCAGTTATCTTGCGGCAAAACAGGTTCATGATAGCGATCATTGGTGTGAGCGTTAGTGAGTATCTCAATGGTATCATTCCTGACTACTATCATGGTGTGTCCTTGGTCAGCCATCATAAGGCCACCCGCTCTTATTTCCCAGCTTTTTACTGAGCGAACTACCTTCTTTTGTTGAAGTAAGTAACGTCTAAGCCCTGAAGAACTTGTCCACGCCCAGCCGTTTGCAGCGTCTTTTAGCCGCTGCCATTTACCAGGCTCTACCGGCAATCCTGCATAGTTCAAAGCTTGAGAAGCGAAATCTGCGCAATCGGTGCTGCACAAGAAATCGTAGTAAGGCCACTGCTCGTTATTCCACTTTGTCTTATCGTTAGCGATGACGGTTCCTGGGCACACTGTGGTAGCGTTGCTGGTGTATTTATCAGCGTACTCAACCACTTTCCAAGGGTCGTAGTACATCTTCTTTAGAGGTATGGTCGTTCCGTTTAGGACTCTTTGCATGCTCTGTTTTCCAAGGTCGTACATGGTTTGAGCAGATAGTGGTTTGAAGTCTTTAAGTTCTATTCGCTGGTATTGTGGTTGTTCCACCAGTACCTTAAGGTTGTTTTCGCTCAAGGTATTTGATGCGGTCAGAGATGCGGTCACGTACAGAAACATATAACTGTCGTATTTCTTGCCTATGTACCGAGCGAGTTCATCATATGTTCTATCCAGGTAAGTAACCACATTTGTCAGTGTCGAGGCTGAAAGATTCTTGTTCTTTTGCTTTATAAGTTCCACTTTTTGGTTCTGCTCCTCTAAGTATGGGTAGCTTTGCAGACCTAAAGCACTCAACGCACCTTTTATGAAGGGAAGCTCATCCACTGTCTTGTACTTTAGCGTTTTCACTGCTTTCATTAAAACAGTAGCTGTATAGGTATTTTTGTTTGTGTTTTCGCTCACGAAGGTCAAAGAAACGCTGTCCACTTGGTAAAAGGTTTCATAGTTGCGTTTATAGGTGTTGATGATGTACCGC
>Ga0208198_1002543_pt1 | contig 13463 bp, 23 predicted proteins | sample AD_JPNTR2_MetaG_FD_184446 | JGI IMG/M metagenome (GOLD analysis project Ga0208198, IMG submission 184446) | Active sludge microbial communities of municipal wastewater-treating anaerobic digesters from Japan - AD_JPNTR2_MetaG (SPAdes) (version 2) | ecosystem: Engineered > Bioreactor > Anaerobic... | reverse complement strand
TGCTGTAAGTGAGGACCTACTTAGAAAGGTAAGTCTTCATCGTTAAATTGATGAGGCTGCTGATATTGTGGTGGTGAAGCTGGTGCTTTTGGCTTTGGTGCAGCTGGTGGTTCTGGCATATAATCGTAAGGTGTTGTGGCTGGTTTTGCTTGTGTTTGTGCTAATTGATCCTCTGTATAATCTTGGTATCGGTCTTTGGCTTTTGGTGGATTAAAGCCGCTTTGTGCTTGGATGAAACTTATTTCGACGTTTTCGTACCACTTGGCATCTGAGCCTTTGCTTTTCTTGAGAAAACCAACCACAAAAACTTTATCACCAGGAACCAAATTATTTATATAGGCAATATCGCCTTTTGAAAATGTGAGACAGTTTTTAATGCTTCCATCAGCCCTTACGGCGATTTTCGCCATCGACCAACTTGAGCCATCTTTCTTGGTGCCATTCTTTATTTCTGGATGGGAGTAAACCTCGCCGACCATTTCAATTTTTACGTATTGTTCCATTTATTCCTCCGTTTTTAATCCAAATACTCTTCATAAGTATCAAATAAAATCAAATCACCTTTAACAATTTCATCTACTCGTTCCCATTGTCCGTTTTCGTTTTTCTTAGGTACTTTATAGGTGTATTCAGAAAAACGTTGCGGGTTTGAATAAGTTCGTTCATACCATTCACGCTTTTTGGTGTATTCCTCGATAATTTCTTTCGCATTGTCTCCAGATTCTAATTGAATTAAGCATTTTCCGGTAGAAGGCCCATACCTTCTTACTTGCGTACAATTATCAAATATTATTTTCATAATTTTTACCCTTTCTGGCACACAATCACCGGTTTTCCGGTAAGTGCCATTATTTCATGTTTAAATCTTATTTCATCGGAATTGCCATCCGATAAATGCATTAAATAAATCGCTTTAACTTGCGATAAATCATTCGCTTTAAGGAACTCTTTAACATTTTCTAATTCAAAATGGCTGCTATATAATCGGTTTTTAACCATTGTATTCATGTTGTTTTTGTCGATAATGTCTTTTGCGTAATTGCACTCAATCATTATGTAATTGAGCTTTGCGAATTTTGATTGTATATAAAACGTATCGGTTGCGAATAGCAACTTTTCTTTTGTAACAGTTGAATAAACCAAATAGCCAAGAGGTTCTTTCGCATCGTGTTGAACGTTGAAGCCTATTACTGCAAACGTTCCAATTCTTAATGCCTGATAGTGTTTGATTTCGTGTTGCTTGTATTTGTAACTTTCGATTGCTAATTCATCCAGCGTGCCTTTGCTAGCAAATATATGACAATAACGCAGGAGTTTTTCGGCACTTAGTGAATGATCTTTATGCTCATGCGTTATTAAGCATCCGTTTAACTCCGTTAGATTGACAGGGATTGACTTTGCGATTTTATCGATCCTTATTCCGCATTCAATCAGGAGGTGGGAACTGCCATCACTTATGTAATAGCAGTTCCCGGATGAAGAGCTTGCGATTGGAATAATTACCATATTAGAACGGACGGTTTCTTGCGACCGTTTGTTTTGTTGGTTCTTGTTGCTTAATTGGTTGTGGTTCTTCGGCAGATTCGACTACTTGTTCAACTTCGCCAAGTGTATCGGTTTCTTCGGCTTCTAGTGGAATATCGACAATTTCGCCAGTGTTAGCAAGTTGCTTAACTTCTTCTTGTGCAACAACCTCGGCTTCAACGACATTGTCAAAATTCATTTCATCTTGCGTTTTTGCCCAATCTTGTTTTAACTCAACCGGAATACTCATGAAAGGTTTTAAGACATAATTATAAAGGCACCATGTGGCGGTTTTCAAAACCATTCGTTGAGTATCTGCTTTCCAAATAGGTTTTTCGTTTGTTGGCGATGCATTGTAAGCTCTCATGATGCGATTTTTATCGATAACTACCGGATATTGCACCAACTTTCCATCTTCTAATACATAAGCGATTTTGTAAGCGCCTATAATGTTTTCTAACTTGTTGCGGTCAACACTGTTGTTTTTTTTGTGTTTCACGACTTTTTCTAAACCGGTTTCGAAATCAACATCGGTTTCAAATTCGTCTCCCTGGCAAATAACTCCACTTAAAAAACGAACGATTGATTTACTGCACCATTTAATTAATTCTTTGTCGATGCCTTGATATTGCTTTTTAACTGCAACGTCAAACTTGCCGGTCTTTCCATTTTTGCGAACGTCGATATACAATTCGTTTTCAGTAATTGATAGTTGGAGTCGTGCATAACGCTTAATTTGACCAACAACGTCTTTAACATCTACTTCTCTCCAGTCAATTTTGCGTTCTTCAACTTGCTTAATAATCGCCATGACAATGTCGGCTGCATATGCTTTTTCTTTTGTCGTCAATGGCGTGTTTTCGATGCTGGCAAATTGTTCAACTTGAACTAGCATATTATGTAATGCTTTTTTGCCAATGTCCGGAATTTTTAATTCCTTTTTTTCCTCATTTTGTGTTTGATTCATACATTTCCTCCTAAATTGCATTTTCAAATCTTAATTTTTTATCTGCTTCGGATACAACAAGTCTGATGATTTGCGTATCGATTGGCTTAATTTGAGTGATTGACTCGGCATTATCGATAAATACCGGTGCTTTCACGTTATAAACTTTATGAAGCGCTTGAATGATATCTAAGCCCGCATTTACTTGCATTGCATGATTGAGATCAGAATAAGGCACTCCGTTCACAGTTGCATCGCAGATTTCCTTAATGCCACCGTTGATTTGCGTTTCAAATAATTTGAACTTAACGAACTCGAATTGTGAGTTCACTTTATCTTCCAACAATGATGCTTTGGTTGTAATGAACTCTTCGCATAGTTTATGAAGATTGTCCTCTTTCTCATATTGTTCGGTAAGGAATTGTTCTTCTTCGGACAATTCTCTAATCCGTAAGTCGTTTTGCTTCTTGAGATCAAACATTGCAAGCTTGCGATTTAAACTTGTGATTTCGTTTCTTACACCTTCAAGTTCATCTTCTCGATTAAAACTTGTGTTAGTTTGTAAATCGCGCTTTTGCATAATAAGTTCGGCAAGCTTAGTATCAAGTTCATCAATCTTGGCTTGATTAGGATTTGATTCTGGCTCTGCATTAACTCGTTTCCATTCTTCAGCTTTGGCATCAATTTGAACCTTTAATGCTTTTGCTTGTTCAATAACTTCATCCAATTCCTTTTCACAATTCTTAATGATCGCTTCTTGGTCGGCAATCTTTTCTTCGATTTCCTTCATCTTGATATTTAGTGATTTGCCATCGGCTACGATTTTTTCTAATGTGTTTGATTTGGTTAAGTTAAACTTTTCTCTTAGTTCTTCTGCTTTATGGGCTGGCAAAGGTTGTCCGCAGTAAGAACAGTTGTCCACGACAAATTCTTTATCGAATTCTGAGTAATATTGTTGTAACAATTCTTCTTTTTTCTCAATATAGCTATCGATGGTCTTTTCTAAGCTTTCGATTTCTTTTTTAGCATTATCGATTGAACGATTTAAATCGTTCATACGATCGGTTGCGCTTTGGTGTTTAAGTTTAAGGCTTCTTCCTTCGCTAGCGATTTCATCGAGCTTAATTTGTTTTGTTGAAGTAAAGTTTCTTAGCCTTGCGATTTCGTTTTCGATACGCAAGCGTTCATTTTCAATTTGTAATAATTGGTTTGCGGTATCACCATTGCTCTTAAGAGCGATTAGTTCATCGCGTTTTATTTCAAGGTTAGAAAGTCGGTCATTAATTGAGTTTATTGATAAACCATCAATTTCGGAATAATCGATTTTTGAAAGCTCATCGATTTTAATCGGGATGGCTTTTAATTGATCATTAATCTTTTTCTTAGAGTTTGTTACAATCGCCAATAATTCATCAACTGTTTTCTTTTCAAGTTCTGCCAATAATGGCTTTAGGTTTTTGTTTGATGCAATGACATCCGCATCGCTCACGTTGCCAACAAGCTCAAGCAGGATTTGGCGGCGCTTTTGCCAACTTAGGTTCTGGTTAAAATAATACAGATTTGTAATCATTTTGAAAATTTCTTCATCCGCAAGCTTCGCCACTTCGGCTTTGTATAGCTTTTCTTGAACCGGCACTGAATTAATATAATAATCAGTTGTATGGCCGGAAAACTCGGTTTCGTTACTTCCACGCTTTCTTGACCAATTTTCCTTTAAGACTTTTTTGAACGACTTTTCATCACCGTCAATTTCGAATACAAGTTCGACTGAATATTCTTGGTTGTGTAATTCGCTGCCATCTGGTAGCAATGGCTTCACATTGAAGCTTGTAACGTTTTGAGAGTTCTTGTTGAATAAGCACCAAAGAAATGCATCCAAGATGCTTGTTTTACCTGTGGCATTATCGCCGTAAATATTCATATTGCCAATAAAATTAATAGTTAAGTCTTTGATCCCTTTGAAGTTATGCATCACAATTTGTTTTAATTCAATTCTCATTTGTCATTATCCCCTTCGATAAATTGTTTCAGCGCTTTTTTAAGAGTAGCGTTCTCTTTCCTTAATCTTTCAATTTCTCTATCTTTGGCAGCAAGTTGCTCTTCCAAAGATTCTTTAATGCCCTTATAGGCTGGGCGATTGATTTTGCGTCCAGGTTTTATTGGTTCGTGTTCGAATAAGGTTAGTTGTTCTTCCACCGGTTAACCACTCTTTTCTTCCATTCTTCAATTTCGTGATCAATTTTGCTACCGCCTAAATTGCGGTAATAATCGTATTTTTTAATTAGCAAACTTTTTGAGTGTTCACTTATTGGTTTTATGCTAAGTCCTTTTAGCATTTGGATTTCATGCCATAAATCCATAAGTTTGTTTGTACCAGTTTTTTCCATTGCTTGTCCTCCCTAAAATTAAGAACTAAGCCGAAGCTTGTTCTTGTTGCTTTAATTCCTCCATTTGCTTCTCAATTTCTTTTTTTATCAATAGATTAAAAATCCATTGTTTTATCTGTTTTAACGTTTGTTCCTCTGAAATCGGGAACGTGGTTTTTACTCCACCTATTATTTTTTCTTCCATTTTTTCACCTCTTAAAAGTTTATGCTCAAGAGATTGTCCGACTTAACTTAAAATCGGATTTAAGGCTTAAAAATTGCGATTTTTCGCGTTTTGGTTTGTCGTTTGATAAATTATTTCGTTGTCGCAATTAAATCGTTAATTTTCGCATTTTTTTGCTTTTTGTCGATATTTTATCGACTAACAAAGTAAAAAAATTTAATGCGAAAAAAGCTCTTTAATATCTACCCCCCAATGATCTGAGAGGGTTTTTAATTCGCTTGGTTTAAACTCAGTTAAACCCCACTCTTTGTTTTGGTAAGTTGTAATAGAAATACCGAGCAATTCCGCAATATCTGATTGCGTTTCATCGTGTTCTGCACGAAGTCCTTTAATTTTGTTTACATTAACAACTGATTGTTTTTCCACTTTCTCACCTCCTAGTTAATAATTTCTTGTGGAAAATAATTGTCTTTTTCTTGGTCAAAATGCCAAAGCATTAATTTGATATTTAATACTTTGCATACGTTAATTGTCTCGACGAGTTCAAGTGTTCCATATATCAACGGCAAATACAAGTCAATTTTTCTTGGATTTAGTTTAATAATTCTGGTAAAAGCTTCCATTCTAATTTGAAACACACTAGAGCCATTTTTAAAGGAATAAAACAAATATCCCTCAGTTACTACGGGTTTTGTGCCGTCGTTTTCATATAATCGCAACTTCATTGCATCACCTCCTAATCATCTTCATATTCATCAGTAAGTTCTTCACAATCTTCATCATCATCTTCAGGCTCTTCAAAAATTGCTCGCGGAACAATTAAAACGTTCCCAAAAACTTCAATGCCGAGCGTATCTAAAGCATTTGTGTTGTATTCTAAATCAAGCAATGCGCCCTCTTCGTTCACAAGAATAAACTCATCTGCATAAGGGTAAGGATAAATTTCAATGTTTCCTCCAACTGCATCTTGCAATTCTTCAAGGGTAAAATATTTCCCCTTTGGTTTAATTTTTTTGAATGGTCCTTCCGGTTTTAATAATAGTGCAAAATCTTTCATTTCTTTCCTCCTAATAAATCATTTGAAATTCTTGGACCTCATTAGGTTCCAAATCTATAAAATAAATAAATAATTTTTCGCCGTTGTATAAAAAGTAATTTCTTGATCCGTCAGCAATTCTGCTAATAGTGGAATCTGCTATTGACTGACCCATTTTAAAAGTTTCTGCGAAGTCTTTTGAATTGTCGCATAGTGCAACAAGAACATCGTCTTCATTGTAGACGCTAATCAATTTATTCTTTTTGTAGAATTTTGTTTTTTTCATAAATATCCTCCCGTATACACCGACATTATAACACACGAATTTACAAGTGTCAAGTATTTTGTCGATATTTTATCGTGTTTTCTATACTTTTTACCGTTTTTTTTGTTTTTATGCTAAAATTATATAAAAAATACACAAAATAAAAAAGGTGAAAAATAAACCACCTTTTTTACACTATTCAACTTGCTTAACAACATCTGCGTATGCTACTTTTTGTCCGTTTCTGATACAATAAACATTTTCAGCATCACCTGTGTTTTCAACGTATCTTCTAATGATTACATCGCAGTATTTAGGGTCGAGTTCCATCATATAGCAAGTGCGGTCTAACTGTTCGCAAGCTATTAATGTTGTTCCAGTGCCACCAAATTGATCTAACACACTCTCTTTGGCAAAAGTCTTTATAAAGTGTCTTGCAAATTCCACGCTGAAAGTTGCGTTATGTATAGCGCTGTAAGCGTTGTTTCTCTGCGGCTGTAAATGAAAAATGTTGTCTACTGTTCCTCTGAAAGGTATTGTGCCAATAGCTCTATTTGCCTTTTTTGAAAATACATGAACATACTCAAAAACGCTGTTCATAACATTTTTAGCCATTGCAGGCTGTCCATGTATTTTGTCCCAGACAATTGTATCTGCATATATGTCTTTGTTGTGATACAACACGTCAATCAGCGCTATTTTATTATTGCTGATTGACTGCACATTCATAAACACATATTCGCTGTATTCCATTGCTCGTTCTATATAAGAATTCAAGAATTCTATATAATCAGATTCGCTCTTATTATCGTCATTGCCGTTGTACTTTGTGGTTTTGTTCATAGCTGTTTCTGTTGCTGTTGTTCCTGCATTGTAAGGCGGCGAGCTGAATGCTATGTCAGCTCTTACGCCATCCATTAACAGTTCAACACATTGCCGGTCAGTGCCGTCACCGCACATCAAGCGATGCCGACCGAGCTGGTAAATATCGCCCAGCTTTGTTTTTGCCTCTTCGGGCAAATTAACCTCGAAGTCATCCTCAACCACATCGTGCTCTTCTTCGCCAAATATGTCGGACAACTCTTCTCCGCTAAATCCCGTCAAGCCTATGTCAAAATCGAGTTCTTTTAGTTCTTCCAATTCAACTGATAACAATTCAAAATCCCAGCCAGCATCAAGTGCCATACGGTTATCTGCTAGCATATATGCCTTCTTCTGAGCTTTTGTTAAGTCCTCAACAAATACACAGGGCACCTCTTTATAGCCTTCAGCTTTGGCTGCTGAAAGTCTACCATGTCCAGCTAGAACGTTATATTCTCTATCAATAATCAAAGGATTAATAAAACCAAACTCTCTAAGAGAAGATTGAAGCTTCTTAATTTGCTCTTTTGAGTGGGTTCTTGCATTGTTAGCGTACGGCACTAACAACTCGACATTAACTAGTTTGAATTCTTTTACTGATGTTTTTGCCATTATACTAATCCCCATTCTGCAAATTTCTCAAAACCGCCTAGATCACTAATGAACTCACGAACGATCTCAACGATTTCTGAATATGGTCTGCCATCGATAATCTCATCGCCTATTGCACATGAGAGTTCAATCGTTGATCCTGTTTCTTGTGCTTTTAAGAAACAATAGATGTTTAAACTAACATCTGCTTTAGATAGGTCTTTACCATGAAGACCACCACCAGTAACAGAATCAGCCATATCAGAACCTAGTTTTCTATTGGTAGCACCCGAGTCAACATCAGTACCACCAGTCCAATCCCCAATAGGATTAATATCTGCATCAGGATAGATTCTTCTCAACTCTTCAGAATTTGCATTGCTTTGACAAATGATCAGTCTTTTTCCATCAAGGATGTATTTCCCATCACTGCCATACTTAGCAAACAACTCTCTGGCAATGCTTGATAACTTTTTTTGTTCAGTCGTAAGTGGCACCCCTTTAAAGATACCGTTATCGCCACACCTTATTTTACCTTTTTGGTTTTCAGCTAGGTGTATATCTTGCGGGACCTCTAGATAGTCAATTTCAACATTTCCTGCAATTCTCTCAATGATTGCATTAACTTCATTCACGTCAAGTTGCGTAGATGTTTCAGCAATAACGTGACATTTACCATGACCAATCAAAACTTCAACTGCGATTCTTGGATTTTCTGCTTGCTTGTATGCTAAGTCAACAATAGCACCTGCAATTCGATCCGCAATTTTATCTGGATGGCATGGATTTACTTTTTCGAACATTTACATTTCCTCCTCACATTATTTTCTTGCTTTCAGTAATTTTTCCATCATTAAATCCTGTGGATCAAGTTCGTCAATTTCAGCTGATCCGTTGTCTTGAATGATTGAATAAATCTGATACCAAATTTGGTTTACCTGTTTCATATATGCCTGTGACATTGAAACATATGGACTTGCGATTGCATTTCCTGTTGTTGGATGTCTTGCAAGCATACCATATTCTGATATAGCTTCTTCACATTGAATCCAACGAGATACACTCATTGCATACTGCTCGATTAATTGATTACCGACCAGGTTTTCGCAGCCACGTTTCTTAAGCCACAAATAAGTGGTTTTGAAAATATCCTCAGCATATAAGTCTTTTCCATTTTTTTGCTTTGCTTTTAAATAATCTTTAATCGGTGGAATTTCGACTCCTTCAATTTCATCGGGTGTAATAAAATCCGACATGTCAACGAAAGTTGTAGTTAACACCTCCACCTTTTTCTTGTTTGTAGGTTTCTTTCCACTACCTATTCTTGCACCACCTCGAGCAGTACCGTCCTTTGCCATCGGTTAATCCCCCCGCAGTTTTGTAAATTTATGTCTTGTTTTTTGCATATCATAATCTTCTAACTTAAACAGATTAATGAGTGCTAGAAGATTATAAGATTCCGGATAGTGAATATCTAATTCCCACCGTTGATATGTTACTAAAGGAACACCAATCTTATCAGCCACTTCTTGTTGTGTCATTTCGGCTTTTTGTCTCTTTTCTTTTAATAGCTTGCCGAAAGATGTTTCGGCTTTTTCCAGGCTTGCAATAGCGATACCTGTTTCGGTTTCTTCGTCATAGCCGTAAAGAACTAATTTGTGAGCTATATCCCCGTCTTTAAATTGATAGCTTTTTAATTCCTTCAGGCCTTCGGCTTTTGTTTGAAAAATTTTTTCCGTTAATGCGCTATCAAGAGCGGATCCGGATTTTGTAAATCCGGCAATGTAATAATAAGTCATTTTCTTTCCTCCTTTACGCTTTAATTATACTGCGATTGCGTAGTAATGTCAAGACTTTTGATAAAAAAATTAATATTTTTTTGCAGAAGTCGCCCAAACAATCAAAGTGCTTGTCTAGAATAAATAAAAAAAGAGGGCCGCTAAGCCCCCTTAGTTTCTTCTTCTTGTTTTTTCTCTTGTTCTTGGTCTTTTGGTTTAAGATAGCCTGCTTTCCGACAAAAGGCCTTAAACTCGTTAAATACATCCAAACGTTCTAGCAGAGCTGCTCTCTTATCGCCAACAATCATTTTATAACCCAATTCATAGCCCATATAGGCATTGAAGCAGACCAAGAGAAAACGCCATATTAAATTAAACCAAGCGTTTGAATCCCATTTATATGAACCATACAAAAGTAGAGTAAACGCCAAAGTGCAAATCATAGAGAAAGATATTTTGATTAACGATTCGCTAAAGATGATTGATCCAGCGCTAAATTTACCGATTTTATTACTCGAACCTCTTTTTGAAGAAAAAATGATTCGTTTATCGATTTTTCGGCATTTAATGAACAAATAATTATTTGGATTGTAGTTTAATTTTTCTATAAAGTCTAATCTTTCCTGGCGCTCTGCATCCGTCAATGTTCTTTCGGCTATCTTTTCTTCTTCAAGATGTATTGTATAAACCGTAGCTTTTTTCTCATCGATGATTTTTAATCGCTTTCCTTCTTTCTTAATTCGGCGAAGTTTTTTGTCTAAACGGTTTATGATTGCATAACACTTGGAAATAACATTTTTCGAATTAGAGTGTTTTTCTAGTTCGCCAGACAATAGATTGATCGTTACTTCTTTTTGCGCTCTGTAAAGGTCGCTTTGGGCCGAGATAATCTCATCGCTTTTGTTGCCCTTATGATTACCATAGAAAATTAAAGCAAAATAAGCAATAAAAATTAGCAGCAATGTTATTACATAATTAGCCCAAAACTCGCTTGTTTTCAATACCGACAAATCAAAATCAGCTGATAAAGCTGAGAGAAAAAAGACAGCTGCAAAATCGGCTAATAGAATTAGTATGACAAAGATCAAAGGCATCAGTTGCCTAACTTCTTTTCTTTCATCACCAACAGATTTTCTATTCATTATGCTCTATTTCCTCCAAGACTTTACGATATTCTTCTTCGGCTCTTTTACGATCCACTTCTTCTTTAGCCTTTAAAAAGATTTCCCATTTATAAATAAACTTGCGATTTATTAAATATTCTAACGCTTCAATAAATGTTCCGATAGTCATTGAGCCAACGATCATCCACAAATAAAAATCGAAATTAACAAATATCTTTTCTACTAAAAAAACCAAACAAGCTAGTGTGAGTAGTGGAACGATTAGCATTGAACGCTCTAAAAAGATTTTACCAACGCTTGGCTTCATAAGCATAATTTTCTTATAAAAAAATTTTAGTAATGCAGTAAAATACACTACTCCGATTATTACAACTGAAAGCTGCAACGGATAACGTTTATCGGCATTATTATTAAAAACGCCTTCCAAAAGAATTATAAAAGGCACAATGAAGATAAAAGCGATAGCTATAAAATATAACCATCGCTTTTTAAAATATTCTTTTCTGGTAATCATATTTACCACCTATTTGAAGATACGAGTGTATTGTGGTTCTTCTTCTAGCTCTTCTACGGGAGTTTGAGTGGATAAAGAATCATCTTTCTTTTTTTCATCCTCTTTAAGAACGGTTTTGGCTGCCTCTAAAAGCGGCTCGACAGGAATTTTGACTGTCTGTACTTGTAGAATTTTGTGGATGGCTTGCTTAGTATCTTCCTTTAAGTTGCTACGGTCAAAAGCCAATCTCATTGCTTCATTTTGCTTGTTTACAAGTTCGGTTAGTTGATCGATGGTTTGTTTTGTCTTTGCTGCTTCTGCTTCTGCAAGTTTCTTATACTCATCAACAAGTTTTAAGGCTTCTGCAACCTCACTCGCTTTAGCTTGAAACTTAATTTTCCATTTTTCGATTTTAGAAGTAATAAGCTTAAATAGAAATGGCGATACAGCAAGCAACAATGACCCGATAGAAGTCATTAAGGCTTGAAACTCATCGCTCGTAAAAAATGCAATAATTTGATTAATAATTTCTGCCATTTATTGTTTCCTCCTTATAGGAATTTATCTTTGTCGATTTGATCAGCTAACGCTAAAATCGCTTGGTTTAACATTTCGACTTTTTGATTTAGAGTTTGAATTATATCTTCATAATTTGCGGCGACAATATTTTCGAGTGTATCGAGATATTCGCCAATCGTCATAATAGTTCCATCGTCTTCAATTTGATAGGGCAAATCTCGCACCTTAACAAATTCAAATGTTTTGTTTTTAGCATCAGTGCAAATTAAAACTCCATGTTGTCTGGCATTTTCTTTCGCTTGATAGCCCTCGATAATAAGTTTATTTTCTTTTAAGATTTTGGGATTGAGCATATTTTTTTAATACTCCTTTATTCTGTATTGTTTTTAATTCTTTATTTTTAGGAAACAACTTCCCCTTTAAATAAATTGTTAGTGGAATAGTTACAACCTTTTCAGGCGTGAACGGCGCCCATAAGAATGCCATCCAAGTGCCTCCCGCTATGGTCATCCAAGTCCACCCCATCTTAGGACCTATGATTAGAAATATATAAGCCCATCCGTTTGTAAACATCCATGCAATCATAAACGATACAAACGTCCGCCAGTCAGTAATGAAGTCGATTATCTCTATTAGCACCTTTTTAGCAAGCGTAATCAACCCATAATTGTATAGTTTCTTTAAGATGAACACAATCAATAAACAGATGATAGGGAGTGCCATGTTAAGCACTATAACACCCCCATTTTTATGTTAACGATTAAATACAATACACCTAAAACAACCGCGTAAAGGTAAACACCACTTAATACAAACGTTCCTATTTTGCTTAATACTGTATATCGATATTTATATAAAATATAAATGAATAAAGGCACGATAATTAGTTTTAAGATTGACAGTAACCACACATTACCGATTATTAAGTTTGCTATTGGGTTTGCTTCTTCAAAGTTACCAAGATTAAGAAGCGTGAGAATGTAGTCGAATATGTTAAGGAATAATAAGACAATTACAGTTAAGCCCATAACTTTATGCTTCACGTTCTTGTTCTTCGTTTCTTTCAATGACTATATCTGTTTCTTCATACTCATAGTCAATAGAACTGTTTACATCAGTGTATAAAATACCTGTTTCCTTGTTTCTTATATAAACATTTTTATCACTATAATTACGATAAATTGTGTCATTTAATATTTGTATTACTTCTCTTATAATCATTTCTAACTACCTCCGTTAATTAGTTTTCTATAAGGGGATGACGTTCTATTAGGTAAAGCACTCATTAGTTCTGCTCGTTTTGTTCCGTAAACGATAATTCCTGCACCACTTGCTGAAGTTTTGCTGTTTATATTTTGTGATAGCGAGTTGTTATCGGTTGGGTAAACAGAAGCATTATAAACAATAACCGATAATGAGTGGCAATAGTAGAGAAAACTACTTCCAATACTTGATAGGCTACTAGGCAATGTCAATGGCTGATTAAATGAGTAGCAAGAGCGGAGGAAATAATCTCCAATACTTGATAGGCTACTAGGCAATGTTAATGGTTGATTAAATGAGTAGCAATAGTAGAGAAAACTACTTCCAATACTTGATAGGCTACTAGGCAATGTTAATGGTTGATTAAATGAGTAGCAATAGCGGAGGAAATAATCTCCAATACTTGATAGGCTACTAGGCAATGTTAATGGTTGATTAAATGAGTAGCAATAGTTGAGAAAATAATCTCCAATACTCGTTAGGCTACTAGGCAATGTCAACGGCTGATTAAAT
>Ga0208198_1002542_pt1 | contig 13464 bp, 8 predicted proteins | sample AD_JPNTR2_MetaG_FD_184446 | JGI IMG/M metagenome (GOLD analysis project Ga0208198, IMG submission 184446) | Active sludge microbial communities of municipal wastewater-treating anaerobic digesters from Japan - AD_JPNTR2_MetaG (SPAdes) (version 2) | ecosystem: Engineered > Bioreactor > Anaerobic >... | reverse complement strand
ACCAGAAATTGGTATAGCTGATCTAAATAATCACGCTTGCGATCCTTTGGCAGAGAAAGGTATTCTTTTGAATTTTCTAGTAATTTTTCCATAATAAAAAATTTTGACAAAAATAATAAAAAATATTTATTATATATAAATTGTAAAGTATAACATATTTTATATTTTATAACCCTTACTCGCACTATGCTAAAACCTTTTTTCCAAATACCCTTATTCAAAAACCCCATCCTCACTTAAACTTATCAGTAACAACAAAACTCATATCTTTAGAAGCTTTAAAAAAAATTCCTAAAAAATCAAATTGACTTTGTTTCTTGAAATTATTCTTTTTTAACTTTACACACAATAAACATTATATGACATTTTTAATTATTTAGTTTTGTTTAAGATTTAGAGTTTATTATTTTATATTTTTAATATTTGAACGCAATATAGTATAAAAAATTATATATCTAAATATTTTTAAAAAAAAATTATTAATTATTAAAATAAAGTATTAATTTTGCATATAAATCTATATTTATTTAATATAAAATATAGGTTAGAAAGGTATTAATTTTAAAAATCAAAGATTATGAAAAAATTATTGTTAGTTTTTATTTCAATGTTTGCCTTTTTGATTTTGCAAGGGCAAGTAGTAAATAAAGAAAGTAATGATTACAGTGAAGATATAGCTGTAATAAAAAAATCTATTGCTGTTATGCAAAAGCAGCTTAAAGATCAGCAACTAATCATATCTAAACAAAATATTAAAATCGATAGCTTGAATAATATTTTGAACAATTTGAATACTGAAATACAAAAGAATACCTCTTATCAGGTGGCATATAATAAATCAATAAATGATCTCTATCAACGTATTAATAACGTAAATAATGCACTTGCGGAGAGAAAATTATATGCTATCATTACTTTTGTCATTGCTATTTTAGTAGTATTGTTGATTTTTTATTTTTCAAGAAAAAATTTTTTAAAAATTAAAAAAATTATTAATCAAAAAGAAGATGAACTAAATGAAAAAATTACAAATACAAATGATAAATTAACTGATAATATAAATAAAAATAGCGAATTAATTCATAAAAATTATAATGAATTAATTGATAAATTAAAAAATATACAAAATGAATTAGAAACTAAAATAACTAATTTGCAAACTCTAATTGATGAAAAAAATCGAGTATTAAATATGGAATTTAATGATAAATTATCACAAACTATTAGTAATTTTAATGTAGATAGAGATGAATTAAAAGAAAATTTAAACAATCTGAGTGCTTCTATGAATAATGAAATCAATCTTTTAAAATCATCCATCAGTTTATTTAATAATAATTTAGATGAGCAAAGAATGAATTTAACTAACTTAAATAGCAAATTAGTTGAATTTAGTTCAGATATAGATCAAAAAATTGCAATTATACAAGATAAATTGAGTGATAATATAAACGTAATACGCGAAAAGATAAACGATATAATTAATCTTCTAGATAGTAAAGCCGATAAGGAGATGTAAATATTTATTAATTTATTTTTTTGATATAATTTTGTAATTATATTTAAATAATTTATTAATTTAGCAAAAAAGTAAATTTATGAAAAAAATAATATTATTATTGTCTATCAGCTTATTGTTTTTAGCTTCTTGCAAAAAGAATGTTGCTCCTATTGTTATCAAGAAAAATGTTACTTATCAGGTTACTACAACTGCGAGTAAAGTCCATTTAAGTTATTATAATGAGAGTGGAGCATTAGTAGAGTCTGATCTGATGAATACTACATGGAAATATGATTTCAAAGCTACTCCTAATACATATTTATATATTGGTGCTAAAAATCGAACAGAGAGCGGATCTATTACTATAGAGATACTAGTTAATGATAAGGTGAAATTTAGCAATTCTACAGTTTTGCCATATGGAGCTATTAATTGTAGTGGTTTTTTAGATTAATTTTTATTTTTTTAGTTCTATATTTTTCAGTTCTATACTTGCTATAGTACCATTTGGTGTATTTCTTTTTATTTCAAATTGTCCATTTAATTGATATTTTATTAAGCTATCAACTAAAAAGAGACCTAATGTTTTGCTATACTCTCTACTTATAGACTCTTGTATTCCTATTCCATTGTCTACAATTTTTGCATTTAAATTATCATAATTTTTTTCTATATTTATGTATATGGTAGGATTTTGCCATTTTTTGGGGAAAGCATGTATAATGCTATTAAAAATTAGTTCCATATAAGAAAGCATAAACGGTATGGCTATATCTACGTGCATAATTATCTGATCTGGTAAATTTAAATTTAATATGATTTTATCATTATAATCTTGTATTAGTCGTTTAGTTTCTTTTATTAATAAGGGTTTGATGTCTGCAGTATTGTTATTGTTTGCAAAATATATTTCATTTTGTATATAAGATAAAAGTGAGACTTTATTGTATAAATCTTTTAATACATATATCGCATTTGTATTTTTTAAATTAATATTTTTTTGAAGGTTAAGCTTAATCATGGACAATATCAACTGTAAATTGTTTTTTGTACGATGATGTATTTCTTTTATTAAATTTTCTTTTTCATTAATATTTTGCAAAAGATTTTTTTCGAACATTTTTTGCTCTTCTATATTATGTAGAAGCACTACAGCCATATAGCTTGAATTTTTATAATCGTATCTGCATGAGAAAATAGCTTCATACAGTTGATGTATTCCTGATTTATTTATCAAAGTGATTTCATTTTTTTCGCATTTGAGATTTCTAATTTTTTTGAAATTTAAAAGTAAGTCATACGAAGGTGTTGGTGTAAATATAGAAATATTTTTATTTAATAATTCCTGTTCATTGTATTTGAGATATTTATAAAATTTAGGATTTGCATATAGTAGAATTCCTTGTTCATCATAAATAAATAAAGGCTCTTGGATATTATCAATGATATCGTTGAAATTTAGGTTTATTTCATTTAATTCTTTATTAATTTGTATCTTTTCTGTGACGTCAGTAATGAAAATCAAAACTCTTTTTTCATTAGAATGAGGAAACTGTATCATAGTAGCTTGGAAATCGTAATCACTTGTTTTATTATTTCTGTTTATTGAAATTAATTTATAAAATTTGTTTTTATTATTTAAAATTTCTACAAGCTCATTAAAATCAATAATATCAGTAAAAATTTTTGATTTTAATAAATTATGACAATTATCGTTAGCATCTCCTAAAATATATTGTCTAGATAAAGCATTACAAACTATTATTTCTCCATTTACTTTAGCATATATCACGCCTATTAGATCATTATTAATTAAATTTAATAATTCTATATTTCTATTTTCTAATTTTTGTTTATAATTTATTATATCTGATATATCCATTAATGAACCAATGATTTTTTCGTGTTTTGTGGTGGAGCTAGATGGACTATCATTCTCTATTATCATTTTTGAATTAGTCAAACAATAGATTATTTGGCCATTTTTGTCTATTAATTTGAGTAATTGATTTTTTAATTGTTGCTTTTCTCTCAATTCTTGTATATATTCTTCTCTCTCTTTGACAGAATTAAAAAGCATTACAGATGGCATACCCATTAGTTCATCTCTACTATATCCTGTATAATTATAAACTGAAGGAGAAATCTCAGTAATTACATTATCTGTTATCTCATAATAAACACTTTGTATATTTTCTAATATATTTTTATATTTATTTAATGCTTCATTATACAAATTTTTTGTATTAGAATTATTATTTTCTATACCTATTATATGAAATTTAATATTATATGCAATATTTTCAAAAATATTTATAAAGGAAATGGTATTTTTATTTTCATTTAATAATAATTTATCATTTGAGCTTTCTATAGATAGTTGTTTAACTTTAATATTTAAATATTCATCAAAAGAATATGTAGCTTGGTAATACTTTTCATAAGTAGATAAATAATTAGGTATATCTAAATAATTTGATACAAAAGGATCGGCTACTAAAAGTTGATTGTCATTGTCTGAAATTAAAACTAAAATTTTTTGAATAAATTCTTGAGAATTATCATTATATGCTTGTTGTAACGTAATTTTTATGTTATTTATAATATAAAAGAGTTGGTTAATAAAATAAATAATATTTTTAGGTATTATATGCTCTGTACATATAATAATATCAGTTTTAGCATTTAAATGTAACAAATAAAAATAATTATAGCTAATAGGTAGGGGAAAATCATCGCTATTAAATAAATTAATATCTATTTTTTTAATTAAATCATTCTTATTTGTATCATTTATCGACAAATTATAATTTTTCGAGCTGAGATTAATGAAAGAATTATGCCAAATGCCATTTACATAAAAATTATTACCTAATATTTTACCATATATGATTGCATACTTATCTTTAGGTAAAATATTATTAAAAAAAGTATTCACTACCAGAGGAGTAGCAGCATCAAGAATAAAATAATTCAGATAATTAACAGCTACGGGGAGTGTATCCAAAAAATCGACATCATTAAGTTTATCCAATAAATCATAGTCGTCTTCCATATATTATTATTTTTATAATTTTGCAAAACAAATTTTTCTAATGTCATTAATTTTAAAAAATGCTAATCTATTTTCTTATAAATTTAATGAAATTTGGGTAGGAAATATATTAATTGATAAAAATGCTAATAAAAAGATATTATATTCAAAAGAGATTGGAGATTTGCTCGACAAAACAAATGAACCTGATATAATAGATTGTAATGGATTACTAATAATGCCAGCATATTTTAATGCTCATTTTCATTCTCAGAGATATTTTGCAGATTTAATAGCTACAGAAGAAAATAAAATAGGATTACAAAAGTTAGATGATATTTATGCACCATTAGAAAAAATATGGGATGCAGAATTATTAGAAGCTGCAGCTTTTTATAGTGCTATCAGATTACTAAAAAATGGTACTACTCAAGTGATAGATATGCTCTATGGACCATCTATGATATCTTTTGATAATTTAAAACTTATATATGACACATACAGTAGAGTAGGAGTGAATGTGATACCAGTAGTAGCAATAACAGATAAATATGGATTTGGCACTGCAGATAATTTATTAGACGTTACAGAGAAATGGTTAAAATTTCAAAAAGGATTTATTGGATTAGATCATTTATTTAATGTAGGTACTGGTACATTGACAGAGGTAAAAAGATTAGTAGAAAAATTCAAATGTGGTATTTATGGTCATTTAGCAGAATATGCGTTTGATCAAGTACATTCTATAGAGAAATACAAAATGTCAGTAGTCGAAAGATTAGATTCATTAGGGTTAATAAGCAATCCTAAAAATATTTTTGCTGGTTGCCTACACGTTACTAATGATGACGTAGTAATATTAAATAAAAATCTTAATAATGTTGTAGAATTATATGAAAGCAGTCAATGGGAAAATAAAGGATATTTTAGCTCAGAAGGATTACCATTAATTATGCTAGGAACAGATGGCATGCATAGTGATATGTGGCAAACTATGAAAAATACCTATTATTTTAATACTGAATATGATAAAATTTCTGTTAAAGATGCTATAAATAGATTATATCAACCACATAAATATTTTACAAAGTTTTTCCCATCAATGTATGACCCTAGTTCATTCATTATTTACAATTGCCCAATGATTAATTGCATTAATGAACAATTAAAACCAATACAATTATTACAAATCGTAGATAATAAAAATATAAAATATGTTATATCGCAAGGCGAAATAGTTTGTCAAGATGATAAATTAGTAAAAATCAAAGAAGACGATGCTTCATATATCATAAATAAACAATACAAACGGTTGAAATCTCATCAAAAAAAATAAATAATTCCATACTTTAATACTGACTTGCATTTGTGTTAACACTATTTGGAGACTGGGAGAGGGGGTGAAGGGGTGACGAGGAGAAGAGGAGACTGGGTGACGGGGAGATTGGGAGAAGAGGGGGCTGGGAGACTTGGTGACGAGGAGACTGAGTGACTGGGTGACGGGGAGAGATAATGAGTGTATGGATTAAATGTTTTTTACTCACTACTCTCTACTAAATTTCTCAACTTTTTAAAATTAATTTGTTGATTATATAAAAAAATATTTTAATTTTGTCTAATAAAATTTTATAAATATGAAAAAAACAATTTTATTTATGTGTTTTTTGATATTACTTATTTTTTCTACAACTAGTTGTGTAAAAGATGAGTTTAATATCGATAATATAGCTACATCTGAATGGAATCCTAATGTGGCAGCTCCTATAATAAACTCTAACTTGAATATGTGGGACCTAATGAACGACTATGATAGCTCTGAAGTATTCGAGGAATATAGCACTAAACTTATCTATTTTGTTTATCAAAAGAATGTCGCTACCAATACTATGGAAAATTATATTAATATTCCAAATCAGAGTAAGACATTTAATCAAATTAACATTAATTTACCTCCTGGTAATTTAATTGGTGATTATGAGGTTACCAACAATTACTATTTTAACTTATCTCTCCCTTATGGAATGACCTTAGATAGCATGATTTTGAAATCACTAGATTTATCATTAAATATTAATCATAATATTAATTATCCAATATATGTTAATTTTTCTATTAATAATGCTACAGTGAATGGTAGCCCACATAATGAAAGTTTTTCAGTTACTTCATCAGATTATGATTATTCTAAGCATTATGATAATATTAAACTGCGTTTAGGTGCCAATAATCAAATATCTTTTGATATTAAAATTACTATTCATGGTGATGGATCTCCTAATCAGTCTCCTTATAATTTTTCTCTAAGTATAGCAATGAAAAACATTAGATTTTCTAAACTTTTCGGCTATTTAGGTAATAATGATTTAAATTTAGATAATGATACTATCACAATAGACTTATACAATAATCATTTTGATGGAAAAATAAATTTTGAAGATCTTAAAATATTTTTAAATATTTCAAATAGTATAGGTGCACGAGTAGATATTAATTTAAATCCAATAACTGCATATAGAACAAATCCTCCGGTAGATGCAGTAGATATCATAATTAATCCCGATCCATGGCCTTGGACTGTTGTATGTCCTTCATTATCTGAAATAGGGCAAAGTAAAATCTCATATCTGCAAATAAATAAATATAATTCAAATATTATCGATGCTTTTAACATTAGCCCAAATAGAATAGATATAATAGCTGACGCAAAAATTAATTCAAGTGGTCAAAGTAATTTTTTAATAGACACAAGTAGACTTCATTTAAATGCCAGAGTAGAATTACCATTGCATGGAACAGCTAAAGATTTTACATTAATTGATACGGTAGAATTAGATTTAGGTGATAGTACTTATTTTAAATATGTTGATTGGTTTATGTTTAAAATCTTAACAAATAATTTCTATCCAATTGACGCCGATATTCAAGTGTATTTATTAGATTCTTTAAACAATGTTATAGATTCTATAATACCAGCAGATCAGAGAATAGTTGCCTCTGGAGTGGTTGGTCCAGGACCAGACTATAGAGTATTAACTCCTAGTTCTAAAATGACTACGAATAGATTTGAAGGAAGTAGAAAAGATGCATTAGTAAATGTGAGAAAAGCATTGATTAAAGCAGTGCTGAATACTACTGATCATGGTAGTTCAATAGTCAAAATTTACTCTTATGAGTATATAAATGTGAGAGTTAGTGCACAAGCTCAATTAAATAATGTTACTTTTTAACCCTATAAAAAATTAGTATTATGAAAAAGATATTTTTAATTATTATATTTAGCATAGCAACAGTAGAAATATACAGTCAATATGATTTCACTACTAATGATATCCCTGCGATACCGCAATCTACATATTTAAATCCTGCATTGATGCCTACGTGCAGAGTTTATGTTAGCTTGCCCGGTTTATCCTCTACTGCTTTACAATTTGGCCATACTGGTTTTAATCCATATCAGGTATTAGAATCTCGTAATGATACTACTTTTATTAATTTTAATTCGATAGTAGAACATGTTGCTAAAGATAATTTAGTCTATTACAATTTATCTGAAGAGCTGCTATCTTTTAGTTTTAAAATAAAAGATAAAAATTATTTTTCTTTTAATGTAACTGAAAAATCAAATTTAAATTTTTATTATCCTAAAAGCTTGATGGAGTTTGCTTATAAAGGTAATGGAGCATTAATAGATCAATCAATTACTCTGAATCCATCATTAGATTTTAATTATTATAGAGAATATGCATTAGGATATGCTAATAATATAAATGATAAAATATCTGTAGGTGCTAGAGTAAAGTTATTATCTGGAAAGCTAAACGTTAATACAGGCAATACAGATATTAAATTAACTACAACAGGTGAAATGTATGACATCACTGCTATAGGTAATTTGGAGCTAAATACAAGTATTCCAGAAGAATTGCGTGATACAAACAATTTAGATAATATTGATAGTTTAATAAATGATACTGATTTCCTTAAAGATTTTATATTATTAAATAATAATTTAGGTGGAGCAATAGATTTAGGTATCACTTATAAGCCAACAGAAAAGATAACTTTAGGATTATCTGTAATAGATTTAGGATTTATCAATTGGAAAAATGATCCATTAAATTATGTAAGTACTAATGATGAGGCTACATTTACATTTACAGGAATAGATGTTTCCCCATTAATAGCTGGGTCAGATTCTGCCTTTGATGAGAATATGGATAATTTATTAGATTCTATTAAAGATATATTTAATATGGATTCTACATTTAATTCATATACTACGTGGTTGCCTACAAAAATATATTTGACATTTAAATATGATATTAGTCCTAAAACTTCATTTGGTGGTGGAGCCAATTTAATGTTTGTTAATAAAAAATTATCACCTTCGTTTCATGTATATGCATTACATAAATTTAGTCATATTTTCCAAGCTACAATTAATTATTCAATAGCATATAGGAATTATTCTAATCTTGGCTTTGGCTTTGCTTTGACATTATCACCATTTCAATTTTATCTAACGACAGATAATCTATTAGGTCCACTAATTTATGATGAATATCAATATTATGATGAAGAAGATAATAAATTTGAATATGTCAATATACCACGTAATTTAAAATTTCTAAATGTACATTTTGGTTTTAATTTTGCATTTGGTTGCAAAGCTAAGAAATATAGAGCCCCATCAATAAGTTTATGATAGGGTAAAGAAGGAGGGGACTTCGAAGTGGTAAAGGGAAAGGAATTAGTTTATATTAATGATTTGTTTAAATTAAGTAATGATATTTATTTAGTAAATTTATAATTTTTAAATTCTTTATTTATGAACTTTTGTATAAATATTTTCTTAAATTTTAATTTTTAATCATTTTCTTTATAATCTATAATACATAAAGTATTAACAGTAATTTATTTAAATTCATATATCATTATTTAGTTTAAACATTTATTAAAATGAATAATTTTTATTTATTTAAGCGTTTAATTAATAATTCAAATATTTCTGGTTTATTCACATTAATAACTATTAATTGATTTTTAATAAATTAATAGTTAATTTACTTTTCTTTGTCAACCACACAAAGAAAAGTAACAAAAGAAAAGTCTCCGCTGGGGAAATGATTTGATAAAACTACGCAATCACCTCGTGGGGTTTACAAACTCGCAAGCTTTAGCTTGCTCAAACAGTGTAAACCCTTCTTCCTAACGCTGCTTGCTTGTTTTATTGCAAATCATTTCCCAATGCGGTTTTACTAGAGCTTATTAATTATTGTAAAAGAATTCTTTTATAGTACTAAATGTTGAAAAAGACTTTATTATCTATACGTCTATTTCAAATCAATTATTTGTTTAAATTAAGTAATGATATACTTTCTAATAAAAATATCCATTTTTATTAGATGATTTCAAATAGAATAAGATTTTATTAATTTTTATAAATTTCAAAATAAATTTTATAAAATGCTTTATAGATATAGTAAATATAAATATTTTACATTTATGTAAATATCATTACTTAATTTAAACATTAATTTTAAAATATATATGATTCCTTAAACGCTACTTTAATCATATTAAAATATCATTGTTTTTTTACTATGCATTTTGTTTTCAAATAATTCAATATAAGTATCCTTTATATTAGAAATAAGATTATCAATTGAGTAATTTTTCATTATGAAATCTTGTCTATTTTCGAGGATACTATCATCAATGAAATGTCCATTAACAAGTTTTAACATTGCATTTGATAAAGCATTTGCATCATTTTTATTAATTAGGATAGCATTTTCTTTCACTATATCTATTACACCACCTACATTAGTAGAGATAATAGGTAATTTACTAGCTTGTGCTTCTATCAAGCTAACAGGAGTGCCTTCATTATTGGATGTTAATAAAATAGCATCTGATGCAGCCATTATATAATCTATATCATTTCGCCAGCTTGTAAAAATTATATCTTCATCACCATTTACTGTTTTATAGGAATATTTCAGATTATTAATATTTGCATATTCCATTAATTCTGTCCTTAGCTCGCCATCACCAACAAATAAAATCTTTATTTGTTTATTAGTTTTATTTTTAATCATACTTAAAGCATCGATAACTAATTTATGATTTTTTATAGGAACAATTCTGCCGACAAGACTAAAGACAAAAGTATCATTTGATATATTAAATTCTGCTCGTATTTTATTGCTTTTATTTTCTTTATCTATAGTAAATTTATTTAGCTCAAAGCCTAAAGGTATTACTTTTACCTTATTATCTGGTGCTATTTTATATTTTTCGCATAAATCTTTTTTTTGATTATTACTCAGAGCTATTAATAGGTCAGTTTTTTTAGCCAGCTCTTTTTCTAAAGAAATATAAAAATTCGTTTTCATATTATCAAAATATGAATCAAAAACATGTCCGTGAAAAGTATGAACGATCACTGGAACATTTGAGTGATATGCTGCCCATCTGCCTATAGCACCAGCTTTAGATGCGTGAGTATGTACTATTTGCGGATTAAAATCTTTGATAATTTGCTTGATTTTTTTATATGCTAATAAATCATAATATGGTGAAATTTCTCTTTTCAATTCGGGTAAAATAAGAGGTTCTATATCAAGAGAATGAGGTATTTCTAGTGAAGAGGCTTCATATTTACCATTTTTGCCACCTATTAGTAATGTTTCAAAATTATCATTTAAATATTTTGTTAGATAGCTAGCATTGTATGTGGGGCCACCAAGATTAAATCTATTTAAAATTCGAAGTATTCTGATTTTGCTCATATTTTCTATTCCATATATTATTCAATACATATAATGTGTAAAATAATCTATCTGAATTTTTAGCAAATTTATATAAATTATTTTTATTATTATACAAATTTTTATTTAAAATTAATTTAAAATTATCATTCAGCCCCTTGTTTACAAAATCATTTAATAAAAAATCATTCATCCATTTTTTAATTGGTACTTCAAAGCCATGTTTGGGTTTATTTAAAATATAATCTGGCAAAATATCACTGAATATATTTCTTATTAGGATTTTATTTGTATTTTTATTAAACTTTAATGAATTAGTAATTTTGAAAACATTATCTACCAGATCATAATCTAAAAAAGGAGAACGTATTTCCGTAGAGTTAGCCATGCCCATAAGATCTGTTTTTCTCAGCATATCACCCTCTAAAACAATACTGAAATCAGTAGCTAAAATATTTTGATCTTCAAAAAATTTATCTTGTAATAAATTTATTTTTTCTTTGAACTCATGACTTTCAATAATATCAGGATTCAAAACTTTATTTATTAAAAAAACATCATTTATAGCAGTTAAATAAAAGTATCTATTAAAACCTTGTAAATTAAAAGCATTAGAAAATTTTTTTAATTGTCTCAACTTATTACTTAAAAAATTATTGGAATTATAATTATCCAAAATAAAATTTTTACCCAAAAATGAAATTAGTTGATTAAATCGAGTTTTTTCATTTAATCTAGCCCATGCCTTGTATTTATTATAGCCTCCAAAAAGTTCATCTGCACCATCACCTGATAAAACTACTTTGACAAAAGGCTTAACAGCATTTACAAGTGTATAAAGTGCTATAGCTGAGCTATCAGCATAAGGTTCATCAATATAATTAATCGCATTATTTATTGAATTTATCAAATTTTTTTCTTCAATAGGAATTATCTGATGAGATATATTATTATCTATAGCAAATTTACTTGCAATAGTAGATTCATCATAATATGGTAAATCTGGAAAACTAATGGTATATGCTGTAATATCAGAATTAACTTTATGTGCTAAAAAAGTAATGATAGAAGAATCTATACCACCACTCAAGAATGTTCCGACAGGAACATCAGCATTTAATCTAATTTGTACACTTTTTTCTAATAAGGATTTTATATTATTAATATTAGTAATTGCTTCATCATTATTCAATGTTTCAGTTGGTAAATTATAGTACTTATTTATTGTTATTTTATCCCCATCATAAATAAGATAACTCGCTGGAGGTAATTTTTTTATATTTTCAAAAGCACAAAAGGGGCTAGGGATATAAGTAAGAAACAAATATAAAGCAATTGCAGAATAGTCGAAATCACAAGGAATATTCATAGCTCTTAAAGCTTTTATCTCTGAAGCGAAAAACAACTGATCCTGATTATAAAAATAATAAAGTGGTTTATCTCCAAACCTGTCTCTAGCTAGCAATAATTTATTCTCATAAGCATCATAAAAAGCAAGAGAGAAAAAACCATTAAACATATTAAGAGCTTCATTGCCGAAATGGATTAATGCATACAAAGCAACCTCTGTATCAGAGCTAGTTATAAATTTATATCCTAAAGAATAAAGTCTATTTTTTATATCTTTATAATTAAAAATTTTACCATTTAAAATCAATACATATCTATGACTATTGTCCCACATAGGTTGATTGGCGGTTTGATCTAAAATAGATAATCTGGTATGACAAAACAACAACTTAGAATTGATAATTTCATATTTTTGAAAGTCAGGCCCTCTTTGTATAAGTGAATCACATACATTTTTAGCAATAAAATCAGAATCGGGATTGTTTATAAAGTCAGAATAGATACCAGCAATACCGCACATATAGTTTGAAATTATGATAAAAAAACTGATAACAAAAATACAAATTTTTTGTTATTATAAAATGTCAATGAGGGGTTGATTAAATCACAATATATTGACAAAGAGATTTAAAAAAAGTAGATATGAAAAAAGGTAAAAGATTAATGAACATTTTTCAAATGTTTCAAACAGTATATGATATTTTACTCACTCTAAAATATTCGTACCAGGCAAATCTATCCGAGGATGCAAGGTTAAGCATTCTACCAGTATTACTAATGATGTCCTTTGATAGGTATTTACCTAT
>Ga0208198_1002541_pt1 | contig 13466 bp, 8 predicted proteins | sample AD_JPNTR2_MetaG_FD_184446 | JGI IMG/M metagenome (GOLD analysis project Ga0208198, IMG submission 184446) | Active sludge microbial communities of municipal wastewater-treating anaerobic digesters from Japan - AD_JPNTR2_MetaG (SPAdes) (version 2) | ecosystem: Engineered > Bioreactor > Anaerobic >... | reverse complement strand
CAGGCGGCCCAGCTTCTGGGTTTCGTCCAGCAACAGGTCCACCTGCTCGGGCGTGGCCGTGTACACGCCATCCCGCAGGCCCTCCAGGTTGCCCTGGATGACGGCCAGGGGCGTGCGCAGCTCGTGAGAGACGTTCACTATGAGCTCTTTCTTGATATCTTCGAGCTTTCTCATCTCGGTCACGTCGTGAAGGATGATGATCCTGGCCTTGCCCGTATGGATGGGGGTGATGCTGCAGAGATAGATCTTTTCGTCGAGATTGATCTCGCCGGCCAGAGACGTCCGAGACGCCTCGTCCACGAGACCGTTCAATTTAGGCGACCTGACGAGCTCCCAATAATATCTCCCGACGGCCTTTTCCGATCGGATGAGCGCTTCGGCGCTCCTGTTCACGAGCATGATCCTCCCTTCGGAATCGATGACGATGAGCCCTTCCTCCATGGAGGAGATGATGCTTTCGAGCTCTTCCTTGCTGCTCGACAGATCGACGAACGATTTCTCGAGCTTCTCGGCCATCTCGTTGAAGCTTCCGGAAAGCTCCTGGATCTCGTCGTTTCCCTGCAGCGGGACGCGCGTCTTGAAGTCGCCCGCCGCAAGCCTTTTCGAAGCCCTGTTCAGCTTCCGGATGGGCGTCGCTATGATATGGGAGAACAGCAGGGCGACGAGGAGGGTCGAGACGACGATGATCAGTGCCAGCTCGAGGGTGTGTTTCTTTACCCGGGCGAGCAGGGGATCGAGGTTCTCGACCGGCAGGCTGAGGCGTATGACGGCCGGCTCCTGTTTTCCATACCCTATGGGCAGGGCCACGTAGAGCATGTCGTGGTGGAGGGTCGTGCTGTAGCGTATGGAGCGCCCCGGCGCTCCTCTCATGGCCGAAGCGACTTCCGGCCTGCCCCGGTGGTTTTCCATGGATGCCGCGGCGTGCTCGGAATCGGCGATGACGACCCCCCCGCCGCCGATGACGGTTATCCGGACACGGGTATCGGCCCCGACCTTCCTGATGAACGAATTCAGGCCGGCGGTATTCTTCTGCTCCAGGAGCGGCTTCGAAGTGTATTCGAGGGCAAGGCCCAGCCGTTCGAGATGATCGGCCGCGGTATCGACGGCATGCGTGCTGAACGCGTTGAACACGAATGCGAGGATGATGCCCGAGAGCACGAGGATCAGGAGCAGGTAGCTGACAAAGAGCTTGAGAAGGATCGGCCTCTTCATGCTTCCATCTTGTACCCGACCCCCCGGATGTTCGTGATGAGCTTTCCGCAGCTCCCGAGCTTGTCCCTGAGGTTCTTGATATGGACGTCCACGGTCCTGTCCAGCACGGCTTTTTCGGTGCCCCAGAGATGGTCGAGGATCTTCTCCCTGCTGAATACCCTCCCCCTGTTCGAGGCCAGCAGATGGAGGATCCTGAACTCGGCCTGGGTGAGGGGGATGACCTCATGGCCGGTTTTCACCTCGAATCTCTCGGGATCGATCACGAGCTTTGTCATTGCCGGTGCTAAGAGTCCCAAAAGTATCGGAATAAAAAGTCCCCCAAATTGAGCGAGGCGTTGTACCTTCAGAGGACGAAAGAAGAAACTCTGGAGGAAGGTCACCTCCCTTTGAGGGGGTGTGAAATATTCGTGATGCAAACGGTGCTAAATATTGTTTAGCATTCTTTAGCAATTCTTTAGCGGGGCCCCTTAAAAAACATCGAAAAGCCTGGAAAAGGTGGAGGCGGCATCCGGATTTGAACCGGAGAATAACGGTTTTGCAGATCGCTATGCATCTGAAGACACAGAACCAAAAAAGCAAAGCATGGCAAAATAATGACAAAAAATCATATTAAGAAATTGTAATATATTAAAAAGACATAATGAATTTAAAACCAAAACCTGGACTTAGGATCCAGTGGAGCGATCCGTGGGGGTTCGAGTCCCTTCTCTCGCACCAATAAAGGAAATTTTATGGCGGGCCGGTTTGTTTTAAGTGAGTGAACTGTAAGTGTTTCATCCGATTGATAAAGCGCCCGATATGATTTCTGAGTTTGGAGATGTAAGGATACTGACTGTCTGATTGGGACCCGGCTATTACAGCATATCCAGCGTCAGTTTGTAAATGCCCGGCGTACAGCATCTTTGATATCTTTGCTGCCAGCTGGTTTCAGGAGCAATTCCTTTATTCCAAAAGACTTAGCTTCCTGCTGGCTTATGACATCATTGAAACCGGTGCAGAGTATTATAGGAAGGTCAGGGCGTTTTTCTTGGAGCTTCCGGGAGAGCTCCAAGCCCGTCATACCGGGCATGGTAAGATCGGTGATGACAAAATCAAATTTATCGGGATTCTCACTGAACTCTTCGAGCGCTTCTTGTCCATTCTGGAGCGCTGTCACCCGATAGCCGGACAACTTCAGTGCTCTTTGCAGGCTTGAAAGGATTAACTCTTCATCGTCGATAAGCAGAATGCTCTTCTTATCCTGCACTGTCGGTGTGCTTTCAACATCAGAAGCTTGAGCAGGAAGTTCTCCGTGACTTATAGGGAGATAGACCGTAAAGAGAGAGCCCTTTCCCTCCTCGCTTTCGACTGTAACGGTCCCGCCGTGGCTCTTTACTATGCCATGAACGACAGCGAGCCCTAGACCGGTGCCTTTCCCGATATCCTTTTTCGTAAAGAAGGGCTCAAAAACCCGATTCAACACTTCAGGGCTCATTCCCATGCCCGTGTCTTTGACCGTGAGCTTCAGATAGTCTCTTGCCTTCGTATCCTGATCATTATAAAAAGGCTCCATACGGACGTTCGTAAGCCCTATCTCTATGGAGCCCATCTCTGTCCCCAGGGCATCAGCTGCATTCTTGCACAAGTTCATGATCACCTGCTGGATCTGTATTGGATCACCCATGATGATATCGTCCTGCACATGAATGTTCTCTTGTATGTTGATCGTACTGGGGAGAGAGGAGCGCAGGAAAGAAAGCGTTTCTTCAAGAAGAGCTCTGAGGCTTACCGGCTGGTTGGCCCGCTCACTCCTTCTGCTGAAGGAGAGGATCTTTTTGACGAGATCCCTCTGGCGATAAGCCGCCTTCAGGGTTTGAAAAAGTATCTCATAGCGATTGGATCCCTCCTGCTCCTCCTCAAGGAGTTCCTCTAAATTGATGATTATGGGATAGAGGATGTTGTTCAGATCGTGCGCAATGCCGCCTGCAAATCTGTCGAGAGCTTCAATCCTCTGAGCCTGTGCTAGCTGGGCTTCAACCTTGCGCTTCTCTGCTTCAGCCTTTTCACGCTCGGCAATCTCTTTCTGAAGGAGGATATTTCTCGTCTCCAACTCATTGAGGGATTCGAGAAGGGCCTGTTGTGCCTGTCGTAACTCGCTGATGTCCCGGGCTGCTGCAAAAACACCCTGTATCTCACCGTTCTCGTTGCGGTAAGTAGTTGCGTTGTATAGCACTTGGGTTACCTTTCCCGACGTGTGCTGTATGGCAAGCGGGTAGTCCTTGACGAACCCTTCGCGAAAAACTTTCTCATAACCGGTCCGGGCCTTGGCGGGCTCGGTGAAGTAGTCCGAGAAGTCCGTCCCGATGAGATCTTTTCTGTGCACGCCAGTGATATCTTCGGTCGCCTTGTTCACATCCATGATCTTGCCGTCGGGACTGATCGTGACCAGTGGGTCCGGGCTTGCTTCGATGAGCCTGCGTGCGTACATCGATGCGGAGCGCAGCTCGCGCTCGGCCCGCTTGCGCTCAGAGATATCACGGGTTATACCTAGGATGCCTTTGAGATTGCCCGTATCATCACGTAAAAAAGAAAACGTGGTTTCTGTCCAAATAGTTGAGCCATCCTTACATGTCTCCTCAAGCTCAATAGTATGAGCTATCGATGTATCTTGCGAGCCCTTGAGCGCGGAGTCCAATTCTTTGGTGAAGACACTCATAGCAACTTCCAGGGATTCAGGGGTCAGAGCTTCTGCAATAGTCTGTGACATAGCCTCTTGGACGGTGAAGCCTCTGATTTTCGATACAGATGGGCTGATGAACGTGAATCGAAGATCGAGATCCATGGTAAAGATGATGTCGTTAGCGTTTATTGCCAGGAGCCGGTAAAGGGCCTCGCTCTCTCTGAGCGAATTCTCTACTTTCTTTCGCTCTTCGATCTCCTTTTCCAGTTGGCAATTTCTTTCGGCCAGTTCAAGCGTGCGCGCTTTTACCATCTCTTCAAGTTTATTATAGTGATTTCGCAGCTTCTCTTCAGCTCTCCTGCGTCCAGTGATATCCCGGACCAAGATAATGCGTGTTCTTTGTCCATGTATATTCAAAGGCTTGCCATGGGATTCCACAAAAATGATGGAGCCGTCTTTCCTGATCATTCGATGCTCGGTTATCTGCTCCCGGCAAGCCAGGAAACCGGGAAGCACTTTGGACAAGTCATCAGGATGTATAAAGGGCAGAATATCCGCTCCTATTACCTCGTCTCTTGAGCAGCCTATCAGTTTGAGCAAATAGTCGTTAATATCGATTATGGTCCGATCTTTAGCGAGAACTACGCCCTCAAACATTGATTCAGAGAATATCCGGAACCTCATCATGCTGATTTCCAGGGCCTCTTTTGTCAACTTGCACTGAGTCGCATACTCTTCCAACTCGGCAATGCGCTTGTTGGCATCTGCCAAATCCTGGACAAGCTGTTCTTTCGATTTGCTCATATCCCCCATTCCTAAGGGCTCCTCCAATCAAAAATGTATAATTCTACACGATATTTTAAGAATACTATAATACAGATTAAATTACAATCAGGCTAAATTTGCTGGATTGCGAGTGCTTATTAGCAGGCTTTAATCTATTTCCCGACGCAGAGAACCACTGGTCGGGAATATTTTCCCTTTGCACTTGCAGAGGACTTCGGGCACATTGCAATGGTAATCGGGAATTCTGCCGAGTATCGCAGGGGTACTTCGATATGTCTTTCAAGACCGCTGGTTCCCGTTTGACTCATCCTTCTTGCTCCTGTTCACAACGGAGGCATTTGCGGGAAATCGTGCCGGTGCCGTGACGGTGAGTCCGTTTTTCGGCAGATTTATCTTCGACAGTGATCTGAATTACAACAACGATACCATTGTGGGACTGGGTCTCGGATATCATCTTTCCCGAGACCTGGCGGCCGAGCTTTCCTACGGCCGCATCGACGCCACCCGCGACACTCCGGCCGGCAGGGTGGAAGGTCCTGTTGATCTGTATCGTCTTGAAGGACTCTATCACCTGGGCGGCATTACGCCGTGTGAGAATGTAGTCCCATACCTTGCCGCAGGACTCGGATTGATGTCCTTCGACAGCAAGCCTGAGGGCGGCGGACGCGACAATGATTTCGCGGCAGATTACGGAGTCGGTCTGAAATATTTTGTGAACCCTGACGTAGCCTTCCGTGCGGATATCAGGCATGTAGTGAATTTCAGGGGAGAGGGCGATACCTCGAACCATAACCTGCTCTATACCTTCGGCATCGCTCTTCTCTTCGGCGGAGAAAAGGCCGCTACAGCCGAACCTGAAGCCGTACCCGCCCCCCAGCCGGCTCCGGCCGCCCCTGCAGACAGCGACGGTGACGGCGTGCCGGACAGCAGGGATGCATGTCCCAGAACACCCATGGGTGTGTCAGTTGACAAGAACGGCTGCCCTCTCGACAGTGATGGAGACGGCGTCTATGATTATCTTGACAAGTGTCCAGGCACTCCGGCGGGCGCCAAGGTCGATGAAGGCGGCTGTCCTGTGCCTGAAAAGGCGGAGCCGACACAACGAGGCACCTACAGTTTCGGAAACATCTACTTCGACACCGGCAAATCAGCGATCAAACCTGACAGTCGGCCGGTGCTCGACGAAGCGGTCAAGTACATGAAGGAGAATCCCGGGGTGAGGTTTGAGATCCAGGGCCATACCGACAACGTTGGCTCTGAGGAGTTCAATCAGAAGCTTTCCGATGAACGGGCCGAGGCTGTACGGGCATACATGATCGAAAAAGGCATCGCCGCCGAAAGGCTCACGGCAAAGGGCTATAGCATGTCGGTACCCGCTGCACCCAATGACACGAAGGAAGGACGGGCGAAAAACCGGAGGATCGAGTTCAAGCCCATCCGATAAGGGCTGATCCGATCTCAAGGCCCTGTCTCCACCGGGGAGCGGACAGGGTCCGACGGGAAGAGTTCAAGGTGTTTGACGGGCAGACATCTTGGCGGATCAGGATTCACAATTCATACGGCGTCATTGCTTCAACGCATGATGTTCCAGACAAGGAGATGGAATATGCTTAAGGAATTCAAAGAATTCGCTATGAAGGGCAATGTGGTGGACATGGCTGTAGGCATTATCATCGGTGCAGCCTTCGGAGCAATTGTCAAGTCCCTGGTTGATGACATCATCATGCCGCCCATCGGGCTCCTTCTGGGCAACGTGGACTTTTCAGACCTCTTCCTCGTGATCAAGGAAGGCAGTGTTGCCGGCCCTTATTTCACCCTGGCCCAGGCCAAGGCGGCCGCTGCCGTGACGCTGAACTACGGGCAGTTCATCAATGTAGTGGTTTCCTTTCTGATCGTTGCCTTTGCCGTGTTCCTTCTCGTCAAGGGCATCAACAAATTCAGAAAAGCGGCCGAGGCCAAGACCAAAGACTGCCCCTACTGCCTTTCCCAGATTCCCGTAAAGGCAGTCCGCTGCGGCCATTGTACATCCGATTTGCCGCAGGGCTGATCGCGTTCCAAATACGCCGGTAGGCCGTACAGGGGTGAGCCGCCGGACATTTAAGGGGGGTGGAAGAAGTTCCCCGGAAGCCTGCGGATGCCCCTTTTTAAGGGTTTGTATGCCTGTGTGCAGCAAGCCTTCCATTATCACTTACATTCTTGACAATCCATATGGTCTTCCTATATACATTCTATCTCTTGAAAAACACTTTCACCACAGAGGGGGGGTGTACATAAACGGATGCCTGGCATAAAAGTTCGGGATACCGAGCCTTTTGAGGGTGCACTCAAGCGCTTCAAAAAGCAGGTTGAAAAGGCGGGTGTTCTCTCAGAGGTCCGCAAGCGCGAGTTCTACGAGAAGCCGAGTGTGAAGAAAAAGAGAAAGGCGATCGCCGCTCGCAAAAGAGCCTTGAAGAGAATGCACAAGATGAGGTCATACTACTGATGCTCGTTGATACCATCAAGTCTGACTTGGGAAAAGCCATGAAGGCGGGAGACAAACAGAAAGTCTCCTGCCTTCGTATGATTATGTCTGCCTTCAAATACAAGCAGGTCGAGTTGAAGCACGAATTGAGCGAGCAGGATCAGGTCCAGATTCTACGCACCCAGATAAAGCAGGTGAGAGAATCCCTCGATCAATACAAACAGGGCGGCCGAGAGGATCTTGCATCCGTTGAGGAACAGAATCTCGCCATCCTGAAGTCATACCTGCCCGAGCAGCTCAGCGACGAGGCGATCGCAGCAATCGTAAAGCGGATCATTTCCGAGACCTCTGCCACGAAAAAGGACTTCGGCATGGTCATGAAAAAGACCATGGCAGAGGTGGGCGCTCAGGCTGACGGCAAAAAGGTGAACAGCATAGTTTCGCAGTTACTGCACTGATTCCTTTTATTAGATTCTAACAAACGATACCGGCTCGGCCGCCGGTGCACCTGTGTGCTCATGGGAGAAGATCTGCTCGAGTTTTCTGCGCTGAAAAGCTACATTCGGTCGTTCGTGGCGTCCGACATGGGTTTGAGCGCCATGGACAAGCTGCATCCGCTCGACTCCTGGGACGAGGTGCGCGGGCGATGGGCCCTGCTCGATGAGATGATGTCCCTGGTGGTGTCAGGGGAAGATGCCGGATTTTCGGCGGTCCCGGACATCAGGGAGCTTCTGGATATTCGTGAGGGCGCCATACTCGAAGGGAAGGATATCGTCATGGTGGCCGGGGTGATCACCGATATCGCGCGCGTCAAGCGCAACATGGAGAAGGCAGGGAGCGCCCTGGCATCGCTGGCTGCTTCAATTGATCCGCTTGAGGAATTGCCCTTCGAGATCAACTCCACGCTCCTTCCCACCGGAGAGATCTCTGATTCCGCGAGCCCTGTCCTGCGAAGGCTCCGCAAGCAGGCGCGGACGTTGAGGGCCGCCATCCTCGAAAAACTCTCGGGCATCATGGATGGCCTGAAGAAGCAGTCCATGGTCATGGAAGACCTCATCACGATCCGCAACGAGCGGTATGTCATCCCCTTGAGGCACGACTATAGCAGCCATATCAAAGGCATCACCCACGACTACTCCCGCAGCAACAAGACCGCCTATGTCGAGCCCCTGGCCGTGGTGGACGAGAACAACACCCTGAACCAGATACGATCCGACATCAAAGAAGAAGAGATCGGGATCTTGAGGGACCTGACCTCGCAGATTCTCGCGCACGGCGCGGCCATTCGGAAAAACCTCGAGATTTACGGCCGGCTCGATCTGATCCATGCGAGCGCCTGCTGGGCGGTCAAACACGGTGCGGTCATACCGGGGCTCTCCGAAGAAGGGTTCGAGATCGAGGGCGCGCGGCACCCCGTGCTGCTGGAGCGGCTGGGAAGGAAGCGGACCGTGCCGCTCGACATCCGGATGCCCCGCGACAAGGATTGTCTCATCATCTCAGGCCCGAACGCGGGCGGCAAAACCGTGGCCCTGAAGACACTGGGTCTTCTGATGCTCATGGCCAAGAGCGGGCTTGCCATACCGGCAAAGGAAAACTCGGTGATCTATCCGGTCGGCACGATCTGGGTGGAGATGGACACGAATCAGGACATTCAGCACGATCTCTCGTCTTTTACCGCCCATGCGCTCTCGCTCAAAAGGATCTACGAAGGGCTTGCCGAAGGGGACCTCGTGCTTCTGGACGAGCCGGGCACAGGCACTGATCCCGCACAGGGCGCGGCCATTGCGGTGAGCTGCATCGACGCATACCGGAAGAAAGGTGCTCGGGTGGTCGTGACCTCGCACGCAGACCTGATCAAGCTCTACGGGCTCTCCAGCCCGGGGGTGGAGAACGCGGCCACCGCCTTCGACGACTCGGGGCTCAGGCCGCTGTACCGGCTCCAGTATGGTGTGATCGGCCAGAGCAGGGCGTTTGACATCCTCGCCTCCATCGATTTCCCCCGGGAGATCCTTCGCGAGGCTGAAGGCATTGCATCCCGCGAGGGCAGCACAGCGCTGGCAAAGGCCATGGAGGACATGGCCCACACCGCTTCATTGAAAGAACAGGCGGCCCGCGAGGCCGAGCAGGCTGAGATCTTGAGGAAAAAGGCGGAGCAGGCCTATCAGGAGATGGAGCGCGAGAAGGTCGAGCTCTCGCTCAGGTACAGGCGGCTCATGGAGCAGGTGGAAGAGCTCACCCGCAAACCCCAGCCCAGAGAGCGGATCGAACGGGTCAGGGCGTCGAATGAGGCCAGGGAGATCGAGGCCGTGCTTCAGAACGTGGAGCCTGCCCGGGTGCTCGAGGTGCAGCCGGGCTCTTCGGTCATCCTCAAAGGGACCGGCGCCCGGGGCAGGGTGGTGGATGTCTCCCGCGATCAGGCCGAGGTAATCATGGGAGACAAACGCCTGAAGGTGGGCCTGGACCAGATCGAGGCAACGGCGGCCGATGAAGACCGGAAACCGGAGCGGGTGCGGGTGAGGTCCCGGGTTGATTCCGGGTATGTATTCCCGGTAAAGGTCGTGGGCATGCGGGTGGAAGAGGCCCTGCCGATCGTCGAGAAGGCGGTGGATCAGGCCCTCATCTCGGGCCAGCCGCAGATCGAGATCATCCACGGTTCGGGCACAGGCCGGTTGAAGAATGCAATCAGGGAGTATCTGAAGGGACTTGGCGTCGTGAAGGGAATATCGGACAGCCCCATGAGCGAAGGGGGCGGGAACAAAACCATTGTCATGTTTGAAGCGGGCTGATGGACAGGGCTGATGTTGAAAAGATAAAGGGCTCCATCGACATCGTCCCGGTGATCTCAGGATATGTGAACCTGAAGAAGAGGGGGCGCACGTACGTGGGCTTGTGTCCGTTCCATATCGAGAAGACACCCTCGTTCCATGTCGACTCCGCGAGGCAGACCTACAAGTGCTTCGGGTGCGGCAAGGGAGGCGATGTCTTCAGCTTTCTCATGGAGATCAAGGGCATAAGCTTTCCCGACGCGCTCCAGGAGCTGGCCCTTAAGGCCGGCATCACCCTGGAGAAACCGGGCAGGCAGCAGAGCTCGGAGAAGAGGAAGCTCTACGAGGCCAACCGTCTGGCACTCATGTTCTACCGTGACATGCTGAGCTCCTCGCGGGGCGAGGGCGCCATGTCGTATCTGAAGGAACGGGGCCTGTCGCAGGAGACCATCGACGCCTTCGAGCTGGGCTATGCCCCGGACTCGTGGGACTCCCTGCTGCGGTTCTTCAGGTCCCGGGGTGTCTCGCCCGAGGTGGGGGCCAGATGCGGGCTCTTCATCGAGCGGGACTCGGGCGGACATTACGACCGGTTCCGCAACCGGGTCATCTTCCCCATCCGGGACATCTCGTCGGAGGTGATCGGATTCGGCGCCCGGATACTCGGCCCCGGGGAGCCCAAGTATCTCAACACCCCCGAGTCGGCCATATTCAAGAAGCGCAAGGTCCTCTACAACCTCCACCGGGTCAAGGGGCTGATCCGGAATACCGGCGCGGCAGTGGTGGAGGGTTACATGGACGTGGTCTCTCTGAGCAATGCAGGGTTCCGGGAGGCGGTGGCCACCCTGGGCACCGCACTGAGCGAAGACCATGTTCAGCTTCTGAGCAGATTTACCGACAAGATTCACCTGGTGTTCGACGGCGACGCCGCGGGCAGGAACGCCATGGTGCGAGCCGTGGAACCGTTTCTCGGCTTCGATCTCGTCCCCCGGGCCGTGCTGCTGCCCGATGGAAAAGATCCCGACGATGTCGTGCGGACCGACAGGGAATTGTGGGGCGAGCTCTTGGCCGGAGCGCCTTCGCTGTGGGATTTTATTTTTGATGAATCCTTTTCCACCCGTGATTCATCGAAACTTGAAGATAAAAAGAGCCTTATGAAGGAACTTGTTCCCGTCATCTCCCGTGTCCGGGATCCGCTCTTCCGGGAACTCCTGGTTCAGAGACTCTCTTTGAGGCTTGGTGTCTCTCAGGAGGTCGTTGCCCGGGAGATGAAACAGGGTGAGGGTGACGGGAGATCCGCTGCTCCTTCCCGAAACACGTCCGGTGGGCGCCGGACGGTGGAAGAACTCATGATGCGGCTCATGCTTTTCGACGACCGTGCGATAAGAATGGTAAAGCTGTTTGGCTTTGCAGGGGAGTTCAAAGACAACGATCTTTCCGCTCTTGTCCGATACCTGATAGATCACGGCAAAGAGGGGCTGGATGCACCCGAGTGTCCGGACCGCATCAGGCACATGGCTTCCCGCATCATGGCCGACGGCGAATTCCCCGGAGACCCGACCAAGGCCCTGATCGACATGGGCTGCCGGTTCAAGAGCCGGGCCATCGACGCGGACATAGAGAGGATACAGCAGGAACTGATTCAGGCTGAGGAAAACGGCGACCGGGCAAAGAGAAACAGTCTGCTCGTGGAGCGTCAGAACAAAGTCAACGAGAGAAAACACATACGAGCGTATGTGATGGAGGTGCTACAAAGGATATGAGCGAGAAAAAGGCCTATACCAAAGAAGTGAAAAAACTGCTTGCCATGGGGAAGTCCAAGGGTTACCTCACCTACGACGAGGTAAACGATGCCCTCCCCGATGACATGATCACCCCTGATGATCTTGAAGATGTCATGGACCTTTTCTCCGAAAAGGATATCCAGCTTGTGGATAACGACGAAGATTACGAGGATGCCGATGACGGGGTGGATTTTCAGGAAGATGGAGCTCTGCGGTCGCCGGACCCCGTAAAGATGTATCTGCACGAGATGGGTTCCGTATCCCTGCTGTCCCGGGAAGATGAGACCGAGATCGCCAAGAGAATCGAAGCAGGACAGCGCCAGATCTTAAACGTCATCATCAATTCCCCGGTAACGGTAAAAGAGGTCATCCAGATCGGGGCTGCCCTGAAGGCCGGCGAGCTCAGGCTCAAGGATGTGGTGGATATCGACGACATGTTTGATGTCGATGAAGAGAACGCCGGTAGAAAGATCCTGGAGATCATCGATGAGATAGAGGCCAGGCAGGCCGACCTCAAGAACCTGAAGGTGCAGTTTTTCCATGCCTCCACCCCTGCCCGGAAGGACAAGATCAAGCACGAGATGGCAACCGTGAGCCGGGACATCGTGCGGCTCATCCACGACATTCATTTCCTGCCCGAGCAGATCGAGCTGTTCGGCAACCGGCTCAAGGAGCTCAAGCGTCAGATCGAGACCAAGGAAGGCATCCTGTCTCTCTATGAGCAGCGCTTTGCCCGCGACATCGACGAGATCAGGGAGCTCCACGATCTGATCTGCCTGGGCGGCGAGAATGCCGAGGCGTGCGCCTTCCTGGAAAAGCATGCCCTCTCCCCCGAGGAGCTCGCGGTCATCACCGAGGAGATGGAAAGGATCATCAGGGATATCAAGGCCCTCGAGATCGAGGGCGGGCTCACGGTGCACGGGATCAAGAAGGCCGTGCGGATCCTGGAGGAAGCCGAGGCCAGGACGAACGCCGCGAAGACCGAGCTCATCCAGGCGAACTTGAGGCTGGTGGTGAGCATCGCCAAGAAGTATGTGAACCGGGGATTGCAGTTCCTGGACCTCATTCAGGAAGGCAACATCGGGCTCATGAAGGCGGTGGAAAAGTTCGAGTACCGCAGGGGCTACAAGTTTTCCACCTACGCGACCTGGTGGATCAGGCAGGCCATCACCCGGGCCATCGCGGACCAGGCCAGGACCATCAGGATCCCGGTGCACATGATCGAGACCATCAACAAGCTCATCCGGACCTCCCGGGCCCTCGTCCAGGAGCTGGGCAGGGAGCCCACGCCCGAGGAGATCGCGGAGAAGATGGACTACCCGGAGCACAAGGTGAGGAAGATCCTGAAGATCGCCAAGGAGCCCATCTCCCTGGAGACGCCGATCGGCGAAGAGGAAGACAGCCATCTGGGCGATTTCATCGAGGACAAGAAGGTTCCCTCTCCCTCGGACGCCATCATGGCCAAGAACCTCTCCGAGCAGTCCAGGCGCGTGCTGGCGACCCTGACCCCCAGGGAGGAAAAGGTGCTCCGCATGCGCTTCGGCATCGGCGAGAAGTCCGACCATACCCTGGAAGAGGTGGGCAAGGACTTCACCGTGACCAGGGAGCGAATCAGGCAGATCGAGGCCAAGGCCCTGCGCAAGCTCCGCCACCCGGTGCGCTCAAAGAAGCTCAGGTCGTTCATCGACTCGTAAGGGAAAGAGGGGGTCAGAGGAATGGGGTCAGGTCTCAACATATGACATAATTATGTCATATGTTGAGACCTGACCCCTACCTATGACCCCTACCTACCGGTGACCCTA
>Ga0208198_1002537_pt1 | contig 13490 bp, 11 predicted proteins | sample AD_JPNTR2_MetaG_FD_184446 | JGI IMG/M metagenome (GOLD analysis project Ga0208198, IMG submission 184446) | Active sludge microbial communities of municipal wastewater-treating anaerobic digesters from Japan - AD_JPNTR2_MetaG (SPAdes) (version 2) | ecosystem: Engineered > Bioreactor > Anaerobic... | reverse complement strand
AATCAATTTAAACTTAGATCAATTAAATGCTGAGGGTAAGATATATATTACTGGTAAGGGTAAAAAAGAAAGAGCTGTATATATGACAAAAAGGTCTCTGAATTGGTTAAATAAATATTTAAAATTAAGGCTAGAGTATGCATTTTCTGATAGAGAGAAGAATGAAAAGCAAGGAGATGTTAACAAATTGTTAACAGATATAGGGGTAGGGGGAGATTCTAATCAAAAAGAGCTTAGTAATTTAGAAGTTTTTGATTCAGAGAATAGGAAGTATTTAAAATTGCTGGAGGGGTATAGAAAGAGTGGGTTTCTGGATAAATTCAACTCCCCTGCTCTATTTATTCCTTTTGTTGGAATTAGGAGTAAAAAGCCTAATGCAAGAATATCTACTAATTATTTTCAAGAAAAAATCGCAGATTATAGAAGAAGATTAGGCATACAGATTCCAACTTCTGCACATAGTCTTAGGCATGGTTTTGCTACATATATGGCAGAGAATGATGCAAATCCTGTTGGATTGCAGATACTTTTAGGTCATGAAAGTCTTGATACAACAACAAAATATATACATGCTAGTGAAAAACTTGCAGAAGAAACTGTTAGAAAGAGTCATCCTTTGCAATAGAGAACTATTCTTTAAGTCCCATTATACTTTTATACATATCAGTATTCATTGCTTTGTTAAGTAGCTCAATTGCATCTTTATCTCCTTGGTTTGCTCTTTCTATTAAAGCTTTTGCATCTTCGACATTCTTTTTAAAATCGTCAATTAGGTCTAAATACATATTGTTTATTTCTTGTGCAGCATTTTCTCCATATACTGTGAGAGCAATCTCTTGAATGATTGCTTCAAGATGTTCTGTTGATTTTGCATCTTTAATTCTGTTTTCTATAACAGTTAATTCTTCATCTGTTTGCTTTTCTGCTAAGTCTTGGAAGAGTAAGTCTAAGATTTGTTCTGAAAGTAGATTGTAAAATGTTTCAACTTCTTGCTCAGGTACTCCAGCTTCCTTTATTTTTTGAATAATTTCATCTTTCATTTCTCTTTTTATTTAAAATATAATTTATTTATTAGCTACCAAGCAAGGCTTCTGCTGCTTTTTGTGCTGCAACAGCAGGATCAAGTCCTCCGTATGCCTGTCTTAAGAATTGATTTACTATATTTCCACTAGCTTGACCTACTAATCTGTCTTTTGGTACTAATCTAGATAACTCTTGAAAGAATTTTCCTTGCATGATACCGTTTTGACCTCCAAGTTCTGTAAGGTGAACTCTGTCTCCTAACCATCCCATCTCATTATAATTCCAGCCAAGTTCCGATGCATTAAAAGTTTCTCCTGTTAACCAATTCTCTGGACTTGTACCAATGGTAGTAGCATCAGGCATTGTACTATTAGGCGCCGATGCTTGTGCAGATGATGTGTTCCCACCTAAAGATCCACTTTCTGATGTTGCTGTTGGAGTATTGTTACTTGTTGTACCAATTGGTGTCTCAGGAGCTTTACCTCCTCCTATATGAAAATCTTTTCCAACTATTCCTTCAAAAAGAGTTCCAATGGCATATCCTGTTGAGCCACCTATTAATAGTGCACTAGCTTCTCCTAATCTGTTAGCCCAGAATTCTTTTCTCTTTTGTTTTCTATCCATTTCTTCTAATTCTATAAGTGTTTTTCCTCTTCTTGATTCATATTTTATTGAATTAGATTGAGACCTTAATTTCTCTGATTGTTTTTGTGCTACTCTACCTAATGTTCTACCGCCAAATGTAATTCCAATTACAGCAGCTACTCCTAATGCTGGTGTGGTTAATGCAACTCCTGCTCCAACTATTCCAGCTGCTATTTTTATTATTTTCTCCTTTCTTTCTTTCTTCTTCTTATTCTCTTGTTCTACCTGATTTATCTGTTTATCTATATTCTCTTTTGCTTTTAAAATATCAAAATATTTTATTTTTTCAGCATCAGTTAAACCTACTGATGCTAATTTTTCTTCTAGTTCTGCTAATTCTCTTCCTAACGCTGCAGATTGTTGCTCAGGTGTATTTTCTCCTCTTAATTCTCTAAGTTGGTCTTCAAGTTCCTTAATTCTATCTGCATCAGATACTGTTACAATTGGTTGTGGAGGTGGTTCTGGTGCTGGTTCAGGAGTTGGTTCTGGTTCTGGTTGTGGAGGTGGTTCAGGAGCTGGTTCAGGTGTAGGAGGAATGGGTACTGTTCCTTGTAGCATTTTAATAGCATTTTCAAATGCTATTCTGTTTTTTTCTTGCTGTATTTCATAGGTTTTTGTTATTAATCCTGATTGTTCTTGTATTAGCTTAATGTATTCAAGCATTTGTTCTCTTGAGAAATTCTCAATACCTTGTTGTAGTAATGTTTGGATATTTAAATCTATGTCTTTTAATGTGTTATTTGTTTCTTCAAGAGTTTTATTTAATTCTGCTAATCTATCCTCTTCAGTTGGTTTAGGAGTTGGTTCTGGTGCTGGTTCAGGAGTTGGCTCGGGAGTTGGTTTGGGTGTTGGTTCAGGTGTTGGAGGTGTATTCTCTTCTTTTTCTCTAAGGGCATCTTCATATCTTCTAGCCTCCTCAGGTCCCATTAGGTCTGTTAATTGTTTAAAATTTTTGCCACTTAAATCATCTGCAATGGTATCAATATCTTTTAAAGCTTGAGCTCCTTTATCACTAAGAGGTCCTCTAAATCCTACATTTCTTTCTCTATTTTGTCTTAATGCTTCCTCATGTAAAGGATTTATGTCAGGTTGGGGTTTCTTTTCTGTTGCTATGGTAAAACTAGGTACAGTACTACCAAGAGGTTGCTCTGGTAAAGTTTCTGTAGGAGGAAAGATTCTTTCTTCAAATTTGTTGAGATCTACATTATTTTGACTAGAGACTTCTGGTTGTTTTGGCTCTATGGATGGAACTTCTTTTACTGTTCCTTTTGAGTCTATAATGAGCTTGTTACTTTGGTTTTCAGGAACACCTAACTCATTACTAGTTGCTGTTATTACTCCTGTCGGAGAAACTTCCTGAGTATTATATTGACTTAAATCAATACTGTTTTGAGAAGGAATGTTTGGTTCCTGTGCTTTTACACTTTCATCTTGTGGAGTATTTCCTTCACTTCCAATAATTTCATCAGGCATAGTAGAAATTTAATATATTATATATACCGTACCTCATGCCTTTTAGTATAGGCAGATTACTAATAATAGGTTACACTCTTAGATGATAAATGTCAAAACAAAATTTAAGCTGTAAGAGGTATAAAAGGTTGTATTTTTGATATACTATAAATATATGAAATTAAAAGATTTTAAGTTTAAGAATATTCTTAAGATATTAAAGAAAAATCTTCCTTTGATATTATTAGTCTTAATACTAATAGTCGTTACTGTTGTATCAATTAAACCTGGAAAATATATATTATCTAATGATAATTATTCCCCAGAGTTAAACCCTGCTCTTTCAGTATCTAGGTATTTAGAGTCTCCTGCATGGAGAGGATACAGAGTATTAGGATTTGCGTCTGATAGTGAGCAAGCAGATATATTTAGATCTATGAGTTTTTCTGTACTTGATTTGTTTCTACCCAATTGGAGTTTATCTCAGGTTTTTTCTTTTTTCTGTTTGTTTGTTGGTACAATATCTATGGCATATTTGTCGAAATGCTTTGTTTCTGATTTCTTAACAAAAAAGTATCAGGGATTGATATTTTTTCTTTCTGGAATTATATATCTTACAACTTTGTGGACGGCATGGGTTTTTAATTTTAATATAATGCCATACATTTCGCAGTACGGTTTTCTTCCATTGCTTTTGCTAAGTACCTATCTCTTGCTTAAGAAATGGGATTCTAAGACTTTAATATTTTTTCTAATCTCATTACTTTTGTTTACATCAACTTGTGTCATATCAACACTATTTTTTGTTGATATGATATTATTTGTATCTCTTGTAATATATTTTGGAATTTTACACAAGGCTAGGAGTAAGAATATTCTTATAAGTATAGGGATTTTTCTAATTACACAGATATTTTGGTTAATTCCTTTTGTGCACTATACATACTCAAATAGTCAGGGGATAATTGAGTCCTATACAAACAGGGCAATAACTGCAAATACCATTGACCTTGAGGCTCAAATGATAACTGCTGGTAACTCTGCTCGTCTGTATACGAGGCTTTTAGGTACTGTTGATGACCCTAGTATAGATTCGTATATATTTCCGATGTCAAAAGATTTTCAGGAATATGATATTTATAAGGTAATTGGTCTTATTCCATTTGTTTTATCAGTATGCGGATTAATATTTTCTCTTTTTAAAAAGAAGTGGAATCTCATACCTTTATGGGTTCTTTTCTTCGGGACTTTATTTATTATGAAAAATCAAAATCCGCCGTTTGGTAATGTTTATTTATGGTTACAGGAGAATATTCCATTATTTAAACAGGTTTTCAGGTGGGTGTCATCAAAACTGGGACAGGTGTATTTAATATTACTGGTTTTGACATCATCTGTTGGATATATTTACTTTGTTAATTTCTTCGGATCCTTTTTCTCAAAGAAATGGAGAAAGATCTTAACTTCTATTTCGGTAATAGTGATCTCCATAATATTCTTGTTTTATGCAGAGTATCTTTTTAGAGGACAATTATTTACATCAAGAGCTGCAGTAAATCTTCCGAATCAGTATTACTTGCTTAAAGAAGAAATCTCTAAAGATACAACATCTCGAATTTTCTATGCACCTCCTGCAAACAATGGGTATTTTAGGGAATACGACTGGGGATTTATTGGCTCTCAATTTTTAGGATATATCATTCCCAATCCAATTATGGACATGTCGCTTTCTATCGGATCTGATGTTGGTGAAAAAGCAGTTTTAGAATTAACGAATGATTTTAACTCTGGAGACATAACGGAATTAAATTCTGACTTAAAGAAATATGACGTTAAGTATATTCTTATTGATAGAAGTCTTGTTAAAGGAAGGTATGGACATTCTCTTGATTGGGATTTGATAGATACTTATACAAATACTTGGGATAAAGTATGGTCACAGGATTTTCTTGAACTTTATCAATTGAAAGATTCTTCGGAACCTAAGTTTGTTGAATCATATGGTAAGAGCAATCTTGTAAAGGATGGATCTTTTGTTAGGTCTTTATCACAGGAACCTCAATTTTCTCCATTGAGTATAGACCTTAGTGATGCTGTTATTAATTCTGGTTACTTAGAAAAAGAGTTTAAATATAATGGATTGGATACCATTTTATATCCAAATTTTGCGGAGTTAGATATTACCCTATTACCTTCTTACTTAAAGAAGAACGGTAGGGAGATAACAATTTCCCCATCTCTGCCTATTGTTAATGGCATAAAGAATGAAAGTTATAAAAAGTTTATAGCTCCTGCATCTGAGCCTTATACATTTTTAATAGATAATATGGTTTTAAGTGAAGATGATGTGCAGAATGGGATAAACCTTTACAATACTTGGGGATCACTTAATGAGATTTCTGTGGTTGAAGAAAAATCTATGCAAGTTGTTAATTTAACAGAGACATTTTTAAATGCTAAGCCTGGTGACTGCTCAGGTGGAAATTATAAAATACTTCCTAATATAGCCAAGCAAAATATATCATCAGGATTTGTTATAGAGGGAAGTAGTAAACTCCCGTGTATATATACAGATTTAGATTTAAACCCAGGGGTTGGTTCTGTATATAAACTACATTTCAATTGGGAAAGTAGTGAAGGTAATTTGCTGGGATATTGTTTGTATTCCTCTAAGTACAAAGGGTGTTTAAATAAAGAAAAATTTTTGTATACAGATACAGGTTTTGGTGATGTGACGATTACTATACCAAGTCTTCTTGATACTGGTTCGGATGATATATCTTTTACAATTTATGCACTTCAGCCAAAAGGAGGAAAGTCTAGTATAGTAATTAGAAATGTTGAGTTACTCTACTCTTCTGAATTTATAAAACTCTCTAAAACTGAAGAATATATTGATACAAAAGAAAAGCTGATAAATATCAAGAACGGACAAACAATAACATTAAAGACTCCTTTATTATATGGGAATAAGAGTTATATTTTTGATTATACAACAAGTAATAATTTGCTTTGGCAGCCGTCAGTTGCTGAGGATCCTCTTAAGCAGTATGAAGTTACTTTTAGCAGCGGGCTAAGGCAGGTGACAGAGGAGCAGTATATAAATCAATATAAGGAGCTTCTTTATACGGTGCCTTTTAAGAATTATCTATGGTATTGGATGGGAGAAAATGTACAAAATGTTCCAGCAACAGTATGTCTTACATATGAAGGAGATGATAAGTGTTATCTTGATAGCACCTTTTATGATGATATTACATCTTCTGAAGCAAGAATATTTGTATCTTCCAAAGAAGAAAATAAGAGATTGGATGCTTCTTTTAACAGTATTAGTTTTAAGAATGTTACGGAGAATATTCTTCAGTCATTTGTTGTGATGGAAATTCCTGATCAATGGATGAATTTTAATTTAAAACCAATACTTCCACTTGAGTATACAGAATTAGAAGCATCTACAATGTTTGATTCATTTGCGCCTTCTTTTTATGTTCTAGAAGGTTCTGATATTCCAGTTAAAAGAGCATTAATATCTATTCCGCAGGCAAAATCTGACGGATGGACAGCTGTTGTAGTAGGTAATTCTTCATTAGAATTGTTAAATAAAGAAACAAAGGTATATATAAATGGGTGGAAGCAAGGCTGGGATATTTCTGGTGTAAATGATATACAAAAAATAATTGTCTTCTATTGGCCCAATCTTTTAAGTTACTTTGGTTATCTTTGTATTTTAATGCTATTTATTTACTTTGTATTTTTATTTTTAAAGCAAATACGATGGAAAAAGAAATTCTTGCATCAATAGTAATACCCGTTCATAATGGAGAGAAATATATTAAAGAGAGTATAGATAGTTGTTTAGAACAGACATATAAAAATATTGAGGTTATAGTTGTAGATGACAAATCAGAAGACAACACACTTAATATACTTAAAAATTATGGTAATAGGATTACCACTGTACCAGTAGAAAAGCAAAATGGGCTTGGGAATGTAATAAACATAGGAATAAGAAAATCAAAAGGTAAATATATAGCTAGAATGGATGCTGATGATATTATGTATCCTACTCGTATAGAAAAACAGGTAGAGTATCTTGAGTCTCATCCTAATTGTGTAGCAGTTGGTGGTCAGATAGATATTATCGATGAGAATGGAAATATTACTGGTCATAGAGTGTATGCAGTAGAAGACAAAGATATTAAAAAGAATTTATTTCTTTTTCAACCTTTTGCACATCCTGCTGTTACTTTAAGAAGATCAACATTAGAAGAGATTGGATTGTATCCTGAAAATATGTGGAAGGTAGAAGATGTCAAACTTTTCTTAATACTTAGTACTAAGGGAGAATTTCATAACTTAGAAGATACAGTACTTAAGTATAGAATGACTTTTAAAACAGAGAGTCAATCTAAGATGTTAGATCATTTTAAAAAGACGAATGAGATTAGGAACTGGGCTGTTAAGGAGTTAGGTATTAAACCTACAGTAAGAGAATATATAATATGGAATATACAAAAGGTAGGGGTGCATATACTTAGTATATTTCCCCCTACTCTTTTTATGAAGGTATTTGAATTATTTAGAAAGGTAGCTAAATAGGTTATCTGTCAGGAAATTCTATTTGAAAACCTGCTGAGTCATTCCCTTCTCCATATGTAATTGTTATTCTCTCACCTGCTTTTATTAATGTGTTTCCTTCCTTATCTTTTACAGGGTTACCTAACAGCAATTCTTCCACATCTTCCTTTGTAATTTTTCCTGCGCTATTATTAATATAACCATCAAATGGCATTTCAAATTCGAATTTGCCTCCCTCTATTTTTAAATCCTGAAGATTCTTATTTCCTTTTTTCACTAGGCACCAATCATCCAATGATACAATCCAAGCCTCTTTATTCTCATCATATACTGCTTTTGATATCCCATACTCTCCCCAATCCATTCTTAGATTTTCAAAAGTTTTTTCCTCTTCAAAGATTATTGCTAAACCATTAGATTCATTGTTTGGTTGGTAGTTGATTGAAACAGTAGTTCCTGCAGTAATTATTGGGTTGCCATCTTTGTCCATTGCAGGATTTCCAGGAATTAGTGTTTCAACTGTTTCTACTCCATTTTCATCCTCAGTGGAGATTTTAATTTCTCCTGTAATACTGTTTACAATACCATCTTTTGGCATTTCAAATTCTACTTTTCCCCCATCTACTTTTAAGTCGGTCAAATCATTTGTCCCTTCTTCTATCATATTATCCTCATGCCAACTAATTTCGTTTTTTCCTGTATAATCATTAAACTCTTCACAGTATGTTCCATAATTATCAAAGGTAACGCAGGTTTTTGGAAGTTCTTCAACAGGAGAAATTAAAGGATTTTGTTGTTCTGCTGTTTCTTGCGGTGTATATGTTTGAGTAAGTGGTGTTTCTGTTGAATTCTGATTTTCAATGTTTGTATTTGATGCGTCTGGTTTTGCTCCACATGCAGCTGCAGCAAGCATAGATGCTCCTACTGCAAAGTTTATAACATCTTTCTTTTCCATAGATTTAAAGATATTAATTTAATACCCAATTATACCCTATAGTCGTAACGATTTCAATACAAAAAAAAAGAGGACATCTTTTAATGTCCTCTCTGTAATGTTTTTAAGTCTTTTCGTCTTTAATTATTTATTAAATAATTTTAGACTCTTCAGTAGGATATATATTTTAAATAAATATTAATCCTAGAAGACTCTAGCGTGTGATGAGATTGATAAATGGATTTTGTTTTTAATTGCCGTTAAGCAAATAAAAGATATTCCAAATATCTAATCTAGCTAGAGCTTCGTTAAAAGATGGTTAATTGTTCTGGTATTCCAGTAGTGTTACCCGAAAGTCTCCTGCCTTACCGCTAAATACCTGAGAATCCCCAGGTTTTATTTGAAGCCCGCGCTCCCAATTGTTTCCAGCATAATTTACTACAACTATCTCCGAAGAGATGTTTTTGATTACGATGGTAACGTCTTGGGTCCTGTCTCCCTTTGAATACAAGTCATTTGTTACTACCGTCCAATCTCCAAAGGAAACTTGGAAATTCTTGCCACTTTCAGGCGACACGGTATATGACTCTACCCATGCAGGTTGACTAACAGCAGGCTGGTTGACAGCAGGCTGGTTGACAACGGGCTGGTTGACAGCAGGCTGGTTGACAACGGGCTGGTTGATTGCAGACTGATTGACAGCGGTTGTGCGAATCTTTCCGATTGCCCAAATAATCCCCAGAATGAGGATAATAATTAGGAGCAATGCAAGAATCCAATTAAACACCTTCCGCCATTCAACCGGCTTCCGTTCAGCTTTTGCTTTTTGGGCTCGAGCTTTTGGAGCCTCTGCTTTTGGAGTTGTCGTTTTTGCGACTTCTCTTGTACTAGTACTTGCTTTTCTTATAGTAGCCATTTTTCTTTTCTCCTTTTCTAGGCTAAAATTTAATTTTACGTCTTTAGACGCCACATACAGTGGATTTAACTAAATAAATATCTTAATTAGCTAGATCCACTGTATGTGAACCAATAAAGAAGAAATACTCCACTCTATTAATTCATCACACGCTATTTTGTTTTAAATATATTAAGACATAAGTCTATACTAATATACTTAAAACTTTTTAAAGAACTTAGAGTTCATAAGAACTCATTAAAGATATATAAAGGAGATATCTCTCTATGAATTCTTATGTAACAGAAAATATATTTTTAAAGAGCAGGTTATTTAATTTAGCTGTTTATATTATACTATAGGTTGGGATAAATATCAATACTTAATACTTATATATGACAGTGTTACTTGTTAATGAGCCACCAGATATTATATACATATATTTATACTATAAGTCGATATGGGAAGTAATGAGAATATGTGATTTCTATATTGATTAAAAATAATAGAAAGTTAGAGTTCCTCTTTATATTTTTGTAATGCTCTTTGGTTAAAGATTTTATATTCCTTCACAGATATCCTAATAATATCTGTAATCATTCTTGTTATATCTTTAATATTTGCAGATGTAGACTGAGATCTGTTTTTGTTTAAAAAGAAAGGAGTTACAGACACACTATACCCTACTTTTCCTATCTCATTTAATATTTCAGAGTCAATGGCAAATCTGTTTACCCTTAAATTAGGTAATACCCTCTGTATTAAATCCTTTTTAAATAATTTTAGTCCACATCCTACATCTGTAATATTCTGAGGAAGTTTTAAGAATATTTTGTTTACAGCTATTAAACCATATGAGAATATTTTTCTTGTAAATGTCATTTCGACATTAGAATCTTTATGCATTTTAGAAGGAATAACAGCATATACATCATTCTTTTTAATTTCTTTAATTGCATAACCAAGAGATCTTATCTGTATATCAGTATCTGCATCAATATACCCTATTACATCTCCATTCGCTTTTTTCATTCCATACCTTACTGCATATCCCTTTCCCCTATTCTCTTTGTATCCAACTGTTTTTACCTTTTTAAGTCTGTTTTCTTTTACATACTTTTCTAATATATCTTTAGTATTATCAATATATCCATCTATAACAAAGATGAGTTCAAAGTCAGGGTTGACCCTTGAAAGATATCCATACAACCTTTCAAGTTGATCAATAACTTCTCTTTCTTTTTTGTATGTTGGTAAAACTAAAGATATTTTCATTTATATGTATTTAAAAATAATGGTATTTAAAAAGCCCAGAGGGCAGTCTACTTTTACATAGACTGCTCATTCTTAAGGCGCTTAACTGTAGAAAGAATTACCATTCCTGTTATAAATGTAATTGCTGCTCCAATGTAGAAAATGCTTGTATCCTCAAAACCTGTAGGTATTGGTTCATGCTCATATGGGTTATAAGGGCCATATACATTTCCAGTTGCGAAAACAGTTGATGCATTTGAAAGGAGGGTAACTGCTACAGCTAAGAGTGCTGTTAACTTTTTCATATTAAAGGGCTAGTTAATTTAAATACATAAGTATTATACTCTAACTAGTCCTAAAAGTCTATACTATAGGTTGTGGTCCCTAAGATACAGTTCTAGTATTTTTCTCGAGTTAATCATGTTTTGAGCGTTCTCTAATCCAATATATCTATAATGCCAGCTTTCATGTTTGTATCCTGTAATATTCTCGTAGCCTTTTGGATATGAAATTACAAATCCGTATTTGTATGCATTTTGAGAAAGCCATTTACTTGCTTTTGTGTTTGAGAATTCATCCCCCAGTTTATCCCCTATTTCATTTGTACTAAAGTCTATAGCTGTTCCAAGCTGATGCTGACTGTGCCCTGCTCTTGCTGAGAAGGTATCAACCAAACTGGTATTTCCATTATTCATTTTCAACCAATAATTGTAGGTATCTATTTGTGTTTGGTATGATCTGTACCCTGATACAATACTTAAATCCACTCCTTCTGATTTGGCATCAGTTATCATTCTAGTTAAATCTGGAATAACTATGCTCCTAAGGTAGTAATTTTCTCCCCTTCTTATTCCACTTTTACTTGCTTTTACTAAATCTTTTGGTGCATATGAACTTGGAAGCTTGTACTGTTTATTTACTAAAACAAGTAAATCATCTCCGTTCCTTTTTGTTGGATAAATAGTACTAGGATACTCCCACCACTTTATACTGTTTTCTTCTTTCTTCTGTATTTGTACTATTGTACTTGTATCAATAATCTCCTGTGGATTTTCAACCCACTGATATATCTCTTTATCTTTGTAATCTGTATCCCAGTTAATAGTAAGCTCTGCTGTTTTTTGAGGAATTGAGAGTATTAGTATTAAAAATATTAGTAATATTAATACTTTTTTCATTTTAATTTACTCTTTTAGCATATCTAAAGATTCTCTCTGGAGAGTTATAATATTTACAGGTGTATAGAATTAAATCTGCATTATAATCAGTTATGTATGTTCCAACATTCCCATCATATATTTCATATATATACTCCCTTTGGTTCCAATATATACTTACCTTTGTTCCTACTCCTGTTTTAGGTAGATTGTAAAAAGATATTAAGTTTCTTTTTTTTGTTCCCCAGCTTGAATATCCGAATCTATGTGCTGCTAGTATTATTGGTAGGTCATCGTTTTCAGGTGTACCAAAGTCATTTACAATCCATGTTCCTTTTGTAAGAGCCTTTCTATAATCTTTTGTTATTGTAATTGGTGAATTCACCCCTATTTCTTCTATTACTACAAAGTATCCTTCTGGAAGATTAGGATTAATAGGGGGGATTTTTTCTTCTACAGGCTCTGGTTCTTGTGGAATTTCTTCTTTTGCTTCAACAACATTTTGGACTATTTTTTCTTCATCTTTTTCTACTGCCTTTGGATTAATTCTATACCATACATATGGGGCAGTTGGTATAGCTATGAGGACGATAGTAATGAAAATCAGAATAAAGCCAAGTGTTTGATATATTTTTAGGAACTTTTGATATTTCTCTTTTTTGTTCATACTTTATAGATTATCACATATATATGGGGAAGAGAAAAGCTCAAGGGTGTAATGAATAACTTAAAAATTTATAGTGATAAAAATATAACTGGGAGATATTGGATATTAGGTCAGGAAATATATTTTGGAGTATGAAAGAATATATTAATAAAATATTAGGAGAAGGTATTATGAAAAACAACAATGTACAAATGGAAGATATAATAGTATTAATAAATCAATATTTTAAGATGCTTGATAAAAAGATCTCTGAGAATGACAAGGAGATATCTTTAATACTTAAGGAAGTGAAAAAAATAAAAAGCAGGAAGAATATGGATAACAATTTTAACCCAGACGAGATTAAAATAGTATCATACTTAGACAGCTAAACTTATAGCAAAGCCATTGTTGCTACTTTATCGCCATTGTTTAGATTCATAACTTTAACACCGCTTGTTTGTCTTCCTAATGTAGGAATGGCTTTAATAGAAGATCTAATAACTTTTGATTTTTCAGAGATTACAACTATTTCTGCATTAGGATGATCAAGGACTCTTGCGGCTACAACTTTCCCTGTTTTTGGTGTTACTCTGAATGTAAATACTCCTGTTCCTCCTCTTTTTTGTAATGGGTATTCTGAGAGTTTTGTCATTTTTCCATGTCCATTCTCTGAAAGAGTAAATAGTTTATCTTGATTTTTTCTTACTACCCCCATTCCAACTATATAGTCTGTATCTGTTTTAAACTTCATAGCAGTAACGCCCCTTGTACTTCTGCCAAGTGGCCTTACATCCTTTTCACTAAATCTTATTGATTTTCCTTCCGCTGTAACTAATATCACATCGTCATCTCCAGTAGTAGGTTTAACCCATATTAACTCATCACCTGGTTCTAGTTTTATTG
>Ga0208198_1002530_pt1 | contig 13521 bp, 19 predicted proteins | sample AD_JPNTR2_MetaG_FD_184446 | JGI IMG/M metagenome (GOLD analysis project Ga0208198, IMG submission 184446) | Active sludge microbial communities of municipal wastewater-treating anaerobic digesters from Japan - AD_JPNTR2_MetaG (SPAdes) (version 2) | ecosystem: Engineered > Bioreactor > Anaerobic... | reverse complement strand
ATGGGAATAACTCCTTATCCTAATGGCAATGACGATTATGAGAATCCATCATTGCTTGCATCAAATGATGGAATAACCTGGGAAGTTCCGAGCGGTATAACAAATCCACTTGCCCCTAAACCAAGTCATCATAATTCGGATTGCTGCTTGGTATGGGATGCATCCATAAGCACCTTATACCTGTATTATGTGGAGATGTTGAACGACATAACCCACACAATATACAGGTTCGCAATAACGGAAAGTCCTCTCACGGTGTCTTCAAAAGTGAAATGCATGCAAAGTTCTTCCTATTTGTTGTCACCTGCTGTTGTAAAAAATGGTGATAATGATTGGGTGATGTGGGTATTTGATAATACCACGTCAAACCAGTTACACCGCTACACATCCACAGATGGCATAACCTGGTCTGGCGATACTATAGTTGGCATCTACAATTCAAGCGGCCAGCACATCGAGAGTTCGTTGATTCCTTGGCATTTATCTGCAACAAAATGGGGCGATAGATATCTGTTTCTCTTTTGTGCATTCCCCTATGGTGGAAACAGCGCTGGAACAGATCTCTATTGGGGAATTGCGGACCGCATGGATGGTCATATTTTCTTTGACACATCAGCACTCCTCACGGAGTTCACGGGATGGGGAAACCGACAAGTATATTTATCTAGTTTAATCCCCATTGAGGGCGGTTCATATCGATTATACATTAGCGCCGCAACCACAGCAGCAGTATGGAGGACTGGTTATGCAGATATCTCTTTGTGGTGAGTCGTTACCCGCTGTAGTTGGCTCTTCGGGGCTATTCACCAAGGAACAGTCCCAAGATCTAGCAAGCCTGCGAGAGGAGATCCAAGAGGCTTGGGATAATCAGGTAGTCTGGCGAACGTTTACAGAGGCCAACTTCTCGGTGCTGAACGATATCAAATTCCCTACCCCCGCATCAAAATATCACCAGGCCACCAGGGAACAGCTCGTATTCTACGAGCAGACTATCCTTCTATCATTTGACTACCGAGAAAAACAAATTGACCTGGCCGAGACTCTGGAGAAGCTAGAGACCGCAGAAGGCTACGAAAAGCAGCGGTTAGAGGTCAAAAGGGATAGACTACTCTTCGAGATCGAAGGTATGAAAATTCAGGCCAGGGATCGCATCAGGGAGCTTAAGATGTGGTCCGAGATCAAGAAAGGGTTGGACGATGGCTCCTTCGATACCAAAAATAAGGATACTGATGAACTAATCCACCTCACGGTCCGGTATTGTCGGGAGGCGAGCCTGATAAAAGGTAAGACCAATGATATTGGGGCGGTGACAAATATCATCGGCCAGGCTACAACCTGCTTGATGGAGTGTAAGAGGCGAGGGATCGTCGGCAAGCTGCCGCCAGAATGTCATAAGATATTGAGGCAGATGCGGGGAGCTTAGACGAGTATCTTCAGAAGTAGGTGATTATGTCTTCGATCTGGTTCTTCGGCTGGCCCACCACTGAAACGGCGTCTAGCGAAGTCTCCGTCGCCGTCGATGCGGCAGCGATCGAGGCAACCGCTCAGGTCATAGGCCTCACAAAAGAGGTTAGCCTGGCTATAGGAGCTGCATCGGTCACTCTATCACCGGCCAGCATCGGCTTGGAATCTGCCAAATCGATGGACATATCACCTGCTTCTGTCGAACTCGGGGCATCCACAATCGGCCTCGGGAAAGGCACGTCTGTTGATATCGGCCAGGCCACGATTGAAATCACCGCCCAGGTGGTGGGGCTGGAGAAGGGAGTCAGCCTGCCTATATCTCCAGCAAGCATCACCATAACCGCCCAGGACATTGGGCTTTCTGCAGGCGGGTCAGTAGGGATCGATGTCTCACCTGCTTCTATCATCCTGACACCACAGGCGACCACGGTACAGGTCGAGAAGTCTGTCGAGGTTTCCAGTTCTGCGATAGAAGCCACTGCTCAGAGCATAGCACTTGAGCAGGCCATCTCGGTAGCAGTAGAGGCCGCAAGCATCACCTTAACCCCGCAGGATATAGCCGTCTCGGTGGGTGGATCTGCCGAGGTCACCGTCTCTCAAGCAAGCATCGAGATATCACCGTCTGCGGTGGGCCTAGAGCGTGCCATCTCCTTGGGTGTGACTGCAGCAGGTGTCGAGCTGGCTGCAAGCACCATCCAACCAGAGCAGGGTAAGAGCCTGGCAGTCTCATCTGTTGCGGTGGAGATCGCCCACAGCCCGATAGACTTGGAGAGGACCCTCTCTCTGGTAGTCGGCCAGGCAGCTATTGAGATAACTGCCCAGGATATTGAACTCTCCATAGGCGGGTCCACCGGGATTGATGTATCTCCTGCGTCGGTGGAGGTCGTGCCTGGCACAGTTGGGCTAGAGCAGAGCATATCTCTGTCCGTCAGTCCCACCGCAATCGAGGTGACGGCGCAAGAGATCGGTGCATATGCAGCCGGGTCTGGCCAGGTAGACGTCTCACCTGCAGGCATCACCGTCTTGCCTTCGGCCATATTGTTGGAGCAGGGCAAATCCCTGCCCATAGCCCCTGCAGCGGTCGAGCTAGATCCTACCGACATAGCTCTCCATGATGCCAGGACCCTCTCAGTCGAGTCTGCGGAGATCTCCCTCTCAGCCGGTCCGGTTGGTCTGGAATCCCCGACCGGCCTGGTGATAGACCCTGTAGGAGTCGAGTTCACCGCCCAGGAGGTGGGCACAGAGAAAGGCGCTGCGGTCCTGGTCGATCCGACCCAAATCGAGGCCGCGCAACAGGCAATAGGCCTGCGGAGAACCATCTCTCTCACAGTCGAGCCTGCAGCCATCGAGATTGAGGCTCAGGACATCGGGCTCGATGCGACCGTTCCTGGCCAGGTGGATATCGGCCAGGCAGATATCATCATCATAACCTCACCCATCGAAGCCGGTGCAGGATATGGCGTGGTGGTGGCCGTGGCGGCCATAAGCCTGACCCCAGGCGGCCTGGTCTTGCAGAGGGGTTGCTTGATGCATTACCAAGGCGAGAGTCTGATCACGAACGAGGTCGACGGCAGCTCGATAATCGGAGGACTATGACGATCTACAAGAATCAGGTCGGGGCAGTCATCACCCTGGCGACCGGGCAAGATCTGACCGGGGCCACAAAGACTGAGTTCCATGTGGTGAAGCCAGACGGTACGACAGCAACATGGACCGCCACCGAAAGCGGTATCGCAGGGAGTCTCACCTATACAACAGATGCAGACGACCTCGACCAGTCCGGCCTCTACCTCATTGTGGCTTATGTCGAATGGGGTGAGACTTCAAAGGCCCCTGGCGACCCCTACATCCTGGAGGTCATGGAGACTGATTTCAACGTATCGGCCTATACCAACAATCCATCGGCCCGGCCTATAGACGCCGTTCGCCTGGAGCTGGGCAAGGATCTAAGTCTCGCTCTGCTCACAGACAGTGAGATTTCGTACAACCTGACCCGGGCGGGCAATAACAAGATCCTGGCGGCGGCGTTCTGTGCAGAGAACATCGCCGGCCAGTACGCCGGCCTGGTCGACAAGTCGATGGGCAACTCCTCAGTCTCCCTATCACAGAAGGCGGAAGCCTGGCGAAAGAAGGCTATAGCCCTGAGGGCACAGGCATCGAGTCCCAGCCTGACCCCGAGGGCATCATCCTCTGCACCACGGGCCCTGAAATTCTGGATAGGCCAGCACGATAATACAAGCGGCGCGGGCGACTACAGCGTCACAGGATATCTATAATGGCTGGAGAGTATTTTGCCGAGTTCAAGACGGGTGTGAACAACGCCTGGAAGGTTGAACTTAGCAATTGGATAGCTTTCTCCGGCGTGCCTCCCGTGGTACTGGCCGGATCTGCCCCGGCGGTGCCTTTCCGGGTAGCCATCATCACAGAGGCCATAACCAGCCACACCGATGTAGCTGGAATCGTGAAGGTGAATGATGAGGAACTGACCTTCACCAGGGCGACCAGGCTGACCACCGAGGAAGAGCTCACCTCCTGGCCCACTATCACCTTAACCGGCCTGGACTGCAAGATCACAGTCGAGCTGATCTCAGTCGATGGGGAATACCTGCAGAACGAGACTCTGACACCCATAGAGATCATATGCTTCCCTAAGACCCACATAATGAGGGACCCGAGCGGCTCAGGCTGGATGCAGACCAATTACGATGTCTGGACCGAGGAGCCCCTGGGGATTGGTGACCAGATCAGATATCCTGACCCTCACCAAAACAGCCAGACAATCGACATTTACGTAAAGAATGTAGACAGTGCGGTAGACCTGGAGCTGGACAATACCCAGCCTTTCAGAGTCCTGAACTGTGCATAATTCTATCATTATTATAAACCCATTTCTGACCTGCAAAAGCAATACTTTCTAGGCCGAGTGTTGCTCATTAGGAGAATTAACATGGCTCAATTATACGGAAAGAAGACAAGCGATGGAAGCCCGAAGGCGCTTGAATGTTCGGACGCTGGCGAGCTGAGAGTGGTTCTATGCGCCACTCAGGAGGACGGGACAGTCACACCCGTAAGGTGTGATGCGAATGGACAAATTATCACAGTAGCGGGCACATGAGACAGCTGTCTCTACATTTTTGAGAATGTTATAATAGTCAGAACCAATAGGAGAATCTAAAATGACAGAAGTAGGAATACCAATAGCAACCAGTTTCCCGAAAGTAAAGAACAACTCCATCAACTATCTCGGAGAGCTTTTCGAGCTGGTTATGGGCGAACTTGTGAACAGCAACAGCAGACACTTTGGCGCAGGCTTCATAGAGTTCGATGCCGCCAGGGCAAAGTCCATCATCAAGGACCAGATCCTCCCTATCCTGGAGAAGCCCGCAGCCGATACCCCAGTGCTCGCCGCCATAGGCGATCAGGACGAAGGCTAAGGCCTTCTCCTAAACTTTTCAATAATAAGAGGAATTATAGTGCTGAAATACATAATATTGCTCCTCCTCATTCCGATTGCATCAGCCGGACTGTCTGAATCCTTCATCGGCCAGGGTCTATTCGAATCATGGCACGATGGGCCGATAAAGGACCGGGCATCAGCAACCGGCACAATCGAGTATGGGGCGGAGGTTTACGCTGGTGGGATGTCCAGCGGCCTCAATGTATCAGGGGGCCGGGGGACTTACTCCTTCCTGGCAGGTGACTACAGCATCCGGCTGCAGGAGTTCAACGGCTCTATCATAGCTGAATCCGATACAGCAGGGACCACAGTAGACGGTGCAGGCAAAGGCAAACTGGAAATCAGGTCCTACGGCAAGGCAAAGAGCAGCGTCCGGCCCTTCCCGATAGGCGGGATAGCTTCGAACGGATTCTTTGAGATCCACTCAGCCACACAGGCCGACCCAGTAGAAATCACCAGCAATGAAAGCGATGACACTACAGAGTTTCTCAGGGGGTTGATCTGATGCCGTTCGAGTTCAAGAAAGCTCCGAAGAAGGAAGAGGGCTGCTGTATGCCGTCCCCTGGGATGACTGATGAAGAGTTCGCTTCATTCTGCAAGACCCCGGAGGCGATCAAACGCATCCCCTCGGGCCTGATCAAGTATCCAGATGGCACGTTGCTCTACAAAGACGGCGCCGGCCAGTCCTGGACCCGCGAGTCCTGGATAGCCAGGTTCGGATACGATCCTAAGCCCGTGTGGGCCAGGATGAAGCGACAGAAAATAGCAGATTTAGGCGGTTTCAAAGAATGAGACTCATATCTATCATTATGGTGGTTGCCCTGGTGGCAATCGGTATAGCATCTGCAGATTATGTTCAGTACAGCAACCCATCTGCAAAGGACCTCAGCGGCCTCAACGCGTCGGAGATCGAGGCCATCTTTGCAGGGGACGGCACTGGATGGGTAGTATCCGATGCAGGCGGGGCTGGATGGACGCCAAGTATCAATGCCTTCCTGGCAGATAAGGGCGAGGGCGAGCCGATAGGGAATGTGACCAAGAAAGCACCGTTACGGTGTGGAGGAATGTGAAATGGCAGACGAAAGGGTCAACACGGATGCTAAGTTAGCATCGTTAGTTATAGCCGGGGGATACAATTCCTTCGTCGAGAAGAACAGCAGAATGATGGACTACCTCCGAGAAGAGATCGCGGAGCTCCAGACCATGATAGATAAGCTCCAGTCCACAGACATCCAGGCCGGATACTTGCCGGACGATGACAACGATATTGTCAAGTTCCTGGATGAGATAGTCGAAGAGGTGGACAAGAACCTGTTTGTCCTTGGAAATGCTATCAAGGGCATGAGTGACAGCACCAAAGTAACGCTCAACACTGCCGGATTCATGAGGCTGTCCAAGGACCAGGCCAGTATCAAGACCTTCCCCGGAGGTAACTGAAAATGTTAAACAAGCTCGAAGAGATTCTACCGGGATCTAAGACATACATAATCGCAGTGGCAATGTTCATCATGGGCTTTGCAGGATACATCAACCCCGAAGCAGCCGGGTTCATCGGAGATCTGGTTGGTATGGACCCCGCGAACGTCCTCATGATCGCAGCCTTGATCATGGCTTTCCTACGTAAAATCACAAACAGTCCGGCCAAGATCTGACGCTGGCGGTGACCATGCCAGCCGATTCTGTCGAAACTATGATGGCTCGGATAGACGAGCGAACACACCGTATGGACGAACGAGACGAACGGATAGAGAAGAAGCTAGACGCCCACTGTAACCAGCTCGGTGACCACGAAAAGCGCATTGGCTGTCTTGAAGGTTTCAAGATGTCTGTATATATCGCGTCCGCTCTCGTGGTAACCCTGGTCGGTCTGGCAGTCGCGGCTTTTGGATTATTTTAATGTGGGTGATCAATCTTGACCGACGCTGATTTTCTTGCTCCGACTGTAAACCAATGCATATTGACAAGCCACATCGAGGCCTTGTCGAGAGCCAGCCGGGAAACCGGGATCATCAATGGCAACAGGCTGACCGCATCTACACCTGCGGATATGGTAGTGACGATCGGAGCGGGTAGGATTAAGATAGCCGGAACGCCCGCAGACGTGGCCGAAGATACTGTCACCCTTGATGCCGCCCACACAACTCTGCCCCGGATCGATATTATTTACCGGGATGTGACCGGCGATGCTAAGGCAGCGAAAGGCACACCAGCGACGATCGAAGACCCCAAAGGGCTGAGCGACTGGAAGAGTTATACCTCTCCTCTGCCCCCCTCTTCTATCCCACCCGGAGCTATCATAGGAGCCGTCTGGATACCGGCAGAATGCACAGCCATAACATCTGAATATATCTGGATGTTCGCAGGCGGTGTAGGTGACCTGGCAACCTCCATAGGGACACCAGGCACGGACGCCATGCCAGCCTCCGAGAAGGCGGTGAGGGATGTTCTGGCGGAATGTGCCCCAGCATCCAATGGAGTCACCAACGGTGATTCCCACGACCATTCAGGTGGAGATGGTGCTCAGATAGACCACGGCAGCCTGGCGGGTCGAACAGATGACGACCATTCGATCTATTACAACCAGGCCCGAGGAGATGCCCGGTATGCCCAGCTCGCACATGCCAGCAGGCATACATCAGGCGGTGCGGATGCAATCAAGATAGATGACCTCGCCGCTGGTGATGACAACACAGACCTGAACGCCTCCACCGCAAAGCACGGTCTGATGATGAAGTATCCCAACACCGCGCAGGTTCTGAAGGGAGACGGCTCATGGCTCACCAGGAACTTCGAGATCGATTTCCCATTCGGCGACGGGGAGAACGTCATCGAGGCTGGTGCGGCAGAGGTTGGCGTACCGATAGCCTCCAAGATCACAAGAGTAGACATCTGGGAGGTGGGCCTGGTCTCCAGCTCTATCACCTGCACCCTCTACAAGCACGCAATCGGGGCGGCCAAAGGCTCTGCGGTTGATACTTTCGCCATATCCAGTGATACCGACATGACCGAAACCGGCCTGAACATCTCAGTCAGCCAGCACGAGATTCTGAGGATTGAGGTATCTGGAATCACTGCGGCCAAGCAGATCGTCTGCAGGCTATTCCTTGAAGGGACCTGAGCATGACCAATCTATACGTCTTCTGGAGGAAGGTCACCGATCCGCCCTCCCCCTGGACTAGGCTCACGAGGACTAACCAATATCTGCGGTTCAATGGAACTCCGGGAAATCACTGGACCCAAACAGGAGCTACCACCCACACTCACCCATCCGCAAGTATCAACGTGGGCAATTCCGTTCACGGAGGAGAGCATGGCACCAGACAGACCCCTACAAACGATTCAATCATGGGGACGCATAACCATCCGGTCGCGGGGTACAGTATCGAGAACTCCAATAACAACAATCCGCCGGGGTGGGGTCTTGATATCATCTATATGGACCTGGCCACCTGGGAGAGCAGCGTCCGGTCCTTCCCGGAAGGCTCTATCATAATGTCCAATGGGGTTCTTGTGGACGCCAGCCTGGAGAGGTACAGCGCAGCAGATGGCCGTTACATAGTTCACACCACCCCGGAAACCACGGTGGGCACAAGCACACCGCAGTCGCATACTGTGTCTGGTAGCCTCAGTGAAGTTCAGGGGGTGGTCTTCTCAGATGGTTGGTTTACTAAGAAGGTGGGTGACCGTGCTCTCCATCATGGCCATACCTTCAGCTTCGCCTCCGAGGCCAAATACGTAGAGCCTCGGAACCTGGTCACCAGGCTGTATCACGCTCTTCAGAACACCTCCCGAGCGGTAGCCGGTAGCGTGGTGTTCGTTGACGGCTCAGTAGGATCTAATTGGGAGCTCCTGACGGGTTGGGCGGGCGGAAACCTGAAGGCAGGCAACTCAGACCCCACATTATCCGGATCGGACACGCATACCCAGACTCTCTCAGGCAACAGCTCGACTTACAATGGACCGAATGCGTTTAGCGATCTGTATTATGATCGCTACTGCTGGGATTATCACTATCATCCGATTACAGGCAGTCTGGCCGCAGCTAGTCACGTTCCCTCAAGCAGGCTGATCGTACCTGCTAGGCTGCTCAAGAACCTGTCGAAGCAGAGAACGAGTGCACCCCAGATCATTGGGCTGTGGTAACCTTGGATTTCACTGAAGAGCTCGAGGAGACCGGCCTGAAGTACAAGAAGGCCATCGAGGATCGGATAGATTCTGGTGTGCCGCCGCCCAACGCGCCCTATACCATCCTGAAAAAGGGCCACGACCTGACCCTCCGGGAGACATGGGCATATCGAAACAGCATCGAGGTCCATACCGATCCCGAAAGTGTTGAGATCGGGGTTTTCGATCCTAAAATTGCTGAGTACGTTTATTGGAATGAACACGGCACCAAGACAATCCCACCGAGGCCCGTATTCGGGCCGGTGGCTGACGGTCCTGGTGAGCAGTTTTTAGACGAACTTGAAGAAGCGATAGCAGACAAGATTATAGAAGAGTTTGAGAGGTAATTATGGCAGCAACTGTGCAGATTGTAGGTTACTATGGACCCGCACCCGGCGTTAAGACGCCGTTGACTGTTCAGAGGTACAATACAGCGATACCCAGCCAGAGAGACCCTGGCCTGAACTTTCCCAACAACATCCCCCCATCCGGCGAGACTTATCGATCTTGTTGGATGTACACAGGAGCAGAGATCACCGGCGGAACTTACAGCCAGCTCACCAACTGGCGATGGGGGACACCCGGTAACATAAAGGATCCAGCTGTGTGGAACCTGGGAAGCGGAAAGGTTCAGGTCGCTCTGAAGGATACCGGAGATCATGGATGCCCGGTCGCAAGCTATGAAGCACCAACAGGGGTGTCCGGTAGCTACGGGTATGACATCAAAGATCCCGTGAACGGCCACACATACTACAAGGGCGAGACCACGCCCTGCGCCGACGCAGATAACTACACAACCACCAGCCCGCTTGTGTTCGATACCACCGTCTACACTCCCGCGAGCCCCCTGAAAGTGACCAAACTGGTAGTCCATCAGCTTGTGCTGAAAGACGATTCCAGCTTTGGTGAGAAGGCGGAGCTGGCGAACTTCATCCGGTGGCAGGAGATTTGAGTGCCCGAGATAGCCCCCAACTGCTGGAAGGCTGCCCTCTCTTTTTTCTGGTGGCGAGAATACCGGGATGGCCGGCAGGAACAAGAGTTTGACCTCCTGACAGGCCAGATCATGCCTTGGGGACCCAAGACACCAGAGGGCCTGGCTAAAGTCGGATGGCTGCCCGTGACCCCTGGTCTGGCTCAGAAGATGAAGAGCTGTGGAGAGTACGGCATCCCTACCCAATCTCTTGCCGTGATCCTCCCCCTGGCAGAAGGCGAGGAGCCTGTCATCTACAAGGAGACTACCGTCTGGGAGGGGTCACAGGTCCACTGCAAGGCATGTGATGCGGTGTTCCGGTCAAAGGGTCCAGCCACCTCTTGCCCTGTATGCGGTGCAAAGACCTCATGGCGGTGCCCCAAATGCGGCCAGCTGCCGGACTCCGAGATCTGCCCGGACTGTAAGGTGCAAGGCAATCCCATCAATCCCTTGGAATCCCGCCCTGCCAGATGGGATGAGACTGAATACTTCCTCGGGGTCAAGGACAAGTTCTGCAACCGCTTCAACACTTCGAGACTGATCACAGAGCACTGATTTCATGACAGGCTACGGCGATTCTTTCTATGGATCTGATTGGTACACAGGCTCTCCATATCGAGCCAACACCGAGCTGAAAGTCGGGATTGTGGCCAGGATCGTCAAGCCGCCCCGATCCGCTCCCCCGGTGATAGATAGCATCGCCTACGGCCTGGCCCAAAGGTTTGATTATCTGCAGCAAGGAATCCAGGCGTTCGCCCTGTTCAATAAGATTGAGTTTGCCAAAGGCGAAAGCGACGGGTTCCTACCATCGTTGGACGATGTCTGGGGAAAGATCTACAGCCTGCCACGGAGGACGGGGGAGAGTGACCACGACTACCGGGTGAGACTACAGACTTATACCAAAGTCCTGACCGGCTGCGGAACGGCTCAGACATCCCAAGAAGTATTAGATTTTCTGATAGGGTTGCCCGGTGCAACTACCGTTCAGTCTGTCTGGCCTGCGCAGGCTAAGATAGAGTTCAATTCAGTCGATGCTATGAGGCTGGCTACTCAGAAGCTGGACCTCCTGAACTCAGTGCTACCGGGCATGTTTGCAGCTGGCGTGGATTACAGCCTGCAGCTCTTCTATCTGGACTGCTACGTGAAGGCAGCCATAAAGGGAGACGCGACGCTGGAGTATCTGGCCAGGGCAGCAGTAGCCACTCAGAACGAGCTGACCTGTGGAGTTGATGCCCTGATCGCTTACGGCAGAGAGACCAACATCCTGATGCATGCGGCTATCCAGATCGGTAGAGAGCTCAATTATCCAATCAGGGCGGCTGTTAGGGCTGAACGGCTCCTGGAACCGGCTATCATTTCGGCCATCAGGGGCAATCCAGAGCTGCCTATCGAGATGAGGGCGGCTATTCGGGCAGACCTCCTGCTATCCATAGGAGCAAAAGCAGCTGTCCGGGGAGAGCCCCAGCTGGACTATACCAGCCTGGCTGCAGTGGCCCGGAACTTCGAGCTGACCTGCAGTATCCTAGCCAGGATCGTGCATATGTACGAACTGGCGGCTGGCATCAAGGCAGCAGTCCAGAGCAATCAGGAGCTATCGGTGGGCGTCAGGGCGAGGATCGCCAGGAGCGGAGCATGACTGAAGAATTACCGACTCTGACCATATCGGCAAGCGACCGGCTCATGACCCGCGTGATTGAGCAGGACCCCACTTCCCCCAGGTACGAGCAAGACCAGTGGGAGGTATCTCAACCTTTGCCTGGGGTCCGGATAATCAACTCCTGGCAGATCTATCATAAGATGTGGCTGGTCCTCGCGGTCACCGACAGCGGAATATATAATATATTCCTATCGGTGGGCGGCAGATTCACGCTCGTCCATTCCCACCCTTCGAAGATTTATAACCTGTTCTATGTGGATGACGGCCATTGTCTCTTCTGTGCCGACGATGGCTGGTATTTCACTGTGAACACCGGCACGGCCTGGACAAAAGTGGGAGCTGCAGCATATAGCCCGGTTGCCAAATCACTGGCCGTGATCTGCCTGAGCACCGGGTTATGGGCCCTGGTCGCCTATGCGGAGAACCATAAGATATATCGGGCCGTGTACCCCGGAGGTGAATGGGAAGAGGTCTATGACACCACCACCATATGGAACGATAAGTGGTATCCAGCGATCGCTGGGGGTCCTATAGGCATCCTGGCCGGGGCTGGAAGCAAGCTGCTGAGGTCTTTGGATGCTGGCGAAACATGGACAGTCCTGAGAGATCTGGGGTCCGTGATCAAGAGTATTGTGGTCTCGAACCAGTCCACGACACCGGTTTTTGCCATCACCGTCGAACCTACGCCGGGCAGCGATATCGACAAGATCTATCTCTCTTATGATCTGGGCGATTCTTTGGCAGAAGACGCCAACCGGGCTGGATCGATCAGCTCCGTCCAATCGGTCGTGCCCACTGGAACGAACGAAGTTCAGACCATGTTCACAGTTCTAGGCAAGCGGACCGCAGATAGCGTCAAGCAGGATTACAAGATCATCGAGGCCTAACAATGCGACTCACCAAGCTGCTTATAGCCATTCTGTTCTTCCTTCTATTGTGGTGGCCGGGGGCGTTCCCGTCACAGCCATGGAGGACATGGTTCTGGGCGACTCGGCCAGGAACGGGCGCGACTTACTCGCCATACACAGAATGGGCTGCCGGTTACTACTGGTTTTACAAGATTCCTGCCGAAAACGGCCATCGAGAGCAGTTAGCGTTCAGATCACCAGAAGACCGCCGGAGCACTGGGTGGGGTCGGCGGCTCATCAAGAAGGATGTTCTCTATATTATCACCCATGCCGGGGATACACCAAACTGGGGGAACGTCAGCCAGTTTATCGATATCGGTCCGCCCTGCGGCAACTGGCGATCGAGTATGTTTGAAGAAGCGGAGATCACCAGAAGCCAAACTTATAGCGTCCAGGCCGCAATCCGAACCGTCCGAGAGCTGCCTGTAAGTATAGGAGCTGCAGTCGCAAAGAATGACGAACTGGATGTAGGCGTGACGGCCACAATCCGGGCTACCCCGGAGCTGCCCATCACAACCCAAGCAGCGATCGCAGGCAATCCCGAGCTTGTGCACCCCATCAGAGCGGCCATCCGAGCAGAGCTCTATCTGGAGCCAGCTATCATAGCCGCCGTGGGAAAGGATTTTTCGTTAGACTGTGGCGCAACCGCGACCGTACAAGGCAATCCGTACAAGTGGTACGGAACCAGGGCAGCGATCAAGGGAGAGACCGAGAAGACTGTAGGAATAGTAGCTTTCGTGGTGAAGAGTCGTGCTGATCAGATTATGCTCGAAATGGAAAACAACTGGCCTCAGGAACTGGATCTCCGGAGCACTCCGAACTCTCCGTCCAAGTTCAGGGACTGGCGGAAACAGCCAATCGGACAGTGAGACCGCAGACCTGGTGGCCAGGAGCCTCATAG
>Ga0208198_1002529_pt1 | contig 13521 bp, 11 predicted proteins | sample AD_JPNTR2_MetaG_FD_184446 | JGI IMG/M metagenome (GOLD analysis project Ga0208198, IMG submission 184446) | Active sludge microbial communities of municipal wastewater-treating anaerobic digesters from Japan - AD_JPNTR2_MetaG (SPAdes) (version 2) | ecosystem: Engineered > Bioreactor > Anaerobic... | reverse complement strand
AAAAAAATAATAATTAATTATAAAAATATGCAACAAATAACAATTTTATACGTATATTTATAAAAATAATAGAGTTATGAAAACAAAAAAGAATTTTAAAAAAGACATAACTCATTTTAGAGTTATATTTTTCCAAGTTGGTATTATTATTTCTTTAACCATAACTTTAGTAGCATTCGAGTGGAAAACGTATGAAAATAATGAGATGATGCTCGTAAGTGCTGCAGCAAGTCAAATAGATAGCGAAATAATCATTAATACCAAACAAGAAGCGCCTAAACCACCACAAATGAAAGTTACTGAGTTCAAAACTACTTCAAAAAATGATGCAAAAGTAGATGACATAGTTGATTTAATAAAAATCGAAACAGGTATAAATGACACAAATATCATCGTACCAGTAGAAATTACTGATGAAAAAATCACAGGAGTAGATACTTTCGTATTAATACCAGAAATATCTCCAGAATTTCCAGGAGGCTTGGAAAATATGTACAAATATATTAAAGATAATTTGAAATACACAGATTTAGCTAAAAAAACTAATATAACTGGTACAATATATGTGGAATTTACTGTTGAAAAAGATGGTAGTCTGACTGATGTGCACGTGATAAGGGGTATAGGTGGAGGTTTAGATGAAGAAGCTATTAGAGTAGTAGAATCTATGCCTAAATGGCAACCAGCTCGTCAAGGAGGCATGCCAGTAAAAGTAAAATATCAAATACCTATAGCTTTTAATTTGAAGTAAAAAATTGAAGAAATAAAAATTTAAAAGTTAAATTGTAATATCTTTAAATAAATTAATGATCTTATAACATCAAAATTTTATTATCTTTACAAAAATAAATAAAATCATGTCTAGTGAAAATAATAAATTTATAGATGCTAATGATAATGAAACTAATGAATTAGAATATATACTAGAGCTAACTAAGCAAATCAGAGAAAAAGAGCAAAGATATCCAATTAATTTTAATGATTTTTTATTTTTATTATCAAATAATCCGAAACAAATCTTAAGAAATATATTCCAGCTTTTTTATGATATGGTGCACTTTCATGTACCATATGGCATAGATGAATATGAAAATGATATTGACAATGCTGGTTTTCGTGATTATGATTTATCTAAATTATTCATTGAAGGTGTAGAAACTCCTTTTTTCGGTGATAGATTATTTGCTAATAGATTTATGCAGATGGCAGAAGATATTAATATGGGTATAAATGTGAACCAAATTTATCTATTCGAAGGGCCTCCTGGTAGTGGTAAGTCTACTTTTTTAAATAATCTTTTACAAAAAATGCAAGAGTATACTCTGACAGAGCAGGGTACTCTGTACAAAATATTTTGGAAAATTGATCCTAAAATAATTAATAAAGATGTAGATGATGGCAGAACTATAGTATATTCTTGTCCACATAATGATAATCCTTTTCTCATCATTCCTAAAGAGCTAAGAAAAGAATTTTTGAAAACTCTAATAAAAGATAACAATGTTTATAACGAAATTATAGAGTCTAAAAGATTTGCATGGTTATTTAAATCAGAACCTTGCCCTTTGTGTAAGTCTATTTATAATTCCTTAATTGATATATTAGATGATCCATTAAAGGTTTATGATATGCTGTATGCTAAAAAAATTGATTTTAATAGACAATTGGGTAAAGGCATTTCTGTATGGAATCCAGCTGATAATCTAATTGAACATATTTATTCTAATAATATTTTAGAAAAAGATTTAAATAATTTATTTTCTTCTGAAGAGATAGAACTGAAATATTCATATTTGGCTTTAACCAATAATGGTATATATGCTTTGATGGATATTAAAGACAATAATATCACGAGGTTGTTATCATTACATGGTATAATAAGTGATGGTGTTCACAAGGTGGAGCATATCGAAGAAAAAATAAATACCTTATTCCTAGGTTTAGTAAACCCTGAAGATAAAAAAAGTTTTATAGATATTAAATCTTTTCAGGATAGAGTGAGGTTCGTTTCTATTCCTTATGTTTTAGATGCCCAGACAGAAGTGAAAATTTATGAAAACAAATTTGGTAATAATATTTATAATCTTTTTCTACCTCGAGTATTACAAAATTTTGCTAAAATTATTATTAGTACTCGCTTAAATACTGAATCTGATATTTTAAAGACATGGTTAAAATATAGAGCTAAATATGAAAAATATATAGATCCTGATTTATTACTATTAAAAATGGAATTATACCATGGCAAAATACCAAGATGGCTCGAAGATGAAGATATCAAAGGATTTAAAAAAAACATACGTTTGGCTCTGCTAAATGAGGCTCTGGACGAAGGATTTAAAGGTATATCTGGCAGACAATCTATCGCTATTTTTAATAAATTACTTTCTACTCATGAAGATAAAAAAGATGAAATAGATATGCTAGATATTATAAGTTTTTTTGAGGATCAGCCTGATAATATTAAAAAACTCATTCCTCCTCAATTTATAAACTCATTATTAAAAATTTATGAGATTAATATTGTGCAAGAATTAAAAGATGCCCTGTATACTTGTAATGACCAAAAAATCTTCGAAGATATTATTCATTATTTATATTCACTTAGTTATGATATTGGCACAGAAATCACTAATCCTTTTACTGGTAAAAAATATAATCTAACCAATGATTTTCTAATTGCTATCGAGAGCCATTTATATCCAGCTACTGATGACATAGAAATGATTAGACATAATTTACTCAATAGATTTATAACAGAGACTTTAGCTCAGGAGGTAGAAATTAAACAAAAAAAATGGCAAGATACTAAAATAGTAAAAGAACTATATGAATTATATAAAGAAAATATCAAAAAAGCTAGTCTAGATCCATATCTTAAAAATAAATCTTTTAGATTTGCACTTAAAGATTATTTCACTGATAAATTTGCAAACTATGATGCCAAAATACAAGAAGATATCATTCACATGATTAAGGTAATGCAGCAGAAATATAATTATTCTGAGCGTGGTGCGATAAAAATAGCTCTTTATGTAATAGATCAAAACTTACCCGAAAGATATAAAGATTTTTTAGCTTAAGATTATCCTTTTGATAAGGGGGAAAATAATCACTTTATTTGGTCCTTTAACGTTTTATAAAGATTAAAAAAGAGTAAATTTTCAAAAAATGAATTTGTAAATAATTGGTCTATTAATTAATAGGACAGTTAAATATTAACCACAAAGTTCTCAAAGAATGCACAAAGGACGTAGAGAAGGATGGAAACACATATATAACAAGTAGTACCTTGTAAATTTTGTGTAAAGTATTGTGTCCTTTGTGGTAAAAAATATTATTAATAATTAAAATAATTTGGTTGAATGAAAAAAAATTATAACTTTGTATGTGTAAATTTATTTACGTAGTTACAAAATGAACTATTTGAGACATATATTATTGCTTACATTTTCAACATTTTATCAAGATATCTCTACTGTGGATAATGAAAATATAAATCTAATGGTAGGTTTACACAGATGTTAGCGTTCATGCTTAAAAAAACAACTTATAATGAAATGGAAGAAAAATTTATTATATCTCAAAATAAAGGAACAATAATCTCGTTAATAAAGAATATGTTAAACTAAAAATTAAAAAATTATGGAACTATTTATAAACAACAAAGAGTTAATAAGTAAATTAAATCAAATTGCAATGGCTTATGTACCAGCTCTTGAACTTGACGGAGAAATTAATCTGTTAAGTAACACTTATTATTCGACCATCATGTCAATATTACATTTTGGCGAAGGAGAACTTAATTTTAGAAAAGGTGAAAGATTTAATGAATTAAACCTTTCACCGCAATTTGTCAGATACTGTAACGACCAATTAAAAGAATGGAATGAAAGAGGAATAAATTCTCTTGATATTGCGATTAATACAATTGAGGAATTTATTAAATCTGGAATTTTAAGTAAAGACCCAGTATCTGAGAAAAATTTCATGGATATGCGTATACGAATTGCTGAAGTTTTGGCAGAATCACCACTAAAAGTTACTGATGTATCAAAATTAATGAGTGCTTTTGATGATGTTGTGTCACAAGCAGCTAGACAGGGTGAATTAGGAGTAATAACTTTTATGCGTGATAAACTTGTCGAATTAAAAAAAGTTCGTTTATCTCCTACAAGAGGTACTGAGGACAATATTGCTGTATGGAAATTAATTGCTGCTTTAATTATATTTGGATTTCCGGTATATAAGTCTTTAAGGTGTATATTAAAAAAGAAATGTTGTAATACAGTTAGTGGACTTGAAGGTGCCATTGTATTTATTGCAGCATTTGCCTGGACCTTATGTTAATTCATATAATTTATAGTATTATGAAAACAAAAGTTATTTTAATTATCCTAAGTGCTTTATTGACATTGTCTGCTTGTACTTCAACTCAGTATGTAGCACTTAGTTCTACTGATAAAAAAATTTCTAACATTGAAGTTTTTTTGCGTGATGTACAAAAACCAGTAAAAGAATATGAAATTATTTCATATATCGAAACATCAGGGACGATATTCACTACAAAAAAACAACTTTTGATAGGTCTAAAAAAGAAAGTTGATGAATTAGGTGGTGATGCCGTTATAGATGTCCATTTCTTTTACATACCATGGTTTCTTTCCAGTTTACCAGCAGTAGACGGTGCAGTAATAAAGTATAAATAGAGTATTAATCTTTATTTTGAGTTTATAAATTAGAACGAAAGCACGAAACGCTAACAGGCGGTATAGTTAATTGCCTGTGCAGTGCGGGTTTCAGCATATAATAAACTTTTGTGTAACTTGACAGGTCAGTACTTCGAAATATCCGCCATCTCTTATCTTAGCAGTTACCGTCTCACAAATAATTTTTCGTTTTCAAATAAATTATTCTACGGACTTTACCCAGACCACAAGCGACCAATTATAAGTTTAAATTTTTATTCACTATTTGGTTATTTTTTCTATTACGTAGTCGTCTATTAAAAAGTATTTATCCTATTAAATATGAAGAATATTTTTGAAAAAATTTTTTTGATAATCATAAATTAAACAAAAGTTTATATCCAATCATAGCTGAAAAGATGATTTAATTCGTCGCTGCCACAAAAAAATTACAACGACACGTTTTGTCCACCATACACCATATTTTTGCTAATGAAATAAAAACAAAAAGATAAATATTAGAATGAGCCACATCCACCTGTTCAATATTATCTTTTAAAATTTGAAATTAACAAGATTAATCCTAAAATTAAATATTATGGAACCAAACTTTTTTGAAATTGCAAAATCACAGTTCTTACAAAATCATTTTTTTGTATGGCTACTAAATTGGGCAAATGATGAAAACAAAGATTTTAACAAAGAATTGAATGAAATTGCAAAAAATTTTGTGAGATTATTGCTTGGTGAGAAATCTGATTTCCCTATAAAAAATGTAAAAGCTGTTGGACAATGGCACGATATAGATATTAAAGTCGCAGTAAATGATGAGTATATCATAGCCATTAATAATAAACTATCAGATACTTGCTTCACAACACAATTGATGGATTACAAGATACAAATAAATGAACATTACCCCACGAAAAAAAACAAATTTATCTATTTGATAACTAAAAATGATGATTGGTATTATTATTCGGGTATAAGAGATCTATCGTTTGATATTGTAGATAGACAAATGATTTTAGATTTTATGAATAAACAGCAAACTGATAATGACATCTTTAATGATTACAAAGACTACTTGAATAAGATAGAAATTGAGACAAATTCATTTAATAAATATCACAATATTATCACAAATAGTTATGCAGCAGAGGGTTTTTATCTAAAACTAAAAAATATAATAATGGAGAAAAACTTACTTGCTATGTGGGAATATGATTCAGATATGAATGGTGATTTTATTAAATTTTACTATTATGATTTATATAAAATTGAAAATATTGGTATGCTATTTATCCAATTAGAAAACCATATAAATGGGAGTGATATTCAACTAAATATCAAAATTTGTCAATGGGAACCAAGTACTGACAATCTACAAAAAATCTTTAATGAAATAAAACCTATAGCCGAAAAAAATGGATTAAATGTAGTGAAACCCAATAAATATATTGTTGATCATGACTCTACTGTAGCTATAGTACCAAATCTCATAAAAACTGATAATGATGACAATATAAATTGGGATGACTTTTTGCAAACTTTAGAAAAACTAGAAAAAACTATAGATGAGTATAATGAGGGAAAAATATCATTATTAGAGCCAGATTGAAATATGAGTCTATCATTGATGATAAAATTAAACGATAGTAATCATATATTCTTATGTGAATTTTGGGATTTTATTTGAATTAATTTGTAAAAAAAAGAAATTTGATTGATGAAAAAATAAGATTTTTGCTAAACAATAAAAGAATTTTGTTAAATAAAAAATAATAATTTATTTTGTTGAATAATAAATAAAAAATAAGAAAATGGACGAAAATAATATATCGTCAGAGATAATTAGCGTAAGAGAACTCTTACAGAATAAGGAAAACATTGCAATACCAAATTATCAAAGACCTTATAAGTGGACGACAAAAAATGTTAATCAGTTAATTGACGATATTCTAATACATAAGGAAAAGTCTGAATATCGTTTAGGAACCCTTGTACTTCATAACCACGACGGCGTTTTTGATATTGTAGACGGACAACAGCGAACAATCACGTTAACATTGATTGCTCATGCAATAATTCAAAAGCAGGGTAAGACAAAAGAAGAAGAAAAGGCATTGAAAAATTTTGACCTAAAACGTTTGAATTTATCTTTTGCAAACGACATTTCAAAAGCTAACATCCAGAACAACTTCAAACAAATTGAAAGGAGAATTGCTGATTTTGATGAAAAATTAATTTGGTTTTTTTTAGAAAAATGCACTTTAGTTAAAGTTGTTTTGAGCGATATTTCTGAAGCATTTCAATTTTTTGATTCTCAAAATGCTCGAGGTAAGGATCTTGAACCCCATGACTTATTAAAAGCATTTCACCTGAGAGAAATGAATAACTTTTCAACGGAGGAAGAACGAAAAAAGACCGTTGAAAAGTGGGAAAGTATGGATACTGCTAAACTATCAAAATTATTTTCACAGTATTTGTTTAGAATTAGAAATTGGAGCAAGGGAAATTCAGCGCGTTATTTTTCAAAAGATGACGTTGATATTTTCAAAGGTGTAAGTCCTGACATTAAAGAAAATTATCCTTTCGAAGCAATGCTTCGCATTGCTCACTTTTATGTTGAAGAGTACAATATCTCATTTCATAGGAATATTGACAAAAACATAATTAATTTCCCATTTCAAATTGATGAAACTATCATTAACGGTAAACGTTTTTTTGAGATGATTGAGCATTATCAAATAATGATTGATAGCATAAAATCAAAAGAAATGAGCGAAAAATATCATATTTTGAATTTAATCAAAACTTATGATGGCAGTTTCCGCACTGGCGACAAATATATTCGCAACTTATTTTATTGTGGTTTAATATATTACATTGATAAATTTGTAGAAAGAGAATTAGAATATGACGAACAAAAAAAAGAATACTATTACAAATTTAATGATAGGAATTTATCAAAAGCTATTGAAAAGATTTTTGTTTGGGCATATTCATTGCGTTTGAAATTACAAGCAGTTGGGCTTGATTCTGTTGATAATTATGCTCTCAATCAGGGACATTCTCAAATACAGTTATTCAAAATAATTAAAGAAGCTATTAAACCCAATGAAATACTAAACTTGCAACTTGAAACATTAAAAGAAAATAAATCAAGTAAAACAGAAAAAATTGTTGAACAATTCAAAAGCTTAAACTATTATGAATGATAAACAACCAAAATATTACAACATTAAAGAATTATTCAGTTCAGACGATTATGTAATTCCAATCTATCAAAGAAATTACGAATGGGGAGAATCTCAAATAACTCAACTTATTCAGGACATTGTAGATTATATTAAAAAAGATAACTGTACTATAAATGAAAAACCAAATTATTATATAGGAACATTAATTTTATATGAAAGAAAAAATGGAGGTAAAACTATCTATGAAACAATTGATGGACAACAACGATTAACAACATTGACCTTATTGTTGAATGTAATCAAAAAAGAATATCAAACAATAGAGCATACAAAAATTGATTTATCTTGGTATAAAAAACTAAATTTGTCTTTTGATAGCCGTAAAATTGCATCTGACACACTTTCATATCTTTTTAATGGTGAAAATGTAGATAACAAAGAATGTAATGTTGATATTCAACAAGGTTATTATGATACAAAAAAATCATTAGCAAAAATTTTGGCTGACAATAAATTAGAAATTGAAGATTTTTGCAGTTATTTCTTTGAAAAGGTTATAATCTTAAAAGTTTTAGTTCCGGAAGACACTGATTTAAATCACTATTTTGAGATAATGAACAGTCGTGGTGAACAATTAGAAAAGCACGAGATATTAAAAGCAAAAATGCTTGAAGTTTTGGAAGACGATAATTTGAAATATGCTTTTAACTTGATTTGGGAAGCCACTTCAAATATGGAAAAATATGTTCAATACGGTTTTTCAGTTGATCAAAGAAATGCGATATTTGGAGAAAAGGATTGGAACAATTTAGTTAATAATGATACAGTTTATGAAAAATTACAAATGCCAGCAGTCAATCAATCTACGAAAGAGACATTAAGCGACCTTCTTGAAAAAACACCAAAAATAATTTCTGATAATTTAAACACCACGGACGAAAGCCCAGATAGATTTAACACAATTATCAATTTTTCAAACTTTCTACTTCATATATTAAGGATACAAACAAAATCAGATGTTCCTTTAGATGACAAACGACTATTGGAATTATTTGAGCCATTTTTGAAAAATGACGATAAAAAAGAATTTGTAAAACAATTCGGTTACAATTTGTTGAAAGGTAAGTTTTATTTTGACAAGTATATTATAAAAAGAGAATTTGTAAAAGGTACAGACCATTGGAGCTTGAAACGACTAAAATGGTATGAAGGAAATAGAGTAAGTTATGTCAACACTTTTGATGCAGACGATGCAGAAAGTAATGAAGGCATAAACAGAGAAATTTTAATGCTACTTTCAATGTTTCATGTTTCAAATCCGACTTTAGTTTACAAACATTGGTTAAACGCTGCTTTGAAATACGTTATGGAATATTCAGGAACTAATTTGGCAAACGATTACAAAACATATCTTGAAAATCTTGCAAAAGCATTCTTAAATGACAGATATTTAGCAAATAACCAAAAAGATTTTTTTGAAATAATCTATACTAACGAAGGGAAACAGAAAAATTCAGCAACAGATATTGACACAAACAAACTCAATCAAGGAACAGCAGTAGAAAACTTTATTTTCAATTATCTTGATTATTTATTGTGGCAAGATTATAGGAACGACAAAAATTATTTCAAAATAAAAAACGGCCAAGCATTTTTCGATAATCGTGTAAAAGACTTTGAATACACATTTAGAAGTTCAGTTGAGCATTATTATCCAAAACACCCGATTGACGAGAATTTAGCTTTGAAGGGACAAGATGCATATTGGTTAGACAATTTCGGAAATCTTTGTCTGATTAGCGGAAGCAAAAATTCACGTTTGAGTAATTTTATGCCAGCCGCAAAAAAAGATTATTACACAGGAAGTCCAACAATAGATAGCATAAAGCAACGCATTATGATGGAATATGATGATTGGGACATAAATGGAGGTAATTGTAAAAACGAGATTGAGGAACATGGAAATAAAATGATTGATATATTGACAGGAAAATAATAACTATTTAGCAATAATGAAAATTATTTATTATTTTGATTTTGCATTATTCCTATCGGTAGTTTAGCTGAATATTTTTAATTTTTTTTTCAATTTTCTCAGCATTGTGTGGTAGAGAAAAAAATATTTTAAAAAAATCTATAACGACACGTTTTGTCCACATTATTTTTTATATTTTACTGTAAAAAAATTATTTATCATTAAAAAATCATCATTATGTCAACTAGAGAAACCTTATTGCGATACAATTATATTATTAATAGACTCAGACGTGGACCTGCTACTTTTGATGAAATAGTAAATTACCTAAATGCGAAAGCTGAAGATACAGATTATAATCTCTCAATTTCTCAAAGGACTTTTCAGAGAGATAAGCAAGATATTTTATCGCTTTATGGCATTATCATTGAGTTTGATAGAAGTACTAAAAAATATTACATAGATGTAGATGACACTACTGATGAGTATCAAAGGCTATTGGAATATTTTGATTTTGTCAATACATTCAGATTTAGTGAAAATATTTCTAAATATGTTCATTTAGATAAGCGTCCACCACTTGGCACGGAATATTTATTAGATTTGATAGATGCTATGAAAGAGCATAAGCAGATTATCTTTGAGTACAAAAAGTTTTATAATAATTCTATAACATTACGCCATGCAGAGCCTTATGTTTTAAAAGAATTTAAAAATCGTTGGTATTTTGTTGCTCTAGATTTAGCAGATAATAGACTCAAAACTTTCGCTCTTGATAGATTATTAAATCTTCAGATAACAGATATAAGTTTTTGTGAGCCAAAGGATTTTGATGCTAACGAGTATTTCAAATATTGTTTTGGCATAGTGAGACCAGAAAATGCTGTCGTTGAGGAAGTGAAGTTATCATTTACTCCTCAACAAGGCAAATATATTAAATCTCTACCATTGCATGCTACTCAAAAGATAATCATTGATAGTGATGATGAGTTTGTAATCACACTTAGCATATTCATCACTTATGATTTCATTCAGGAGATATTGCAATATGGTGATGAAGTAAAAGTTATAAAACCAAATTCATTAGTAAAGACAATAAAGCATATACATAGAAATGCTTTGAGAAGATACTAACTAGCAATTATATAAATCAACGAAATATATAATTATTTTTTTGTAACAAAATGAAATTTTATTACCCACAATAAACGTTATAGAACCTTTTATTTACTTTTATTATTAACTTTGCAAAAAAATAAAATTATGAAAATTAAAAATGTTCTTTTCTATGCATTAGTGATAATTTCTACTAATCTATTTTCACAAATTAATAACATTACCAATATTAATGATAATACCATAAATACTAATACACTCATTCAGGATATAATTGATTTAGAGAGTAATAAGGATTTATTATCTACTCAAGAGTTCATCTCCTCAGGAGATGGCAAGGTCTTTACTTTTGATTCATTGAGTAGTATAGCAGGTTCTGGAGTCGAAAAGATTTATCAACATACATATAAAGTGGATACTAGTTTTACTATATCAGCAAAAGATACATTAAGACTGATGAACTATGATACAATTAAATTAGCAGAAGGCATTACTATTACCATTGCAGGTTTTGCAGATTTCAGACCTTTAGATACAGCTGTCATTACTAGAGCTGATGACTTATCAGCTCCCAAAGGTATCTATATACAAGGTGATAGCTCTAGTGCTATAATTGAAAAGGTTAGATTTGAATATGCAGGCATTAAATCTAGCAGCATATCTGGTATAACAATTAAGTATTGCACATTTACTTTAGTAAATACCTCATTAAGTAGCTCGGCGATTAATTTAGTTAAAGGGAATAATCTTATAGAAAATTGTTCATTTATTAGTAATCAAAGTTCAGCAGTAGCAAGTGGTGCTAATATACCATGTTCATTGACTTTCACAAATAATTATTTATTTGATAATAATACAGACAATTCTAACAGACCTCAAATAAATATGGGACCAGCAGGTGATGGTAGTATTGTAATTACAAATAATACTATTATAGGAGCACAAAGATCAAAAGTTGGTGGTATAGGAGTGGCTAATTTACTTGGTGTAGCTGGCATAAATAATGTTACCATCAGCAATAATTACATAAATAGTTGTAGATATGGCATCACTACTAATGGGTCGATGAATGCTGTAATTTCTAATAATCAAATAATCGACAATAAATATGATCCTAATCCTATGACAGGTGGTAGTGGCATAAGTGTTTATGATGCTAATAATTTACAAAATACCATGATTACTAATAATAGAATTGAAGATAATCTATGGGGTATTACTATCGTGAGTGGTGGCAATGTTAATATTGGCAAATTATGCGTTGATAGTACTGATATAGATTTTAACCCTGGACAAAATATTTTTGTTAATAATGGGAATAATGGTCTTTTGTATGATTTATATAATAACTCTCCAAATACAATTTTTGCTCAAGGTAATACCTGGAATGTAACTATTCAAGATTCTATAAGTATAGAGGAGGTGATTTATCATAAAAATGATGACTCCACACTCGGGCAAGTAATCTATATGTATCATCCTATCATCGACAATACTACAAATTATTATAGCAATGATTTCGAATATTATTTAATTGATAAAAATTTATATTTTGTAAATGAGATTCCTAGAATTATTAAAATCTATAATTTGAATGGAGCATTATTATATAATCTTGAAAACAATACAAATAATAAAATTTCTTTAGACAATTTGAAATCTGGTATTTATATTCTGCATATAGAAAAAGATGTAATAGTGAATCGCAAAATTTTTATTAACTAAAAATCCTTAAAAATTTAATTTCGAAAATCTTGTTTTGTCATTTGTTCTAACCCTTTATAAATTTTAAGAAGACATTACATAATTTAATGTCATTTTTGTTATAAATCATAAAATAATTTATAATTTTGCAAAAAGTTTTGTGCATACAGTTTACTTGTCTTTAGGTAGTAATCTTGGCAATAAATTAGATTATATTTTTCAAGCAAAAATTTTCATTAAATCTGATATAGGACTCATATCTCAAGAGAGTCATTTGTATTTGTCTGAGCCATGGGGTTATGCTTCACATCACGATTTTATAAATCAATGTATAGAGGTAAAAACTTTTTTAAAACCTTTAGAATTACTTGATAAAATAAAAATTATTGAAAACCTGTTAGGTAGAGGAAACCATTCTAAAGAATATTATACTGACAGGACTATAGATATAGATATTTTATTTTATGATAATATTTGTTGTAAATACAAAGATATCATTACCATACCTCATCCACTTTTGCACAATCGTAGATTTATACTTTTGCCTTTATCAGAAATAGCTCCAGATTATGTTCATCCGCTTTTGAATGAAACCGTGAAAAATCTTTTACAACAATGCAAAGACGATAGTATTGTTACATCATTAGATCAAGTTAATTTATGAAATATATATGCATAGAAGGTTGTATAGGAGTAGGGAAAACCTCTTTAGCTTGTATGCTTGCTAAAGATTGGAATGCACAACTAATATTAGAACAATTCGAAGAGAATGCTTTTTTACCTAGATTTTATAAAGAACCAGATAGATACGCTCTAGCTCTAGAGCTCAGTTTTT